>Ga0316207_10000031_pt1 | contig 308432 bp, 282 predicted proteins | sample 6weekpyrite_MG_FD_204943 | JGI IMG/M metagenome (GOLD analysis project Ga0316207, IMG submission 204943) | Microbial mat bacterial communities from mineral coupon in-situ incubated in ocean water Damariscotta River, Maine, United States -... | ecosystem: Environmental > Aquatic > Marine >... | reverse complement strand
CGTATTTACCTTCTGCACCGGTGAATACTTCTGCTACGAAGAATGGCTGTGATAAGAAACGCTGGATTTTACGAGCGCGGGCAACTGCCTGCTTATCTTCATCAGATAATTCGTCCATACCCAGAATTGCGATAATATCTTTCAGCTCTTTATAACGCTGTAATGTACCCTGTACACCACGAGCAATATCATAGTGCTCCTGGCCAACAACCTGTGGGTCAAGCTGACGTGATGTTGAGTCCAGTGGATCAACCGCAGGGTAGATACCTAATTCAGCTATTTGACGAGACAGTACTAATGTCGCATCTAAGTGAGCGAAGGTGGTTGCAGGTGATGGGTCAGTCAGGTCATCCGCCGGTACGTATACCGCCTGGAATGAAGTGATAGAGCCAGTCTTAGTCGACGTAATACGTTCCTGAAGAACACCCATTTCTTCCGCCAGTGTTGGCTGGTAGCCTACCGCTGAAGGCATACGGCCTAACAGTGCAGATACTTCTGTTCCAGCCAGTGTGTAACGGTAGATATTATCAACGAACATTAATACATCACGACCTTCGTCACGGAAGTTTTCCGCAATGGTCAGACCGGTTAATGCAACACGTAGTCTGTTTCCTGGGGGCTCATTCATCTGGCCATAAACCAGTGCAACCTTATCCAGTACGCCGCCTTCTTCCATCTCGTAGTAGAAGTCGTTACCCTCACGAGTACGCTCACCAACACCTGCGAATACTGAGTAACCACTGTGCTCTACCGCGATGTTACGAATCAGCTCCATCAATGTTACGGTTTTACCAACACCCGCACCACCGAATAAACCAACTTTACCACCTTTAGCGATAGGCATAACCAGGTCGATTACTTTAACGCCGGTTTCCAGTATCTCTACATCTGAAGATAACTCTTCATACTTGGGCGCTTCACGGTGAATAGGTAAACCTTTTTCTTCACCAATCGGGCCAGCTTCATCAATGGGCTCACCCAGAACATTCATCACTCGTCCCAGTGTTTTAACACCAACCGGTACGGTAATTGCAGCTCCGGTATTAACTACGTCAATACCACGTTTTAAACCTTCAGTTGAACCCATGGCAATTGTACGCACAACACCATCACCCAACTGAGCCTGAACTTCTAATGTCAGACTCGCGCTTTCGATTCTTAACGCATCGTAAACCTTAGGAATGGCATCCCTTGGGAACTCAACGTCGATTACCGCACCGATAATCTCGACAACTTTTCCAGCACTCATAGACTGATCCTCATAATTTAAATTCTTTTTATGTCAACGTTATACGCTGACAATTAAACCGCAGATGCACCTGCAACAATCTCAGAAATTTCCTGGGTGATTGCTGCCTGACGCGCTTTGTTATAAACCGTTTCAAGTTCACTAATAATGTCGCCGGCGTTATCGGTTGCTGATTTCATAGCAATCATACGAGCGGACATTTCACAGGCGATGTTTTCAACAACACCCTGGTAAACTTGCGATTCAACGAAACGCATGAGCAGGCCATCAAGAATCTCTTTAGAGTCCGGCTCATAAATGTAATCCCAATGATGCTTTAAATTCTCATCAGTGGAACCGCTTACGGGTAACATTTGTAAAACAGTTGGCGTTTGTGTCATGGTGTTTACAAACTCGTTGCTCACCAGATAAAGCGCATCAATTTTACCTTCGGTAAATGCATCTAACATTACCTTGATAGAACCGATTAAGTCATGCATGTGAGGTGAATCACCTAAGTGGCTCGCCTCGGCAACAACATTGCCAGGGTTGCGTTTGAAAAAATCAACCGCTTTACGCCCTACAGGAACAACATCAATCTCTACACCATTGTCGTGATGGGCTTTCATATCGTTAATGGTTTTCTTAAAAATATTAACGTTTAAGCCACCACACAGACCGCGGTCTGATGTAACAACAATGTATCCCACGCGCTTTATTTCACGTTCAATCATATACGGATGTTTTATTTCCGCATGTGCCTGCGATAAATGCGCAATTACGTTGCGCATTTTTTCTGCGTATGGACGGCTCGCCCGCATTCTATCCTGCGCTTTACGCATTTTAGAAGCAGCTACCATTTCCATCGCTTTGGTAATTTTCTGAGTGTTTTTAATACTCTTTATTTTACCGCGTATTTCTTTTGCACCGGACATCGTTTATCTCCGACTACCAAACACCGTTAGCTTTAAAAGCTTCAAGAACTGATTTCATTTCAGCTGCGATGTCGTCATTGTAATCACCAGCTTCTTCAATCTTAGAAACCAGATCCGCGTTATTGCTCTTAACAAAAGCCCACATAGCTGATTCGAAATCAAGCACCTGCTTAACATCTACATCATCCATAAAGCCTTCGTTCATCGCAAACAGACTGAAGCCCATTTCAGCTACACCCATTGGTGAGTACTGAGCCTGCTTCATCAATTCAACCGCACGCTCACCTAAGGCTAACTGTGCGCGAGTTGCATCATCAAGATCAGATGCAAACTGAGCGAATGCCGCTAATTCACGATATTGAGCCAGTGCTAAACGTACACCACCACCTAATTTCTTAATGATCTTAGTCTGTGCTGCACCACCTACACGAGATACGGATAGACCCGCATTGATCGCTGGGCGAATACCGGCGTTAAATAAATCCGATTCCAGGAAGATCTGACCATCGGTGATTGAGATAACGTTGGTGGGTACGAAAGCAGAAACGTCACCGTCCTGAGTTTCGATAATCGGTAGTGCGGTTAAAGAACCGGTTTTACCTTTAACAGCGCCGTTAGTCGCTTTTTCTACGAAGTCTGCATTGACACGTGCAGCTCGCTCTAATAAACGAGAGTGTAAGTAGAAAACATCACCCGGATACGCTTCACGACCCGGTGGACGACGTAACAGAAGAGATACCTGACGGTAAGCCCATGCCTGCTTGGTTAAATCATCATATACGATCAGTGCGTCTTCGCCTTTATCGCGATAGAACTCACCCATTGAGCAGCCCGAGTAAGGCGCGATGTATTGCATTGCTGCTGAATCAGAGGCAGCCGCCGCAACGATAATGGTGTGACCCATTGCATCGTGCTCTTCTAGTTTGCGTACCAGGTTAGCAATCGTAGATGCTTTCTGACCAATCGCTACGTACACACACTTAACGCCTGTGTCTTTTTGATTGATGATGGCATCTAAAGCCACGGCTGTTTTACCTGTCTGACGGTCACCGATGATTAACTCACGCTGACCTCGACCGATGGGTACCATCGCATCAATTGACTTAAGACCTGTTTGAACAGGCTGGTCAACTGACTTACGTTCGATAACGCCCGGTGCGATCTTTTCAATTGGTGCGAAAGTTGTAGTTTCAATTGGACCTTTACCGTCGATCGGTGCGCCTAATGAATCTACAACACGACCTAACAGTGCATCACCTGTCGGTACTTCTAAAATTTTACCCGTACACTTGGCGATATCACCTTCTTTCAGGTGCTTGTCCGAGCCCAGTACAACTGCACCTACTGAGTCACGCTCAAGGTTAAGTGCGAGTGCATACGTTTCGCCAGGCAGTTCGATCATCTCGCCCTGCATAGCCTCGGATAAACCGTGGATACGTACGATACCGTCAGCCATGCTGACAATAGTGCCTTCGGTACGGGCTTCTGCTACCGTCTCGAAGCTTTCTATTCGTTTTTTAATCAGTTCACTGATTTCTGATGGATTCAGTTGCATTCTAATTCCTCTTTAATGGTTCAAGTCTGCCCCTAATGGGACACGGCCTGGGTTAATGACCCAATTTTGGCTTGAGTTGAACCATCTATAACTAAGTCGCCAGCCTGAATAACTACGCCGCCAATTAACGACTCATCTATTTCTGTCGTTAAACTTACTTCACGGCCCAATTTTATTTTCAGGGCATTGGTCATTGATTGAACCTGTGCATCGCTTAAAGCGTATGCAGACGTTGCTGTTGCTTCTATGGTGTTTTCAGCTTCGGCGCGGTGCGCTTCATATAAAATCACTATCTCGGGCATTAATATTAGTCGACTGTTTTCAGCCATCACTTTGATAAAGTTTTTCTGAGTTTCAGAAAGTTTATCGCCGCAAATATTAATTAAGAGTTCACCTTTCGCTTCAGCACCCATTGCTGGGTTATCAATCACGGCTGCAAATTCATCGTTGCTAACAACCGCTTCGATAAATTGCAGTGCGTCTGACCATTCCGCCTGTTTTGATTCGGCTTGCGCCACTTCAAAAGCCGCTTTTGCGTATGGTCGTGCTTGCGTTGTGTATTCAGACATGGTTATTACCTTCTACCCTTATATCTGGGCAATCATGTCATCAACGATATCGCTATGCGCTTTCTCGTCAATTTCACGATTAAGGACTTTAGCCGCACCAGCCATTGCGATGCATGCTACCTGTTGTCTTAAAGCTTCTTTTGCACGATTGATTTCCTGTTCAATCTCAGCATCCGCAGCGGTCTTAACCCGGCCTGCTTCTTCTTTTGCATTCTCTTTAGCTTCTTCAACAATTTCAGATGCACGCTTCTGCGCCTGAGTCACAATATCAGAGGCCTGATTTTTGGCTTCTTTAATGTGCTTTTCAGCCGCTTTTTCAGCTAGCTCCTGCTCGTGCTGACCGCGTTCTGCGGCAGCAAGTCCATCGGCAATCGTCTTTTTACGCTCATCCAGCGCTGCAATCAGCGGTGGCCAAACATACTTCATTACGAACCATACAAACACGAAAAACGCGATTGACTGTCCGATAAGAGTTGCATTGATGTTCATGTTAGTTCCTCGTAACTTTAATTGTTAACTCTACAGAAAAGCCCATGAAACCTGTTCATGGGACCGGTCTGAAATTAACCGCCAGCTACTGCGAAAAGAACATATAGAGCAATACCAACAGCGATCATAGGAACCGCGTCAACAAGACCCATAACGATGAAGAACTGTGTACGTAACATAGGAATCAGTTCTGGCTGACGAGCAGCACCTTCCAAGAAACGGCCGCCTAAGATACCGATACCAACAGCTGCACCCAGTGCACCCAGACCCATCATTAGTGCGCCGGCGATGTATAGAAAAGCTTGTGCTTCAGTCATTGTAAAATCTCCTGTGAGAGTAAGTTTAATTTAAATTTAAAAAATTCTTTTTTAGGCCACCAATCGTTATTGATTAGTGCTCCTGGTGCGCCATATCCAGATATACAATGGTCAGAGTCATAAATATGAACGCCTGCAGTGTGATAATCAGGATGTGGAATATAGCCCAGCCTAACTGCAATACACCGCCAAACAGACCAGTGGCTAAACCGGCTGAGTACATGATTGCAATTAGAATGAAAATGGTTTCGCCGGCATACATGTTACCGAACAGTCGTAATGCCAGTGAAATAGGTCTGGCGATCAAAGAGACAACCTCTAATACCAGGTTAACCGGTAAACCGGCCTTGCCGAATGGCTGGAAAGCCAGCTCACCTAAAAATCCGCCAATCCCTTTTATCTTGATGCTGTAGTAAAGCATTAACCAGAATACACCCAGCGCTATACCGAACGTTACGTTGGGGTCTGTACTCGGCACAACTTTGAAGAATACATGATGGGGATCGGCACCGAAGAAGGTTTGGCCGATCCAGCCCGCTAACATGGGTAACCAGTCAACCGGGATTAAATCCATAAAATTCATTAAGAACACCCAGGCAAAGACCGTTAAGGCCAGGGGTGCCACAATTTCGTTTCTGCCGCTAAATGAGCCGCGCACACTGGTGTTAACAAATTCAACAATCATTTCAACAAAGTTTTGAAATCCGGAAGGAACACCGGTTGTCGCTGTTTTTGCAACGCCGCGAAACAAAAAGAAAAACACAATAGCCAGACCAAAAGACCAGCCCAGTGAGTCAACATGAAATGCCCAGAAACCCATTTCTTTTGCCTGTTCGGCGGTTTGAGCAAACATCCAGCCACCTTCGGGATGGTTACCGTAGGTCATGTTCTGTAAATGGTGTTTTATATATTCGCCTGAAGTTATGCCTTCACTCGACATTCTCATCTCTCCAATTCGTGTTGGCGTCTTCTTCATCCGTATTGATGAAAAACGACACCAGCATGGGAATCATTGTAATAAACAGGTAAGCGCACATCAGTGCAATTACATTCAATTGCTTGATGGCGTTAAACGCAGTAACAAACAACATAACGGTAAGTATTATTTTACCGACCTCGGCACCGTAATAAGTGGTGAGGATTTGTGCAGGTTGTGCATCTTTTGCAGCGGATTTGGCCTTATAAAAAACCTTCCAGGCAAAATACGCATTTGCAACGCTGGCAATGATCGCACCGGTAAAAACCGCTATGGCGACCGATTGACTAATAAACAAGCTAAGCAAACCTGCAAATATGCTCATCACAAATTGAAGGATTATTATTTTCTTAATTTGTGCGGTACTTGTTTTTAGCATTCTTTTAGCGAAAAGCAATCCAGCCTCGGAAAACGCGGGCAAAGTATAGGTGTCTATGTGTTGCGGGTCAACCTTAATGTACGAATAAGTACAGTTTATTTAGTAAGTTCTAATTTATTAATAAACCATAATTTTCGGGGGTTATAGAGGGTTATTTACGCTTTAAATTTTTACGAATGATTGGCTTAGTTTTTACGATGCATATTTTTTGCTGCAGGTCTTTGATATTAAACAATTATTTTTGTGAGGATGTCCACATTACTGATGTTTCATGATTTTTACCTCGGTCTTTATCATTTGATGATAGCAGCGAGTCGGGTCCGGTTTCTGCTTTGTCATCTTAACCGATTCAAAAATGACAAAGCAGATGCTTACTTGATCTTAGCTAAAATACCATCCAGCTCGTCTAAACTGGAATAATTAATCACCAGTTTTCCTTTGCCATTCGTCTTATGCTCAAGGTGCACCGGTGCGCCAAGCCGTTCACTCACCTGTTCCTGCAGGCGCTTAATATCAGGATCCATACTCGCCGAGGCAGTAGAGACTTTCGGCGCAGGATTTAACACGCGCTTTACCTGCTTCTCAGTTTCCCGCACTGACCAGCCCATATCAGCAACCTTGCTCGCCAACGCACTCTGTTCTGCACCCGTGAGTGCAAGCAATGCTCGGGCATGACCCATATCAATCTTGCGCTCATCTACCAGGTATTTTACGTCTTCATTCAGGTCTTTAAGACGCAGCAAATTGGTGACCGTGGCTCTGGAACGGCTCACCACCTCTGCCACTTGCTGATGGGTCATTTCAAATTCATCAATCAATCGCTGTAACGCACGGGATTCTTCTAGCGGATTTAAATCTTCCCGCTGGATATTTTCAATGAGTGATATGGCCGCCGCAGACTGGTCATTTAATTCCTTAACCACCGCCGGTATTTCATCGAGTCCCGCCAACTGCGACGCACGCCAGCGACGCTCACCGGCGATAATTTCAAATTTACCCGCGGATATTGGGCGAACCACAATTGGCTGAATGACACCCTGCGCCTGGATTGAGTCAGCCAGTTCCTGTAGTGCCACCTGCTCAAAGTGTACCCGGGGCTGATAGGTGCCGCGCTGGATTAGCTCAATAGCAATATGGCGCAGGCCGCTATTGCCCGTCGCAGGACGGGCCGGCTGACTGCTCTGTGTTGTAGGTGTGGGCTCTGCAGTAACCGGTGTAGTGGAAATGGGTTGAGGGTCGGTAAGCGCTTTGACTTCCGCCGCATTGCCCAACAGGGCGTCTAAGCCGCGTCCCAGGCCTCTTTTCTTTTTTGCCATTGATAACTCTAATTAGTGATATTTATTGATATTAATTTTTGAAGTCGACATATTGTTTTGCCATCTCAAGAAGAGGCGCCCGGGGAAGTGATACTTTTTAATCCCCCCTCAATCCCTGCTTTTGCAGGGGACCGTCAAGTAACTTCCCTTAAATTCTATGCCACGGCGGGCTGAACCGTCGTCACCTGTTTACGGATGACTTCACCCGCCAGCGAAAAATACGCCAGTGCACCCCGTGAAGTTTTATCGTAATTCAGCACCGGCAAACCATGTGACGGGGCTTCCGCCAGGCGCACATTTCGCGGTACAACAGTTCTATAAACCCGATCACCAAAATGCTCAATGAGTTGCTCTGATACATCTATAGCCAGTTTATTACGGGGATCGTACATGGTGCGCAGCAGGCCTTCAATTTCTAAATCCGGGTTAACACTGCTTTTCACCTGCTCGATGGTTTCCATTAAGGAAGACAGGCCTTCCAGCGCATAATATTCACACTGCATGGGAATGAGTACTCCATTAGCCGATACCAGTGCATTTAATGTGAGCATATTTAAAGAGGGGGGGCAGTCCATAATAATGAAATCGTAATCGGCTTCTATTTGCGTTAACGCCGTGCGAAGGCGAGATTCGCGGCCTTCGATACTTAACAGCTCAACTTCGGCAGCGGTTAAATCACTGTTTGCGGGCAGCACATCAAAGGCAATGTCTTCAATCTGCTGAATACAGTCGGAGATATTTTCTTCCGCCAGCAGCACATCTAAAATACTGGTTTCCAGCTCATGCTTATCCACACCGCTGCCCATTGTGGCATTGCCCTGAGGGTCTAAGTCCACCAGCAGCACCCGCTTTTGGGTTAAGGCCAGAGACGCCGCCAGATTCACCGATGTCGTGGTTTTGCCCACGCCGCCTTTCTGATTAGTTACTGCTATTTTTTTTGCCATGATTTCAATTCTTCTGTGATGCGCTGATTGTCTATTTTAGGGAAGCCGACGGATTTCAATTAACTGTCGATCTTCATCCAGCCAGGGCACCTGTAACTGATGTTGCGCTAGCTGCTCATATCCCGCGGTTAATGCCGGCAACTCATCCTTTCCCTTCATTGCCAGTACCCGGGTTGTTGATGTTAACAGATGTTGGGTACGATCCAATATAGTATTTAATGCAGCAAAGGCTCGACAGGTGATAATTTCAACACCATATTCTGGCTTATAATCTTCTACACGACTATGAATAATGTCAATGTTTTCAAGCTTTAAGTCGATTTTACACTGGGTTAAAAAGCGCGTTTTTTTGCCGTTACTGTCGAGCAAAACAAACTGATAATCGGGCAAGCAAATTGCCAAAGGGATGCCCGGCAGGCCGGGACCGGTACCCACATCGAGAACCGGGGTGCTATTTATAAATGGCAAAATGCTCAAACTATCCAGCAAATGACGAATCACCATGGAATCGAGTTCACGAATCGCGGTGAGATTATATGCCTTATTCCACTTCAGCATCAGTTGTAAATAGTCGATTAATTTTTGCTGAGTCGGTGGCGCTATTTGCAGGCCGAGTTGTTGTAAGCCCTGTTCTAGTCGTTGTTCAGGCTGCATTTATCTGTCTCATTTATAACCCAATGCCTGGTTGGTGATGGTTTTTAAAAGGGCATCCATCTCTGCTAATAAAGCGGCGTTTTGAATATTATGGCGTGTTCTGAGCTCGTTGGAGTTCATATAGGCCAGCCAGGTCTGATTTTTTTCATCCTGCCAGGCCATAACTTTTAAGGGCAAATCTAATGCTGCCAGTGGATTTTCATTGATTAAGGGCGAGCCGGCTTTCGGGTTTCCGAAAATAATTAACTGGGTTGGTCGCATGGCAATCCCCGCTTTTTTAGCCCCCATGGAATGATAGATACGACTGTAAACGATAATGCCTTTTTGCTTGATGATACTTTCCAGCCGGTCGATGGTTTCACCTACACTGTAGCGACTCTGTTTTACGGTGTAGTCCTGTACCGCATAGCTGATGCTAATATTAAGCATCAGCAGTGATACGACTAGATATTTTATACCTGTTTTCACAATTAATAGCCTGAATTTATTTTTGTTCATATAGTACCTAAAAACCCTTGTTAAATTTATCTGGCGCAACATCACAAGTGCACAAACTCAACATGTGAGTGTTATTTACTTTAATCATTGTCTCATGCCTACTAAGCTCACACTTTACAAACAGTGGCTCACCACATGATTGCGTATTTCCTGCGTTTTTGGTTTTAACGCAGGCCACATTTGATATTCAGTTCCTTATATAGCGAACTAAATCTTCCTGATATGTTGAATATTTTTTACGGTAAATGTTTACTCATTGTTCGTGTGTAAATGACCGGTTATTTAACACACCCCCGATTCATTCATTATAGTTTTATCGATAAAATCTTTTGATAAACTCCAGACCCGAAATAATTTTACATTTGATGTCGGTTGCCTATCAAGTTAGATTATTCCTGATAACCGTAAAATAGCTAGCCCCTCGTTAACATAACCAGTATATATGACATGAACAAAGTGTATACAAAACCATTAAAACTCAAACCTAAAATTACATCCTGGCACCTGACTTGTATCAACGGTACCACCGGTAAATTTAAAATTAATTTTGCTAGTAATGGAAAAAGAAATGGAGCAGGCCCTGTAAATAAAGAATATAATGCTAAGCGAGGCGGGGGCATACCATCAAAAAAATTCCCCATAATCACCAGAGGTCAATAATTATAAAACAGAGAAACTGTCTGCTAGTCCATACACACCTAACCGCGTGCAGACCAATCCCACTTTTGAACTGACGTTCAAATTTAAATCTGTCATTTAGAATTATCCACTTTTTTTCATATGCACCAGCAATAAAGATATAGCCGCCGGTGTCACGCCTGAAATTCTACCCGCCTGCCCTAAGGTCGTTGGTCGATGATCCATCAGCTTTTGTTGAACTTCATTTGACAGGCCCTTTACCTGATCGTATTGAAATTCTTCTGGAATTTTTTTCAATTCATAGCGTTGTGCTTTATCTATTTCTTCCTGCTGACGACTTAAATATCCCGCATACTTAACCTGAATTTCAACCTGCTCTGCAACCCTTGCATCACTCACCGGTGGGCCGAATTCTTTGAGGCCGGTTAATTTTTCATAGGTCATTTCCGGACGCTTTAATAAATCCAGTGCGCGGGATTCCTTGCTTAAAGGTTTAGCTAATACCGTTTCCAAAGATTTACCCAGAGAAGATTTAGGCTGAACCCACATGTCGTTTAAACGCTGTTGCTCACGTTCAATGGCTTCCTGTTTTTCGTTAAATATTTTCCACTGGTTTTCAGTAAGCAGCCCCATTTTGTGGGCCGCTTCTGATAATCGAATATCCGCATTATCTTCGCGCAATAACAACCGGTATTCTGCCCGTGAAGTAAACATGCGATACGGCTCCTGGGTACCATTGGTAATTAAATCATCCGCGAGTACCCCGATATATGCCTGATCCCTGCGAGGTGACCAACTTTCTTTTTCCTGCACTTGCAATGTTGCATTGATGGCTGCCAACATACCCTGGGCGGCGGCTTCTTCATAACCCGTGGTGCCGTTAATTTGTCCCGCAAAAAACAGGCCTTTTATAAATTTAGTTTCCAGGCTGGGCTTTAAATCCCGTGGGTCGAAAAAGTCATATTCAATGGCATAGCCCGGGCGAGTGATAAAGGCATTTTCAAAGCCTTTAATCGAACGCACCAGATCAAACTGCACATCAAATGGCAGGCTGGTTGAGATGCCGTTGGGGTATATTTCAAAACTGTTTAAGCCTTCTGGCTCAATAAAAATCTGGTGTGAATCTTTATCGGCAAAACGCACTATTTTATCTTCGATAGAGGGGCAATAGCGCGGGCCAACACCCTCGATAACCCCTGAGTACATGGGGGAACGGTCGAGCCCCCCATGTATAATTTCATGGGTTCTGGTATTGGTATAGGTAATATGACAGGAGATTTGTCTGGGATGATCATCCACCGAACCCGTGAGGGAAAACACCGGCGTTGGCGTATCGCCGGGCTGTTCTTTTAATTCGGAATAATCTATCGAACGGGTATCAATACGTGGCGGTGTCCCGGTTTTAAGACGACTCACTCTAAATGGCAGGTCCCGCAAACGTTGTGACAGGGTGATGGAAGGTGGATCCCCCGCGCGCCCACCGGAATGATTACTCTCTCCAATATGAATTAGGCCACCCAGAAATGTACCCACGGTTAACACAACGGATTGACACTTAAACTTCAGGCCCATTTGAGTAACCACACCCATCACCTGATCGTTTTCGATAATCAGGTCTTCCACCGCCTGCTGAAAAATAGACAGGTTTGCCTGGCTTTCCAGGGCATTACGAACAGCCTGGCGATAGAGCTGACGATCGGCCTGGGCTCGCGTCGCCCGCACGGCCGGGCCCTTACTGGCATTTAAAGTCCTAAACTGAATGCCGCCTTTATCTGCTGCCTTAGCCATAATGCCACCCATGGCATCAATTTCTTTTACCAGATGGCCCTTACCAATCCCGCCAATCGCGGGATTGCAGCTCATAATGCCGAGGGTTTCAATATTGTGGGTCAGCAGCAGGGTTTTTGAGCCCATACGCGCGGCTGCCAGTGCAGCTTCGGTGCCGGCATGACCACCACCAATCACAATAATGTCGTAGGTTTCGTTATAAAACATGAATTTGGGACGATTGATTATTAATTGAACGATTTTAGCAAATATTAGGGCCTGAGACCTGTTTAAATTAATATCAACATTAAATACTATATAAGCCCAGGCTACTAACCACTACCAGCACACCACCGGTAATCCGCTTAAACATATCATTATTCTGTAATATAAATTCATGGGCTTTTAAACCCATAATATGCCCAATGGCGCCAGCGGGTAGCAAAGCCAGTGCCACTAAAATATTCAACTCAATACCGACGATAACAAAGGCCGTCATTTTGATGATGACTATAATAAACCACAATACAAATAACGTATTACGCAGTAACCTGGCGTTAACATTACGCATAAAAACTGCCACCATTAAAGGGGCACCTGTGAGAGAAGTGCCCGCCACATAACCTCCAATGCATAATAAAAATCGATCTAACCAGGCACTATCGCTTTGAATACTCTTGCCTGTTATCCATAAAATAGCGTACAACAATGTAATCGAAAATATAAATATCAGTAGCCAGTTTGTTGGCAAACTGATTAAACCCAATACACCTACCAGAACAAACGGAACAATAGTGAACATGGATTTTTTTAAATAGAGCCAGTCAACTTCTGCGAGCCGAGAACGCAGTGTTAAACTTGAAAAAAATAACAGGTGAATGCCGATGATTGGTAACCAGAACAGGGGTTGATCAACAATAAATAACATCAGGGGTAAACCCAGTGCACCACCAAACCCCAGGCCACTGCTTACAAAACCTGTCCAGATAAAAACAAGAAATGTTAATAATAATTCTGTGTAGTTAAGCCCTGATATAACATCCATGAATTGGCTTATTCATTTATTATCAATAATTATCTGAAAGTTAACGGAGTCGTGATCAATATCGCGCACACCATATATTAAGTTATCTTTCTTATATAGTGTAGATTTATAGGTTCTTATGCCATCCGAGGTAATAATTTTATTACCTTTTATGGTTATTTCCAGGCCGTCTGATAACAACGCTGCTCTTGAATTATATTCAATACTGGTTAGCGTTTTTGGACTCTTTTCTTTAATCACTTTCTTTTTGGTCAGCCCATCTTCATTGATGGCTACTTCATATATTGCTTTAGATAAAAGGTCTTTAAGTGTAATGGTTTTACCTAATAGTAATGTACTTATTTCTTTACTCGTCATTACTTTATATTGTTGTTTTTCTAAACTGGCTAAGGTGAGTTTTGGTTCAGCTATTACCGTTGATACTGATAATTTCGCCAGTACGAATATTAGAATTATTAATTTCATTTATTTCTCTTTTTTGTTTATTAATTTATAGAAAAATCACGTAAAAACAATAATGTCTCTTTTAAATTATCAATAATGCGACAGCAAATATAGATGGCTTAACTAATCTTATTGCCCTAAATAATCATCTATATACACGGCTAATTTGTCCTGTAGATTTTCCTCAAATTCATCTAAATTTTTTTCGAACATATTCAGGTATTTCACCGCTTTCTCATGACTCAATCTTTTATTATTAAGTCTATATTCAATTTCGGGTAATGTTTTGTCATGTCGCGGTACAATAGTCCACTCAACAAATTCCGTATCCGTTTCATTAACCTTTTTTTGAGCCAGCTGACAGAACGCTTCAATGTGTTCCATTCCCTGTGGCCCCATGCATCCTGGTTCTAAACGAAATGTAACGCACAGTTTTTTATCCTGATCCAGGGGTAGTTTAATATTCATATATATTAACTCATGTTCAGTTCTTACAAATCTTCATCGATACCGTATTGATTTAAACCCCAGGCAAACAGATGACTACTACGATCATTTGACTGGCGCAAATTACTCGCCAAACGCTGTAACCAGTGCTTAAATAATTGATAAGCTTCCTGTGGATGAGTATCCATATAATTGAGTAATATTTCTCTATTGATCCGCATTAACTCTACTTCATCATTAGCCACAACGGATGCACTTCGAGGAGATCCATCAAACAGGTTTAATTCACCAAAAGTATCCCCCGGCCCTAATTCACAAAAACCCGACTGTATTTGTCTACCATCATGTAAAACCACTCGTTTATTTATACGAACATGTCCCTTTTCAATATAATACACATCGAGACTTTCTTCTCCTTCCATCATGATTCGATCGCCACTTGTATACTTAACCCGTTCACAGGCATGGGGCTGCTTAAACTCATCCGCTTGTAAAAATTTTTTTAATATCGTTGACATATTATTTAATAATATAATTAGGAATTTTCAGGAGGATTAGATGGCTTCGTTAATATATACCAGGCACCGTATATCATAAATACTGCAATACTTAATTTTAATAGTATACTTAGCGATGAATAAATTAACATAAAAACAAGGCTAATACCCATAAAACTTATCGACATAATTTTTGCAGCCAATGGAATCACCCTGTGTTGCTGCCACATCTGTAACGGCGGTCCAAAAAATTTATGATGGTACAACCAGTGATGAAATCGTCTTGAACTACGGGCAAATGCCCACAATGCAAGTAGCATAAATGGTGTTGTGGGCACTACGGGCAGCAGCACGCCAATGGCACCTATTGAGAAAAATACCCAACCAAGTATAAAGTAAAATGCTCTCATCTTTTTCTGCTATTTTCAGTACCATATCGTTACTACCGCATATAGTAATGTTAAGATATTTTGTTTATATGTACATTTTAGCGGTTTTGTTAAAAACCGTCACCCCATCTAGCGCCGCAAAAGCGTATACTAGGCCTACTTTTTAAATCTTTAACTATCACAAGCTGTTTTTATGGATCTTCCACAAATTGATGATTTTCGTGCATTATTTTTAAATCAGACACCTCTACTAGACGTTCGGGCAGCGGTTGAATTTAACCAGGGCGCCTTTCCACAAGCCCAAAATTATCCACTGATTAATGATGAAGAAAGGCAGTCCATTGGTTTAGAGTATAAGACATCTGGGCAGGATAGTGCCATAAGACTTGGGCACCAACTTGTACAGGGGGATGTTAAAGCACAGCGGGTGAATCTCTGGCAAAATTTTTTTGAGCGTCACCCTGATGGTGTACTGTATTGTTTTAGAGGCGGTATGCGTTCTAAAATTTCTCAACAATGGATACATGAACAAACCGGAATTATTTACCCCCGGGTAAAGGGTGGCTATAAAGCCATGCGTCGATTTTTAATCGATGAGCTGGAACATTCTTCATCACAGATTCAACCAGTCATTCTTGGTGGTCGAACGGGTATTGGCAAAACACTTTTATTACATAAATTACATCAAAAAATTGATCTTGAGGGTTTGCTTCATCATCGTGGTTCTGTCTTTGGTAAACACGTTACTCCTCAACCCACTCAAATAGATATTGAAAACAATTTATCAATCGCTTTACTGCAACTAATTGAGCAACAAAAACTCAATCTGTTATTTGAAGACGAAGCACCCAATATCGGCTCAAGACGCATCCCTGAAGTGTTGTTTAATAAAATGAAACAATCGCCTTTGGTGTTATTACAGGCCAGTGTTGATGAACGTATCAAGATCACATTTCAGGAATATATTGTTGAGGCACTGGCGGAACATCAATTACACAATGGTGAAGAGCAGGGATTTGAAAGTTGGGCTAATCAATTACATATTGCTATAGACAAAATTCAAAGACGCCTGGGTGGTGTTCGGCACACTGAAATTAAAAATATATTAAGTGCCGCCATTAAACAACAAAAATCAAATAATAATACCGACTTACACTATGACTGGATTAAAAGCTTGCTAGTGGATTATTATGATCCGATGTATGACTACCAAATTGGCAAAAAAGAAAAGCGAGTTGTTTTTAGCGGAACGCACAATGAAGTATTACAATATTTACAGAGCCAACATAATATTCGTTAACAGTTACCGCGTTTCTACTGGGCCTAAAATTGCTGTCTCACAGGGCGACTTGTCACGCGTTGCTGTGTCGTATAATGATTTCGCTATAAATGTGGCACCACCCGTTGCAAAATATGAATAGACAACTGCTGTATCTTTTATACTCATAGTGATTTCAGGATCAGTAATATTTCCAGATAGTTTTACCATTGATGCCAGACTATTTAGATTTAACTCTACTCCTTCCCTGGCCTGGGGACGAATACCAAATTCTAGTGTTTCATTTTTTAGATTGATAATACCACTGCTAATAATCTGTATTTTATCCGTTTGCATGACAATACCTTTATCTGCCGTTAATAATCCGTCTTTAATATCAAACCTAATAGCAGCGCATTCTAAATTCGTTGTATTGCTCTTATCTGCAATGGGATTAATAGCATTAACTAAATCTGTCAAAATATTACTACTTATAAATTTTAATAGACTATCATCAAGCTCACCCTTACCTACTTTTATTATTAACTGGCCATTTAAATGATTCATTAATTGCTTAACTGACTTACCCTTACTATCAATATTCATTTTAATATTGGTATTAGCACCACTCAGGTACTTCTTCAGTGTATCATTTTTATCCAACTGTAAATTTTCTGTTACTAATATTATGTTAACTTCAGGATGGGTCTTTTGTGTATTGATTCTAGCTTTAGCATTTAATTCTTCATTACGAATATTTTTTAGGTAAAATTTATTAATATTCAGTACACCATCTTCAAGTTTTGCCTGTAATTTAATCTCTTTAAATTCCAGAACTTTATGTGTTATCCCATCTATATTAATATCAACGTTTGCATTTAATTGTTTTAAATATTCAAACACTAATGGCTCAGTAGAAAATAGGTCCGTTTTTACAGGCTGATCATTTCTAACTTCTTCTTTTTTTGAAAATTTTTCAATCGTATTTAAATTCAGGTTTTTTATATTTAACTGGCTAATAATTTCTGGTATTTTCCCGCTTTTATCATATTTAATTTCACCGTTTATTTCAGTGTCACCTACCGATGTATTGTCCAGTATCAGCGTTATTTTTTCATTCTCTTTTAATGCTTTTCCTTTAAGTACAATCTCGCCAATTTTCGGTACATCAATGTGTATCAACTTATTAAGTGTCGATAATTTTTTTGCTTTTATATCAAATTTTAATTCGGCTTGTTTTTTATTAATATTCTCGACTGGAAGCATTGTTTTTAGGTGTAAATCGATATCACCCAACTCACCTTCAATTTCCACTGGAATTTGACCCAAAGCTAACATGTTATTTATTTGAGCTGTATTTATTTTTAGGTTTATGGGTATATCTTCATATTCCGCTTTTATTCCTATTTCCGTTTTTTTATTCTCTTCAAGTACCAGTTCCTTAATTATAACTTTATGTTCTCTCTTTCTTTCTTTATAGTTGACCGTAATATTTGTAAGTACTATTTTAACATTTGTGTCGAAAGGTAATTCAGTTTTGCTCGTTGACACTTCGTTATTTTCATTTTCCTTATTTTTTAATGCACTGAATTCCCAGTTAAATTCTTCACCATTATTTTTCTCCAGATTGACTTTAAATCCATCAAATTTAATTTCTGTAATTTTTACATTACCTGTAAATAGTGACTGTAATGATATCTTGATACTAATTGAATCTGCCTCAAGCATATGATCTATCTCAGACCAATTAGCATTTTGAAACTGAATATTCTTTACAATTAGATTAGGTGCTGGAAATAATTTTAATTTTATATCTCCGTTTAAATCTAACTGACGTCCTAATGTATTATTTATGGCTTCACTGATGTAACTTTTAGTAAAATTTATATTGGTAAAGTTAATGATTATCAGGATTAATAGAATTAGGGAAATTAGACTAACTAAACTATATTTTGTATATTTTTTCATTTTTATTTATTATGTACTATCCATTCAAGTCCCACACTCATATCTTTCTTTATCTGTAAAAAGGTCTTTGAGTGTTGACTAATATTTAATTGCTTTAAAGCATACTCCCAATCTCTGGATTTGCTGTTAATATAGACTCCGGCAATATTAGATAACGGTTCCCCACTAACATCTGCAATTGATACGCTCATTAAAACATCCGCTGCATTAAATTCATAATTATTAAATAGCGCTTCTACTTTTTGTGGCGGCACCTGAAACTGTTCTGAAATTTTATCGACAAACTGGCTTATCCTTGTTTTATTACTTCTATTTATTATTTTATGAATCTGTACTAAGACTGCATCAAGCTCTTTATCGCCGCTATTGGGCTGATAGAATTTAGCACCTATTGCCGGCATATTAATTAAAAAAATTAAGACCAGGCACTGCATTGCAGTTTTCATTTTTATTTACCTATACAAAAACTTGAAAATATTTTTCCGAGCAAATCATCTGAGGTAAATTCGCCGGTAATTTCATTGAGTTGCTCCTGCGCCAATCGTAACTCTTCAGCGAGTAATTCTCCGGCCTGTACCTCTACTAAATTATAGCGAGCAATTTGCAAATGTTGATCGGCATTTTCCAGAGCTTTTATATGTCGCCGCCTAGCCATAAATTTCCCTTCGTTGCTTTGCTCATAGCCCATGCACTGCTTCAGGTGATTTTTTAATATATCCAGTCCACTGCCGGTCTTTGCGCTCAGCGCAATGTCTGTTTCTGTTTGCGTTTCGATTAATTCCGGACTTCTACCGGAGCTGTCTATCTTATTAAAAATTCGAGTAACGCCAATATGTTTGGGTAGCTGATCCTCAATTTCCAGATGATCATCATTTCGATGGGTATCATCCACCAATAATAATATTCGATCTGCCTGTTGTATTTCGTTCCAGGCGCGACGCACGCCTTCCTGTTCTACCGGGTCATCACTTTGACGCAACCCCGCTGTATCTATAACATGTAATGGTAAGCCATCTATCTGAATGTGCTCTCGTAAAACATCCCGAGTTGTTCCGGGAATATTGGTAACAATAGCGGAATTTCGCCCGGCAAGCTGATTGAGTAAACTTGATTTCCCCGCATTCGGTCGACCTGCAATTACCAGGGTCATACCTTCACGCAGTAAACTACCCTGGCGTGCAGATTTAAAGACTCGTGCCAAATTAACCTCAATTGACGTTAATTTAGCCTCAACTTTTCCATCGCTCAGAAAATCTATCTCTTCCTCAGGGAAATCCAACGAGGCTTCTACATAAAGACGTAGCTGGATTAAACTATCTACCAACGCATTAATATTTTGAGAAAACTCACCCTGTAATGATCGCACTGCCGCCTTTGCCGCTTCAGCTGATTCAGCTTCTATCAAATCGGCGACCGCTTCCGCCTGCGCCAGGTCCATTTTGTCATTTAGAAATGCCTGTTCGCTAAATTCACCCGCGCGGGCTGGGCGTGCTCCAGCGCTTAGAACCTGCGCTAAGATCATATCGAGTACTATCGGGCCACCATGTGCCTGCAGTTCTAATACATCTTCGCCGGTGAATGAATGGGGAGTTTTAAAATACAGTGCAATCCCCGTATCAATCACTTCATCATTGCCATCTTTAAAGGGCAGGTATTCAGCTTTTCGAATGGAGGGAATTTTACCCAGGATTTTTTCAGCAATACTGCCGCTCGCAGGCCCGGACACACGAACGATACCGACACCACCTCTACCCGGTGCAGTAGCAATTGCAGCGATAGTCTGTTTTTTTGAAATTGTCATCAGGGGAGTTTACGTTGGCTTACAGAAAAAGCCAAAGTCTTTGATGTAGACAGAAAATGTAGTTCGGGAACCTGGCTGGACAGTCAGGTTCCCGCGCTCAAATCAACTTAATTATTTATCTGCTTCAATGCGTTTTGTAATAATCCATTGCTGAATTATCGACAGGGTATTATTAACAACCCAGTAAAGTACCAGCCCCGCCGGGAAGAACAGGAAGAAAACAGTAAAAACAATGGGCATATATTGAAATACTTTTTGTTGTACTGGATCAACCGGTGGCGGGTTCAGCTTTTGCTGAATATACATGGTAACACCCATGAGTATCGGCAGAATAAAATATGGGTCTTGCTCAGATAAATTCTGAATCCACAAAGCAAATGGCGCATTACGCATTTCAACCGATTCTAGTAACACCCAGTAAAGTGCAATGAAGACCGGAATTTGTATCAAAATCGGGAAACATCCACCAAGGGGATTAATTTTCTCTTCTTTGTACATTTTCATCATTTCAGCTGACATGCGCTGACGATCATCCCCATAGCGTTCTTTTAGCGTAGCCATACGGGGTGCAATTTTCCGCATACGGGCCATCGAACGATAGCCTTTTGCTGACAACCAGTAAAATGCCGCTTTAACCGTAATGGTTAAAAAGATAATTGCCCAACCCCAGTTATCAAACAAAGAATGGTAAAACTTTAACAGCGCAAATAGCGGCTTGGCGAGTATGGTTAAAATTCCATAGTCGACCGTCAGTTCAAGCCCGGGTGTAATCGCTTCCAGGCGATCCTGTAATTTTGGACCCACAACCAGAGTACTATTAAATACGGCTGGGTTTTCAGCTGTTGCCTCAACAACCGGCGATTTCATTCCTAAAATATAGCGGTTACTATTTGCAGCATGGGTGGTATAGATTTTAATGGTTTCATTTTGATCCGGCACCCAGGCCACTAAAAAATAATGCTGAATCATGGCAATCCAGCCACCTTTCATTTCAGATTGGAAATTCTGATCAGCAATATCATCAAAATCAATCTTTTCATACTTTATTTCATCATTATAAGCCACGCCCCCAACATAGGTTGGAATCATGGTTGACTCACGTTCCTGAAAAGAGCGTACGAGTTGAACATATTCCTGACCATTCCAGTTGTTCGCCGACACAACATGCTCAACACCAATCTCATAACTATCACGGCTAAAGGTGAAGGTTTTAATGACGCTGATATCGTGCTGTTGCCAGCGCAAAATCACTTTTAATTCATCTTCGCCTTCTTGAAGCCTATATTCAGTTTTCTCAGCCTGGTAAATGGCTTCATGACTCGGTGCTTTTTGCGCATATGAAATCAGACCAGAGTGGGCCACATGGTATTTCGTTTCATTGGTCGATAATAATCGGAATGGCTCATCCATCTGCTCCGCACTTAACTGATAATTAAGTAAATCCAGCTGAAAGACCGTGCCACCTTTGGTATCAATCTTTAAATCGATCACATCCGTTACCACATGGATAAGTTGCCGATCACCCATACTATCGGTAGCCGCAGGCATTGCAGACACACTATTGGTATTTCCAGGGATATCAGCCGCCGGCTGAGAGGCCGTTTCAGCCGCAGGAATTTCCCCCGATTTTAAACCGGTAACCTGTTCGGTTGGAGTTTCAATGGGTTGAGGCCCATAAGCTTTTTGCCACTCCTGATAGAGTAAAAACAGGGTAAAAAAGAAGGCGAGGTACAAAATGGTGCGTTGGTTTTCCATTGATATCCTGATAACTTTTTAATATTAATAAACACTAGTGTTTGCATTCGGGTTTATGTTTATGCGCGTTTGCGGGAATGGGATCATACCCTCCTTCATGCCAGGGGTGGCAACGTCCAATTCGACGTAAGGCCATCCAGCCACCGCGCAAAGCACCAAACCGGCCTATTGCTTCAACTGCATAAGTAGAACAGGTGGGAGTATACCTGCAATGGGGAGGTAAATACGGACTAATTGCGTATTGATAAAAGCGTATAAGACCGATAAGTATTTTGCGCATGACTATTTTTGAAGATTCCGACTCTGCAACCCATCACTTTGCCTGGTGGGCTGATCTTCTAAACCAAACTTCTGTCTGAGTTTATTCCAGTGTAACTCCAGAGAATGAAAGATTTGCTGATTATCTGCGTTTTTAGTAACTGGCTTCGCCATTACAACCAGATCAATCGAGGGCAGGGTCTGTAAATTTGCTCGAAAACTTTCCCGTATAATGCGCTTTATTCGATTACGATCTACCGCTTTTTTCGCATGCTTCTTTGAAATGGCCAGACCCAGCCTTGCAGTGATGATTTTCGTCTGTTCTGTTTGTACCGACTCTGTTATCTGCAAATCGGGCTCATCAGTATGAGTTACATTTGAATCAGTGTTTTCAGTTACCCTGCTTATCGCCAGTATTGTTAGATAACGGTCACTGGAACGTATCGGGTTTTTAAACACCCGGCTGAATTCTTCTGCCTTAAGCAAACGGACCTGCCTTGAATAACAGGCCCCTTTATCTGTCATTTTCTGATGCTACCTGATAATTTATAGCTACAGTATGCCGTAACGAAAATTTACTCTGGATTTTGTCTGTATTAGCTAATCAAAGCTTATGCAGCTAGACGTGCTCTACCTTTCGCTCGACGTGCTTTCAATACTTTACGACCACCCACAGTACGGCTGCGCGCGCGAAAACCATGAGTACGTGCGCGTTTAATGCGACTTGGTTGAAATGTTCTTTTCATTGGTCTGGACCTAAATATTCTTGAAAAATTGGGGCATGTATTCTAATCGCTACATCTACCTTAGTCAAAACAATATATAAAATTTTATTATTTTCTCCAATAACTATGAAAGCATGACTAATTACATTCTGATTAATCCTATTTTAAGAATATCCTGTGGATAACTTTTGTATAGTATTGGGTATAAAATTCAGCATTTGACTTATCCACATTCTGTCTACAGTTTCCAACGAGCTTACTAAAACGTTACGCTTAATATAATATTATTATAACTATTTGAAAAATATATTGAATTTAATGTTATCCACAGATAAAAGGGGGCTTAACAATAATAACTAGGTTTTATAAATATATATAATAATTAACCTCGGCCTTTACCTTATTCAGGTAAATAAAAATTCTCTGCGTATCTCATTTAATGGTTTCACGTTCTCCCATTGCAGGTTAAAATGCGCCGTTCACCTTTACCGATTTACCATTGCATTCATTTGGACTAAATCATTCTTAATATTTTGGGGACATACTTTCGTGTCGAGTGCTTTGTGGGATCAGTGTCTACAACGACTGGAACAAGAACTATCTGATCAACAATTAAATACCTGGATTCGACCTTTACAAACAGAGGAATCGAATGACCAGTTGTCTTTGTTCGCCCCAAATAGTTTCGTAATGGACTGGGTTAAACAGCATTTTTTGCAACAAATAACAACTATTTGCCAACAATTAGACACAGATCGTGAAATTTCAGTATCACTTGATATTGGAAGTAAAAATCCAAAGAACCAGTTTAAAACACCCACAAAATCCAATGTACCGGTTTCAGTGCCAGACCCCATTCAGGTTTCTGACAAAGTAAAGTCTTCCAATGAGGTATTACAGCATCATCTCAATATTGGTTTTACTTTCGATAACTTTGTGGAAGGCAAAAGCAATCAGTTAGCAAAAGCCGCTTCATTACAGGTTGTTGAAAACCCGGCAGGCTCCTATAACCCTTTATTTTTATATGGTGGTGTAGGTCTGGGAAAAACCCACCTGATGCACGCAGTGGGAAATCAAATTTTACATAACAATTCTGATGCACGTATTGTTTACCTTCATTCAGAACGCTTTGTAACGCATATGATTAAAGCTTTACAACATAACACAATGGATGAATTTAAAAATTTCTATCGCTCATTGGATGTGTTGTTAATTGATGATATTCAGTTTTTTGCAGGAAAAGAACGCTCCCAGGAAGAGTTTTTCCATACATTTAACGCTTTACTGGAGGGTGGCAGACAGATTATTTTAACCTGTGATCGATACCCTAAAGAAATCGATGGGTTGGAAGAGCGCTTAAAGTCCCGTTTTGGTTGGGGATTACCGGTTTGTATCGAACCCCCTGAACTAGAAACCCGGGTTGCCATTTTACAAAAGAAAGCAGAAGAGTTTGGGATCAAACTGCCCAATGAAGTGGCATTTTTTATTGCAAAACGCATACGTTCAAATATACGAGAACTGGAAGGTTCCTTACGTCGCGTCATGGCTACGGCCAATTTTACGGGAAAACCCGTCACACTTGAATTTGCGAAAGATACGTTACGCGACTTAATCGCCCTGCATGACCGTTTAATTACCATTGAAAATATACAGAAAACCGTCGCGGAATATTACAAAATTCGTATCTCAGATCTACATTCCAACAGTCGTAGTCGCTCAATAACCCGTCCACGTCAACTTGCAATGGCGTTATCCAAAGAGTTAACAAACCACAGTTTACCGGAAATAGGTAATGCATTTGGTGGGCGGGACCATACTACGGTTTTACATGGCTGTCGAAAAATTGCAGAATTAAGGGATTCGGATACGAAGATTGATGAAGATTACACCAACTTATTACGTATTTTAAGTAACTGATTTATTCTATTTAAGCATTCATATATCCTGTGGATAAATATTGTATTATCGTTTTGGGAAAGTTGAATAAATAAGTTATCCACAATCTGTCTGGAGTTTACTGAATCAATATTCCAAATATAGAATAAGTGATATAAAAAGTAATATATTAAAATAAGTTATTGAAATTATTATAATTAGTACAATTATCCATAATACTTGTAAGCTTAATTTTAATAACTCGATATATAAATATAGATAATAATTAGGAACATCCATGAAGATAAAAATCCTACGTGATGATTTATTAATTCCCCTTCAACAGGTCATTGGGGCAGTCGAAAAAAGGCAGACTCTGCCTGCGCTCGCCAATGTTTTAATAAAATCAAACGCAAATCATTTCACGTTAACGACCACTGATTTAGAAATAGAACTGGTTTCTACGGTTAATCAGATGATGGATGAGGCTGGAGAAATTACTTTACCGGCTAAAAAATTGTTAGACATTTTTAAAGCCCTTCCAAATGATGCAGAAGTGAGTATAGAAATATCAGGTGATAAGGCCCTGGTTAAATCCGGTCGAAGTCGATTTAGCTTATCAACGTTGCCCGCATCTGATTTCCCTGCGCTTGAAGATATTAGCAGTGTTTATGAATTTAGCGTCCCCCAGTCACTTTTGAAAGCACTTATTGATAAAACTTCTTTTGCTATGGCCCAGCAGGATGTCCGTTATTACTTGAATGGCCTTATGCTTGAGGTAGCTTCAGGTATTATTCGTACGGTGGCTACTGATGGCCATAGACTGTCTTTTTGTGAAAAAAATATAGACGCGGATTTAACAGATAACAAACAAGTGATTATTCCCCGTAAGGGCGTTAGTGAGTTACAACGGTTACTCTCTGATACTGATGAGGAAGTAAAAATCGTCCTAGGGAATAATCACATACAGTGCAATTTGGCTAATCAACGCTTCACCTCTAAATTAATTGATGGCCGTTTTCCTGATTATAAACGGGTTATGCCTGAAGATTCAGGTAATAATATGGTGCTGGATCGGGATGCCTTAAAACAGGCTCTAGTTAGAGCATCTATTTTATCTAATGAAAAGTATCGCGGTATTCGCATGATTATTGAGAATAATCTGTTAAAACTACAGGCTCAAAACCCAGATCAGGAAGAAGCCGATGTTGAACTAGAAATTAGTTATGACGGAAGCCCGATTGAAATGGGAATCAATGTCAATTATATGATTGATGTCCTAAATACATCCGCCCAGGACACGGTTCAGGGCTTTATTAAAGATGCCAATAGTAGTTGCCTGCTTCTTTTTCCGGATGAAGGTGAAGCAAAGTATGTCATTATGCCCATGCGACTGTAATTTCAAGGTTTAAAACACTTAACAATGGGCTTAACTAGCCTTGAGCTTACAAATTTCAGAAATCTGCAATCTGCTCAGATTGAACCTGATAGGGGTCTGAACCTGATTGTGGGAAATAATGCAGCCGGTAAGAGCAGCTTACTGGAGTCAATTTTCTACCTGAGCTATGGCCGTTCCTTCCGTAGTTCCCAAATCAAACATCTAATAACATATGAGCAGGATTACTTTAGGCTTATCTGTAAGCTTGATGATAATACAACCCGTGTTGGCTTGGAAAGATCTCTCAAAGAACAGAACATTCGCGTAAATCGTCAACCTATCAAGAGTATCACTGAACTCTCTACCCTACTCCCCGTTCTCGTTTTACATCCAGATAGTCACCAGCTTATCTCTGCTGGCCCGGAAAACCGACGACAATTCATGGACTGGGGTGTGTTTCACGTGGAACATCAATTTATTGCTTCCTGGAAAAAGTATAAAAAGGCACTAAGTCAACGTAATGCTTCCCTAAGAATGCAACAGTCTGACAAGCTTTGCTCCCTCTGGAATCTTGAATTAATTAAACATGCTCAGATCGTAGAGAATTACAGACTTAATTACTTAAACGAGATTCGCAAACTCGTAGAAGATCTGTCCAAAATTCTTTTTCCGGGCCAACATATTTCAATCAGTTATAAACGGGGTTTACCTTCTGATGTTTTGTTTGAAGATTATTTAGTTGAAAATCTAAGTAAAGATAGAGATAAGGGTTTTACACAATCAGGTCCACATCGTGCTGATATTAAAATTCTCGTTGATGGTATGCCTGCACAAACCTCAGTTTCGAGAGGTCAGCAGAAAAAACTGGTGTGTTTACTAAAAATTGCTCAGCTCAGTCTTTATTCACAATTATCAGATAGACGCTGTGTTTTATTATTTGATGATTTACCTGCAGAATTAGATCCTGAAAATCAGGATAAAATTATGTCAATTCTTTCTGAACTTGATATTCAGTTATTTATAACCGCTATTAATGTAGGTCAGATAAACTGCCAGTATTGGGATAAGCACAAAGTGTTTCACGTGGAACAGGGTGTGATTACTGAACGCTGAAACAACCAGGTCTCATACGCCCTGTCTGTTTTGGTAATTGATTTAAGCGTTTGAATTAAGTAAAAAAAAAACCATAAAACATCCCTGTCTAGAGGGATTTCAGTTATAATCGATGGACGATTATCAGGGGATTTATATGAGCGAAGCAGCTGCTTACGATTCATCGAGTATTAAGGTTTTAAAAGGCCTGGAGGCGGTAAGAAAGCGTCCGGGTATGTATATTGGTGATACGGACGATGGTACCGGATTACACCACATGGTGTTCGAAGTTGTTGATAACTCCATTGATGAAGCATTGGCAGGTCACTGTAGTGAAATTAACGTTAAAATTCACAGTGATGGATCTGTTTCAGTCAGTGATAATGGTCGTGGTATCCCGGTTGATATTCATGAGGAAGAAGGGATATCTGCCGCCGAAGTTATTATGACCGTTCTGCACGCAGGCGGTAAGTTTGATGATAACTCTTATAAAGTATCCGGTGGCTTACACGGTGTGGGGGTTTCGGTTGTGAATGCCCTTTCTGATAAGTTAATGTTAACCATTCACCGTAATGGTAAAATTCATCAACAGGAATACTCTTTAGGTGAGCCGATTAGTCCTGTGACTGTGATTGGCGATACGAAAACCACCGGCACAGAATTACGATTCTGGGCTTCTGAAAAAACCTTCACGAATATTGAATACCATTATGATATTTTAGCAAAACGCTTACGAGAGTTATCTTTTCTGAATTCTGGTGTGCGCATTGTACTGACGGATAAACGGGTTGATGAAAAAAAGGATATATTCGAATATGCAGGTGGTATCAGTTCATTTGTAGAGCATCTCAATAGAAATAAAACCCCATTACATGAGCAGGTGCTGCATTTTAACTGGCAAAATGACGAGGGACTTGGGGTAGAAGTGGCTATGCAATGGAATGACTCCTATCAGGAGAATATTTTCTGCTTTACGAACAATATCCCGCAAAGAGACGGTGGAACCCATATGGCCGGTTTCAGGGCTTCCCTTACCCGTAGCCTGAATCAATATATGGAAAAAGAAGGTGTTGCCAAAAAGAATAAGGTGAGCACTACCGGTGATGATGCCCGTGAAGGCCTAACGGCGGTGCTGTCTGTTAAAGTGCCTGATCCTAAATTTTCATCACAAACCAAAGATAAACTGGTTTCTTCTGAAGTAAAATCTGCGGTTGAGTCCGCAATGAATGAAAAATTTCAGGAATTTTTGATAGAAAAACCTGCGGATGCCCGTGCAATTACCCAAAAAATTGTCGAAGCTGCCCGTGCCCGTGAAGCCGCCCGTAAAGCTCGGGAAATGACTCGTCGTAAAGGCGCTTTGGATATTGCTGGTCTACCGGGTAAACTCGCTGATTGCCAGGAAAAAGATCCAGCGCTTTCAGAACTGTACCTGGTGGAAGGGGACTCTGCGGGTGGTTCCGCAAAGCAGGGTCGTGATCGTAAAACACAGGCAATATTGCCACTCAAGGGTAAAATTCTAAATGTAGAAAAAGCCCGTTTCGATAAAATGCTGCAATCTGCTGAAGTGGGCACCTTAATTACGGCGCTGGGCTGTGGCATTGGTAAAGATGAATATGACCCGGATAAAATGCGCTATCACCGGGTGATTATTATGACCGATGCGGACGTAGATGGCTCTCACATCCGCACCCTTTTACTCACCTTCTTTTATCGTCAGGTACCGGAACTCATTGAGCGGGGTTATATTTATATTGCCCAACCTCCTCTGTATAAAGTGAAGAAAGGTAAACAGGAGCGTTATGTAAAAGATGACCAGGAATTAAATAGTTACTTACTCACGCTCGCGCTTTCTAATGCGCACCTGTATGTGCAAAAAGAAGCACCAGCTATTTCAGATACCGCCCTGGAAGAGCTGGTTAAATCTTATATGTCAGTACAAAATGTGATTAGTCGCCTGTCACGACGTTATGAAGAAAGTATATTAAATGAAATACCCAAGCTGCCCGCTCTACAGAAGGTAGATTTAAATGATTCGCATAAAACGACAGAATATTTAGATAAACTACTGATTTTATTAAATAAATCGAAACCATCCGGTGTTGAGTATGTTGTTGCGAGCAAGCATTTAGAAGATGAAGATTTTGCACAACTGGAAATTACAAAAGTTGTTCACGGCCTTGATCACGTTACTACAATGACCTCAGAGTTCTTCGACAGTCCAGAATACAATTTAATGGCCGAGCTATACCAGAAACTTGAAGGGTTGTTTTCAGAAGGTTCCTATATTCAACGAGGTGAAAAAACACAGCGGGTAGCGTGTATTGAAGACGTTAAAAACTGGTTATTTGATGAAGCACGTCGTGGATTGAATATTCAGCGCTATAAAGGTCTGGGTGAAATGAACCCTGATCAGTTGTGGGAAACCACCATGAATCCGGATACCCGTCGTATGTTACGGGTTCGAATAGAGGATGCGGTTTCTGCTGATGAAGTGTTTACAACATTAATGGGTGATCAGGTTGAACCCCGTCGTGATTTTATAGAGTCAAATGCATTAGCGGCAATGAATATTGATACCTGATAATATCAAAAAACTGAAAATTTACCGCAAACCAAAACATTTGCGGTAAATTTTTATTCAACTCGCCTGCCAGGCGACTTCGCTGAAAGCATCATCCAGCGGTGTTTTAGCAATATGGTTGGTAAAATTACTCATTGTTTTTTGAGCAACACCCACAAGAATATCCAGAACGTGCTTAGGTTCATAGCCAGCCTTTAAAAATGCCTGCAAATCGGCTTCATCAACCCAGCCTCTTTTTTCAATTAATAACCAGGTAAATTGACGTAAAGCTTCAAGCTTGTTATCTGAAATCGTCTGATTATTACGAACATTCTCTACAATGACAGGATCTACATTTTTCATACTGGCAATAACCGTATGAGCAGCCATACAATAGCAGCATTCATGGTAATGACTAACAGTTAGTAAAACGATTTGTTGCTCCGTAGCAGTTAAATTAGATTTAGCGAAAATTTCAGCGACTGTAAGATAAGCTTCGGTTAATGATGGTGAGGTCGCCATAACACCAATGATATTAGGTATAAATCCGAAATTATGACTGGTTTGTTGAAGTAAGCCCTTTGATGAAGAGGGGGCGTTATTGAGGTTTAGAACTGGAAAATCTAACATTGATAATCTCCTTTTTTGAATGAGTATTCAATAATAATAAATGTTATTGAGCGAGTGTTCAACTATTGTTAAAATAATTGTAATATTATTGAAGGTGAACCCATGGCAAGACCACAGGCATTTAATGAAGAAGATGTACTGGAAAGTGCAATGCAGGTATTCTGGCGACAAGGATTTGCCAATACTTCAATTAAGGACCTGACCCGGGCTACCCGCTTACAGCCCGGCAGTATTTATGGGGCTTTTAAAAATAAAAGAAATTTGTTTTTAATGTCCCTGGATTACTATTTTGATCACTTGTACTCTTCCCTGATCCACATACTTCAGTCAGAAGAGCCCCCAATGAAACGGATTCGACTCTTTTTTGATTATATTTTAAGCCAGAAAAATGAAGACAAAGAATTAAAAAGTTGTTTATTGGTAAATACCCTGCTTGAAATACCGCCAGATGATAGTGAAATAAACAGACGCGTTACCGAGATGTTTACTAAAATAGAGAGTGAATTAAGTGACGTACTGAAAAATGCACTGGAAAATGGTACCTTGATTGAGGGGGGACGCCCGGAATCAATGGCAAAGATGTTAATGAGCGGTATATTTGGTTTACAGGTATATAATAGGATGAAACCAGATGAGGAAGCTCTGTCTCAGATAGTGAATAATCTTCTGGCAAATATTGAAAAATCCTGACAAAAATCATTAGACTTCCCAAACGATGATATATGAAGCATTAAAAAATACAACGACTTCATTTAAAAAGAAATTAATTTTATGAACAATGCATTAACAAAAATAGAAAAATTACCTGAATTCACAAAAATAAAAATACAAGATATAGAACCCACAATTACTAATATTATTGAAGATAATAAAAAAATTCTGGCAGATATAATAAAATCTGAAAAATCAAATGACTGGTCTAAATTGATTACGGAATTAGAATTCCTAGACAACAGGTTATCAAGAGCATGGTCTCCTGTCAGTCACTTAAACTCAGTAATGAATACTGAAGAGCTGAGAGTAGCCCATGACAAATGTTTACCGAAGTTAAGCGCGTATTCTACCGATCAATCTCAAAACAGAGATTTATATAATACGTATTTAAGCATAAAAGAAAGTGCAGATTATAAGAAACTGGATAAGGCGAATAAAAAAGTAATAGATAATGCACTGCTGAAATTTAAACTAAATGGTGTAGCTTTATCCAGTGATAAAAAGAAAAAATTTAAAGAAATAAAAACCAAGCTTTCTAGTCTCAAATCTAAATTCGAACAAAATGTAATGGATGCGACTCAGGCATTTCAAATTCATATTGACGATAAGACACAGCTTGCAGGATTACCAGATTTTGTAAGAGAAATGGCTCAACAGGCTGCAAAAGATGAAAATTTAAATGGCTGGTTATTTACCTTAGATGCACCCTCATATATTTCAGTTATGACTTATTCCGAAATTAGAAAATTTCGAGAAGAAATGTATATAGCGTTTACGACGCGTGCATCAAATAAAGGCCCAAATGCAGGTGAGTTCGATAATACAAATGTGATGCAGGAAATATTGAGCGCAAGAAAAGAACTGGCAAATATTCTCGAATTTAACAACTATGCAGAAATATCGATTGCCGATAAGATGGCTGAAAAGACGGATGATGTATTAGCATTTTTAAATAAACTTGTTGAAAAATCCAAGCCTCAGGCTGAAAAAGAATTTAATGAATTAAAGAAATTTGCTAAAAAAGAACATAACATTAATAATCTGCAGGCCTGGGATATTATGTTTGTTTCAGAAAAATTAAAGCAAAAAGAATATGGTATTAGTCAGGAAGAATTAAAACCGTACTTTCCTGCCCCTAAAGTCATAGAAGGATTATTTGAAATTGTTCATAGATTGTACGCTATTAAAATAAAAGAAGTGAAAAACGTAGATGTATGGCATAAAGATGTAAAATTTTATGAAATAGAGGATGAATCTGGGGATATTAGAGGTCAGTTTTATCTGGATTTATATGCCAGGAATAATAAACGTGGCGGAGCATGGATGGATGAATGTGTCTGTAGAATGAAATGCGGTGAAATCACCCAAATTCCAGTGGCCTATTTAACCTGTAATTTGACTGCGCCCGTCGGTGATAAACCTGCTTTGCTAAACCACGATGAAGTAACAACTCTTTTTCATGAGTTTGGACATGGATTACAACACATGCTAACTCGTGTAGATCCATTGTTTGTGTCTGGAATAAGCGGTGTTGAATGGGATGCAGTCGAACTCCCTAGTCAGTTTATGGAAAACTGGTGCTGGCAAAAAGAAGGCCTGGCATTAATAACATCCCATGTTGAAACGGGTGAAGCACTTCCTGAGAGCTTATATAAAAAACTAATCAAAGCTAGAAATTTCCAATCAGCTATGATGATGGTAAGACAACTTGAATTTTCCCTGTTTGATTTTAGACTACATATTGAATTTGATACATTAGAATTTGAAAGTGTGAGTCAATTATTAAATGAAGTGCGTAAAAAGGTTGCAGTTATAATCCCTCCAGCCATAAATCAATTTCAACATGGTTTCAGTCATATCTTTGCAGGTGGATACGCAGCTGGATATTATAGCTATAAATGGGCAGAAGTATTGTCTGCAGATGCATTTTCAAAATTCGAAGAAGAAGGTATTTTTAATCGACAGACAGGGAAAGAGTTTTTAGCATGTATATTAGAAACCGGTGGATCAGAAAAAGCAATGGATTTATTTATCCGCTTTAGAGGGCGTGAACCTGATATAGAAGCGTTACTAAAACACAGCGGTTTGAATTAAATTAAAATGATTTCAGGAAGATAAAATAAAAATCATACGGATAGAATATTTATTGGCAATTATTCTTTCTGAATTTGTAAATAAATTAAGAGAAAAAGATGAATAAAAAAGTACCCATATATATTGGAGTATCAATATTAATTTCAGTATTGAATAGTTGCTCTTTATATATAGATTCTTTTACAAATAATTTGAATCAGGCTATTAGTTCAAGTAACGACCCACAAACTATCACGCAGGCGCTACCGGCGTATATCATTTTAATTGATGGACTAATAGAAGGCGACCCTGATGATGAAGAGTTATTAATGGCTTCTGTTAATCTAATGAATGCATATTCATCGCTGTTGGGATCTCAGTCAGATCTGGTTGTAGATTTACCAGAATATGAGATTAATAAAATTAAAAATCAACAAAAAATACTAAATGAAAAAGCACTATTAAGAGCGCAGAAAGCCATATGTATCTATAAAGAAAAATACTGCAATCTAACCAATATCAAGTTTAGTGAGATTATGGATCGGATCAATCATATAGAAGAAGATATAGAAATTTTATATAAAATGGCAACAGCTTGGGTTTCATGGATACAGGTTAATACAGATGATTGGAATGCAATGGCTCAGATAGCACAGATAAAGTTTATCATGGAAAAAATTGTTGCGTCTAATGAAACGATAGATAATGGAAATGCTCATGTTTATTTGGGTGTTCTAAATAGCATTATCCCTGCGACACTAGGTGGTAAACCTGAAATAGGTAAGCAGCATTTTGAATCTGCAATACGTATATCTAGTAATACAAACCTTATGGCAAAAGCATTATATGCAGAATACTATGCGCGATTAACTTTTAATGAAAAATTACATGATAAGCTAATAATAGAAATTTTATCTAATAAAAATACAGATTTAAGTTATGGATTAGTAAATACACTCGCTATAGTGAAAGCTAAATCACTACAACGTAGTGCCCCCGATTACTTTTAACTAAAATGAAAACTATGACAACACATACAATTATTCTGACTATAGTAATAAACCTAATGGTTATTACTTCTGTAAACGCTAAGACATTTAAAATTTCAACAGATGTTCCCGACGGCACATTCTGGATGAAACAGATGAGAAGTGCAGCAAAAGAAATAAAGAAAAAAACGAGTGGACGAGTAAAGTTTAAATTCTATCCCGGAGGAGTTATGGGATCAGAAAAAATTGCCATGAAAAAAATACGCATCAATCAGTTACAGGGTGCAATGGTTGCAAACGGTATTTTAGCCAATCTCTATGCAGATAGTCAGGTTTATGCGCTACCAAAATTATTCAATACTACAGAGGAGGTCGATGTTATTAGAGATAAATTTGATCAGATCATTAAGCAAGGGGTAGAAGCAGGGGGTGATATGGTAAGTTTTGGGATTACCGAAACAGGCTTTGCCTACATTTTATCAACTAGAAATATTGATGAAAAAGGTGATTTGAGTACTTATAAAGTATGGTCTCCAACGGGAAATGAACAAATTGCGCTGACCCTGAAATCTATAGGAGTAACACCAATTCCATTGAATATTGGGGATGTACTAACCGGCTTACAAACGAATTTAATAGATACAGTAATCATTCCACCTGTCGTTGCTATAACATTGCAATGGCATACACAGGTCAATTTTTATTCAAATGTTCCCTTAATGTATATTTATGGCACATTTATTATCAGTAAAAAAGAATTCAATAAAATTAGTCTAGATGACCAAAAGATTGTTAAGGAAATAATGAGTTCGGTTTTAGCTAAGATCGATGAAAAAAATAGAAAGGAAAGTGTTTCTGCATTTGAAGCATTAAAGAATCAGGGCTTAAAAGATTCATCACCTCCTGAAGAGATGCTTAAGTATTGGGATAAAAAGGGTGAAGATGCAAGAAGAAATGTCATAAATAAAAATATAATGTCAGAAAAAATTATAGATAGTGTAACTCAGGAACTGGCGACGTTTAGAAAGGTGAAAGGAAAATAAATGTATAAAAATGAAAAAATTAAGAGAGTTGCAAATATAATTGGAAAAATTGAAGATGCGCTCGTTATATTTTTTTTATTTTCTATACTGGCTATAGCGATTATTCAGATAATTTTAAGAAATGTATTTGATAGCGGAATAATTTGGGGAGACAGCTTAGTAAGTATTTTAGTATTGTGGTTAGGTCTGACGGCTTCTATTGTAGCGAGTCGGCAGAATAAACATATAAAGATTGATGTGCTAACACAATACTTGCCGGATATTTATAAAATCCATGTAAAAAGAATAGGCCTGGCATTTGCATCTATTGTTTGTTTTTGTGTTAGTTATTATAGTTTTGTCTTTATTAGTGGTGAATTTATGTTCGGCGAATATGTCTTTGCAAAGGTTCCTGTCTGGATTACAGAGGCTATAATTCCATTAGCATTTTTGGCGATGGGTATAAGGTACTTATTACGAGCCGTTTTATCTGATACTGGAAGAAGAGTTTAATGCTAACAATAACCGTAGTGTTAGTGTTAATTGTATTAGCACTATTTGGCGTTCCCCTATTTTCAATTATTGCTGCAGGCGCACTTTACGGTTTCTATAGTGCAGACATTGACCTTCAGGTAATTGGTATAGAATTATATCGAATAGCTGAAACCCCGCTTTTAATGGCACTCCCTATGTTTACCTTTGCGGGCTATATACTTAGTGCCAGTAATACATCACAGAGAATGCTTAATTTAATTCAGGCAATGGTCGGCTGGTTTCCTGGAGGGCTGGTGATTTTTGCGTTTATCGCCAGTGCAATTTTTACTGCTTTTACAGGCGCTTCTGGTGTAACAATTGTTGCGTTAGGTGCATTACTCTATCCAGCATTAAAAAAAGCAGGATATACAGAGAAGTTTAGTTTAGGAATGGTTACTGCTTCCGGTAGCCTGGGTTTGTTAATTGCTCCATCATTGCCATTAATTTTGTATGGAATTATTGCACAGCAGATGGAGTTGGAAACAAGCTTTGAAATTAATGATTTATTTATTGCGGGTTTAATGCCAGCAGCTTTGATGGTTATATTTTTATCAATATACTCCATCATAAAAAATCATCAGTTTAAAATACAGACAGAAGAATTTAATAAGACGAGGTTAGCACAGGCAATTTGGGCAATGCGCTGGGAATTACCTATGCCCTTGTTTCTTGTCTTTGGTATATATTCTGGCTATTTTGCGATTTCTGAAGCTTCAGCATTGGTAGCCCTGTATTTTATGTTTGTTGAAACAGTAATTTATAAAGAAATTTCCTTTTTAGAATTGCGTAAAGTAATTTTAGAATCAATGGTTATGGTTGGAAGTATATTATTGATTCTTGCAGTTTCTCTTGCATTAACTAATGTATTTGTAGATGCTGAAGTACCAGATCGTTTATTTGAGTTCGTAAAGAATAATGTAGATTCTAAAATAGAATTTTTAATTGTTTTAAATATTTTTCTGTTATTTGTAGGAGCAATTCTGGATATTTTTTCAGCCCTTGTAATAATTGTGCCTTTAATTTTACCGGTAGCAATTAGTTTTGGTGTTCATCCAGTACATTTAGGCATTATATTTTTAGCGAATATGCAGATAGGTTATCTGACACCACCGGTTGGAATAAATCTATTTATATCAAGTATTAGATTTAAAAAACCTATTGCAGAAGTCTATAATGCGAGCTTGCCATTTGTGCTTGTATTGTTAATGGTGCTGATTATTATTACCTATGTACCCCAATTGAGTTTATTTTTTCTTTAACTTAAATTTGAGTTATTAGCCAGTCTATTCAAGTTTATTATTCGAATAGACTGGTTATTACTAGTTAAATACTCGAATAACCCCGGGCTTTTTATTTTTATAAGCAGGCATTGTCATACCTGCACTTGCGTTTACATAAGTTGGATCTGTAACAACAAAGCGCTTGCCATTGAAGCTAATAGCATCACCGTTTACATGTTCATTAAAATGTACCGCGGCTGCAATATGCCCTGGAAAATCCAGACCAATAACCTGCAAACCTAGCAAATGATGTACAATCCAGGCAAAGAATACAGCACGGTCTTCACAGTCTGAGTAAGGATAATGTAAGGTTTCTTCGGGGAAAAGATAATTTTCAATCCCGAATTGTTGCTCGTCAGTTTTATACTTGAAAGCCGTTTGAACAAAACGTAAAATTAAATTTATAGCATCTTCTTCAGACTTGCCGTCTACTAAAGGTTTCAGTTGTCTAAGTAAAGGGTTTGCAGTGGCCTGACTAAGATCAGAATTAAAATACAGTTCGATATCCATTTGAGGGTATGTTTTCAGATAACTGACCGTTTCCTTATCGTATCCGATATTAATGCGATGTGTTTTTCCCTTGTAATTGAAATTTAGATAGCGATCCTTTTGTTTTCGACCGGTATTAAAAGCATGGCTTAAACTCATATCCAGTTGTTTTTTAGCACCGGGATAATGCCCATTATAAGTAAAAATTCGGCCGGGTTTTTGCTTTATACCATCAAAGCTTAATGCATAATAACGAGTCTTATCAAATGTAAAATAAGGTGCGCCGAATAGCTGCTGTTGGGAAGGCATGAGCAGGTAAACATAATTACGGTCATAGGCAATGCGTGCCTGATATCCGGCTTTTGTCATCAAATACCAGGTAAAAACAGATTGATTATTTTTACTATTGGGGTGAACTTTCTGTGCAATAGCATTAGTTAAAAGTGCATAGCCCCAGTCATTTAATATAAGTGGTTTACGTTGAGCATTAATCTGGTCGAGCAAACCATCATAATCCGCTTTGCTCATTTCAGACCAGACATGACTCATTGATTTTTCATTAATGGGTCTGCGTAAATTAACCTTGAGTTTAGGGTCATAGTAAAAGTCCAGATTCTGGCCATAAAAATTTAACTGAATTTTGTGACCTTTAGGCTGTTTCACTATCGGAGCAGGTGCAACTTTAACAGGATCTGCAAGTGGTTTTATTGTGGGTACTTTAACGATAACCGGTGGTATTATTTTACTTGGTGACTGGGTTATGGGTTTAGTTGAGTCGGGCTTTAGTTGGGGTTGTACTGGTGCCGGTTTTTTTATAGGTGCTTTGGGAATTCGCACGGGTTTGGGTGTTTCATCCCTGACGAGTCCCTGAAACGTCTGCATTTCCTTCCATTGATTTTCAAGAAAACCGGTAAATTCCTTGTCTCGTTTGTCTTTATATTCCTGAAAACTGCTAGATTCCTGATTCATCCATTGTTCAAACTCTGCCCTGCTATCAGCTATTGCGACTAACGAAAGCGCGCTAAATGAACAAAGACTAATGAGCAGAATAGACTGCTTTTGCATGATTAATCCCTTAAGTACTTGAAGTTTATTATAAAAGTCTGCCTACACACATCCCTGTGAGGCAACGAATTCGCAATTAGTTTTGCGAGTTGAGAATCGTCCCTGTGAAAGTTACAGAGATAAAATCTAGTTAGTGCCTTCCATTTTTGAAATTTCAGCCGCTAATTCATCTTGTGTTTTCTGGGCTTTAAACTGTTGCCACAGAGCACGTTCATTTTTCATACTGGTCTTAACCGCTTTTTGGGTAGCCTGCTGAACACTGGCTGCGTCCATGCCAACCAGTACATAAAGGTTGCCATTGGGGCTGGTGCGGGTTTTATAAATTTTTGTGCCGACAAGAGTTTCATTGGTGATTTGTTTGGTAACGGAAGTCATTACTTTATCTACAGTTTCAGAATCCGCCGAACCGGTTGTTTCAATATATTGCTTAACCATGTTACGTACCTGCACTTTCATGTTTTGTGCTAACTGTACTCGAGCGGCCGTCGAAGCCATTGTTTTCATGAAATCATGCCCAGCACCAGATTTAGCTGCAGAACCTACGGCTGAAACCTCTAAGCTCTTAACTGGCTCATCACAAACCCATCCAGGTGCAGCAGATCCTGGTGCATCAGGGAATACGCAATCAGCAACCTCTTCTTTTTTGTCTCCACCACAACCCGTTAATAATGTTGTGACTGCAACTCCTGCTATTAGATAAGCAACCTTATTCATTTTGTTCTCCATTAATATATGTATTTGCAAAGGGTTTTTATAATTGTGTAAACATAGCCGAGATAGCGTGATTTATCAATGTTATTTGAGCTGTATCCTGTAGGGATATTGGGTAGATTTTTGGGTTTAAAATAGTGAAATAGGCTAATTTTAATGTCTAATAGCCTAATTCAAGAGAATAATGGCGAAAAATCCAGGGTTATGTGAAAAATGCAGTAATGTGATGTTGAGCATAAAATGCCTGTACGTGAGGTCTTTTTAACTAAATTGTGATCGCGAATTGACAGTGAAATGAGCTTAATCAGATAAGCACGATGCAATTACACATTGATTACGGCCATTTTTCTTGGCTTTATACAGGGCCTGATCAGCACGTTCAAATACCTGGTTTAGTGAGTCCCCCTCATTGAAGCTGCTAACTCCGCAGGAAAGGGTTATTTTGACGGCTTCTCCGTGGTAGTGAAAACCACAGTTTTCGACCTGCTGACGAAGCTTATTCACCAGACGCAGCGTTTCCTCCTGTTTGGTTCCTGGCAAAAGCATTACAAATTCTTCGCCACCAAAGCGAGCCAGAAAATCCGTTTCTCGTATGTTTTTTACCAACAATTGAGCGACGGTTTTTAAAACCTTATCCCCCGCTTTATGGCCGTAAGTGTCATTGACTTTTTTAAAAAAATCGATATCCCAGATGACAAGACTTAACGGGTTAGCAAAACGTTTCCAACGGGCAATTTCCTCAGCCACCTTTTTTTCATAGGAAAGGCGATTGGGAATTTCCGTGAGGGCATCAAACATGGCCTGCTTATTTTTTTCGACGACTAATTTTTTTAACTGTTCAGTTTCTTTTTCCAGGCTTTGCATTTTCAATTGCATCGCATCAACTTCATTTTGTGATTTTTTATAGCGCGTGTTTTCCGTTTCTCGATAAAGCTGAATATGGTTAGAAATAGTATCGAGCTTTAAATTAACATTTATCTTGAGGCTGGATAACTCGGTAGCCTGATCAATATCCTGACGTATTTCATCTACGTTTAAACCAACCTGTGTATCAAAAGCCTTGCCCTGGTTTTCTGCTTGCAATAAATTTGAAGATTCATTCTGTAAAAAATGATCCATGACTTTAAGACGGTCGGTTACCTGTTGCAGAAAATCCTCAAATTCATGTTTTTCTTTTTGCATACGGATGCGAATAGAATTAATCAGTTGTGCAACATCTTTTAACAGGCTTTTCCAGTTAGCCGGCTCAGTTTCTTTTTCCAGACGTTGTTTAATTTTATCTGCATCGTTTTGAAGGTCTGCCGGAATGGTAAGTTGTTCCAGAAGGCGTATTAATAGTTCCTGTATAGAAGGCTGAAATGCGAGGCCTGAGTCAGTCTTTTCTTTTTGTTCAGCGGCGTCATTTACAGGAGCTGAATAAGTGGTTTGCTGACGTAACATTTGAGAAAGCTGATCAGAGAGTTTATCCAGTTCAGTTTTCTGGCGCGCATCCCTGGCGCTAATTTTTAAGGCACTGATTTTGCCATCCGGTGAATCTGGATCGTCTAGTTTAGAAAGTAATTCAAGTAGACAAGTTTTGTATATTACTAGCGGATCTTTATCAATATAGTCAGCAGGTTTCATTTCAGAATTCGTTTCTACTACAATATTATCGTGGTTTATTTCAGTGTTTTTTGACGAGAACAATCGATCTATTATGCCGGGCTTTGTAGGTGTAGAGGTATCGTCAGCAATTAATGAGATTAATAATTTATGTGTATCACTGATTAGATCATCACGTTGGTTATCATCCGATTTTGAAATTTTTTTAAGTAGTTTAGCCTGTGATTTTTCCGCACTCTGGGGAAGTTTTAATTGTTTTAAAAGAAGCTCTAACGATAGAATGGAATGACGATTCTGGTCGCTCTGCTTATCTTCAAGCTTTGCCAGGGTATTGGAAATATCGCCGACCACTGACTCAAGGTCCTGTAGGTTGTCTGTATTTTTAATGGCACGGCGTAATTTGTTGATATGTCGGTCAAGTGTGCCATGCTGGCCTTCTGCAGCAAGCCCAAGTCGCCCTATGGCTTTTTTTAGTACGCTTTCAAGTTTATCCCAGTCGGCTTCCTTTTTTTCCAGGCGATCAAGCTGGTCATAATATTTTTGTTTCCACTGCTCTAGTTCCATTTCTTAGTACCTGGCATGGCTTAAGTTTTATCGATATAAATAAAAAGGGAGCTAAATAGCCCCCTTTAAATATAGTCACCAAAATGCGAGTAAACAAGCTTAAGCGTGTAGAAATTTAAAGCGTTTACCAGTTGTATAATAAATTCGGTGCACCTATTTAGATTCCAGTTTAATCAGGTGATTGGCTACATTAACCATTCCCTGATAGCTGCCAGCCTGTGAACCAGAAATGCTGTATTTGCCATTAATCGCCAGCATAGGAACACCACTCACTTTATATTGCTGGCCTAATTGCATAGCCTGCTTAGCCCGCATTTCAACAGCAAATGAGTCAAAGGTTGAAAGGAATGTTTTTTTATCAACACCAAGTGTTTCCAGATAATCGGCAATTGCGTCACGGGAAAATAGCTTCATTTTTTTTACGTGCATGGCGGTAAAAATATCATCGTGATACTTGTCACCCTCACCCATTATTTCTAGTGTGTAGAAGGCTTTAGTGTGAGCCATCCAGCGTGGATTCAAGGGTGCAGGCATGCGAATAAACTTCACATTAGCAGGTAAGGTTTTTTTCCATTTTTTTAGGGTGGGCTCAAAACTAAAGCAGTGGGGGCAGCCATACCAGAAAAATTCCAGTACCTCAATTTTATCAGCGTCTCGTGTTGCAATGGGTTTTGCTAACTTTGTGTAAGACTCACCCTCTTTATAATTTTGTGCCTGTGCAAGTACAGGAAGAAGAAACATAAGCCCTAACAGGCTGATTTTTTTGAAATAACGCATTAATTGGTCCCCTGAAAAATGGTAAGAGAAATTGTCCTGAAAAACCTGAAATTTTAACTTATGACAGGCTACAGGCCAGAAAATTTCATTAGGCGTGAATTATGCCATAGCTTTGTAAAATAGTGATGTAAAAAACAGGCAAAAAAAAAGGCCGCCGGAGCTGCCTTTTTTAAAAATAAGCGTTAATGCTTATTTCATTTGTGCAATGTAGTTTGCAACCGCTTCAATTTCAGCAACGGTCATTTTATTAGCTAAATTTCTCATCATCTTATTGCTGTCATTTTTACGCTTGCCATCTCTAAATGCTGTCAATTGGGCAATAGTATAAGTAGCATGCTGACCTTTTAATGCAGGGAATTTAGCTGCCGGATTACCCGAGCCATTTGTACCATGACAACCCATGCAGGCAGGTAGTTTTGTTGTGGTGTTGCCGCCGCGGTAAATGGCTTTACCCAGGGCCAATTTTGAATCATCGGCTGCGGCTACTGAACTGGTTTTGCTGGCAAAGAAAGCTGACACATTGGCTACATCTTCATCCGTTGCTAAAGTCGCTGCCATACCTGTCATAGTGGCATCTTGACGGGCTCCGCTCTTGTAATCATTCAATTGCTTGGCGATATAAGACGCATGCTGGCCAGCAAGCTTCGGAAACATATCAACCACGCTATTACCATCTGGCATGTGGCAACCCGCACAGATCGCGCCAGCGGTCGCTTCACCGGCAGCCAGATCAGCCGCCTGAGTTGTAGCATTTAGCGCCAATGTCAGGCCTAAGATTGCGAGCAGTGATTTAAAATTCATTGTTTGTATTCTCCAAACGAGTATTTCGTCAGTAATGTGACGCTAAAAAATATGGGCTGCCACAGCTGACCTCTACAGGTGACCTAAGGGGCCAGGGCAAAAATGTGGCGATATAGTACACTAGATCATGAATGACAGCAATTTCGATGGTCAAGAACAGCTTTGTTTTAAAAGCCATAAGGCATAAAGAGGCCAGGGTCATACGGATAATCGGCATAAGCCTGATCGACCTTTAATACCAGGCATGTTGCGTTTTCTCAATAAATAAAGCGCCAAATATCCCCATTAAAGTTCGCCGAATACCCCCAAGGTTGTTAAAATTCGCCACATTCTAAAATGCAAAGAGCCAATATGCCCAATTATTATCGACAGGCCACCTTTTTAACCAGTGCCAGTAAAGCCAGTCAGTTTCCCGAGCACGAGATGCTGGAAGTGGGTTTTGCAGGCCGCTCGAATGCGGGTAAATCCAGCGCCATCAATACCCTGTGTGACCAGAAAGCACTGGCCCGCATCAGTAAAACCCCCGGGCGCACCCAGCTAATCAATTTTTTCCCGTTTGATGAAAACCGCTGTCTGGTGGATTTGCCCGGTTACGGCTACGCCAAAGTACCCGAAAAAATGCGCCGGGAATGGCAAAGGTTGATGGAATCGTATCTGGGAGAGCGTCAGCAACTGCGTGGCCTGGTGATTATTATGGATATTCGCCACCCTCTGAAAGATTATGATGTACAAATGCTCGAATGGTGTGAAGACATGGGCACTCCGGCGCATGTTGTGCTGACCAAATCGGATAAACTCAAAAAAGGTGCTGCAAGTAAACAGCTACTGAGTGTTAAAAAAGCCCTCAAAGATGAAGAATTTGATGCAACGGTGCAAATGTTTTCATCGCTGAAAAAAACCGGCCTGGATGAATTGCAGTCGGTTTTGAATGGCTGGTTTGAGTTATCAAACTAATCCCTCATATATTTCGAATATATGAGGGATTAATAGCTTAAGATGCAATTAGTCCTAATAAGCAATTAAACGAACTTTTCCGGAATCGACCAGACCATCTTTATCGGCATATTGAAGCCCAATAATTGCATAGTCTCCATTTGTATTACCGGTAATGAATGCATTGTCTGTGTCACCTGTCGTTTCGCCATAAATTATATTGCCAACAATAGCACCGTTTGAGCCGTCTATCAGTCTTACTGAGCCAGCATCGACGATGCCATTAAAATCCTCAGTTTCGGAAAAAAATGCGACTCTGTTATTCGCGAGAACGAAAGAATCGTTGTGATTTCCAATTTGGTCATTCTCAGACTGTCCAGAGATAGTGTTACCGATTTGAGTATTAGTTGTGCCACTCATTAGCCTTATAGAACCAGCATCGACCACCCCATTGACATCATCGATAACAGAATGAACAAAAAAGTTACCGTTAGAAAGTGTTGTAATGTTATCAAGTTGGTCCTCAGGGTTATCACCTTCTAAGGTGTTAGTCACTTGAATGTTGGTGGTTCCATCAATGAGTCTTACTGACCCAGCACTAATAATGTCTGTTACATTTCTTTGAGCGATTACATAATTATTATTTATCAAGGCCTCTACTGTTCCTCCTAAAAAATCATTAGCACTATCTCCTACAATTGTGCTGCCAATCTGTGAGCCGGAGGAACCATTCATCAACATGATAGAACCAGCATTATTTAAGCTGTTTTGATTTGACTCAGGTGACCCGATGACAAAATTATTATTTGCTAATGCGGTAATTCTTGAGCCAAATCGATCACCTGTATTCTCACCGGAGAGAGTATTATTAATTTGAGAGCCTGTTGATCCATTGACTAATATGACTGAGCCCGCATCAACAATGCCATTTACATCATCAAATCGAGAACTAATGACAAAGTTATTATTCGCCAGGGCGGTGATACTGGTAGACCCTAATCGGTCTATGTCATTATCGCCCGTAATGGGGCTGCCAATTTGAATGCCTGTTGTACCGTTGACCAAAATGACTGAGCCAGCATCAAAAACACCATTAACATCATCAGATCCAGAACTAATAACAAAGTTGTTGTTAGTCAATTCAACAACGTCATCACCCCCAAATTTATCTTTAACGTTATCGCCAGAGAAGGTGCTCCCAATTTGAACACCTGTTGTACCGTTGACCAAAATAACTGAGCCTGCTTCTGATATGTTATTTACTTCAGCATTCGGAGAGCGGATGACAAAATTATTATTTGTGAGTGCTACTACCCCATAGCTACCAAGTAAATCATAATTATTTTCACCTGTTAGGGTATTACCAATTTGCACACCTGTTGAACCATTTATTAATTTAACAGAACCGGCTCTGGTTAAGCCATTTTCATTATCAAAACGAGACGAAATAACAAAATTATTATTTGTAAGTACAATTATGCCGCCACCAATGCGATCATTTTCAGTTTCACCAGAAATGGTGCTGCCAATTTGAATACCGGTTTCGCCATTTATTAGTTTAACTGTGCCAGCATCGATAACCCCATTTTCATTATCTACAGGTGAGGCAATAACAAAATTATTATTGGGTAGGGCGTAAATACCGGAATCAGAACCCAGTCGGTCTTCGGCGTTATCTCCATAAATACTGGCAATTAATTCTTGTGTAACGGGATTAAACAAATGAACAGCACCGTTATTAGTAGCGATACTGGAGTCTCCAGGGTCAGATACAACGATATTGCCATTTGGTAGAATGATAATTTTTTGACCAAACTGATCACCCGCGCCCGGTGTTGGGTCAAGTAGTTCATAAGAACTGAACGTAATCGATGGTTGTGTAGTACCACCGCCACTACCGCCACAAGCTACAAGTGTTAATGCAAGTGACAGATAGATTAATAAAAGTTTAGGTTTTTTAGAGATATGCATGTAGCGATTTCCTTGGGTTAGAATATGCTCAATCCGTTTGGATGAATAGGAGATAAAGTATCAAAAATTTAAATGATGTTGTCAAATTAGGTTCAAATTTGCGCATTTTGCATTAAATGGTGTTAAAGCTTTAGACATAAAAAACCCCAACCACCAGGGAAGTGGTTAGGGGTAACATAGAGGCAGATTTGGGGAAATCCACCTCAAACTGCTCGCTCAAGGGAGGTAAGCGAGCTTGCGCCGGGCTTTAGCGCAATTCGAAAAATCTGCATTTGCTTCTCGCTACTAATTAAAGTTCATAGGAGGCGATTGTCAAAGGCCAGACGACGAGTGGTGGGGGTTTCAGAGGCAAAACAGATCTAGGTTAGCAGGTCTGTTTTTACTGTACTTAAGGTAAATTTAAACTAGTTGATCTATAACACTGTTATTGTTGACACTTTTTAGTGCAAGTCTAATGAGCTTCATCCCAGTTGATGCCAACACCGATATCGACTAGCAAAGGCACATTCAGATCAGCGGCACTTTCCATTTCCGTATGTAAAATTGCTTTTAGAGCATCCACCTGATTTTCCGCAACTTCAAATACCAGTTCGTCGTGCACCTGCATAATCATGAGTGCTGAAATATCTGAGGTTTGTAGTCGATTGTGCACTTTTATCATGGCGCGTTTTATAATATCCGCTGCACTACCCTGCATTGGTGCGTTTATCGCCGTGCGTTCTGCATATTGTCGGCGCATACCGTTTTTGGAGTTAATCTCCGGTAGATAAAGGCGGCGTCCGAATAATGTTTCCACATAGCCTGCGTCGTGGGCCAGTTCACGGGTGGTGTCCATATACCGCTTTACCCCGGGGTAGCGATCGAAATACACATCGATGTAATCCTGTGCTTCATAGCGGGTGACATTGAGCTGTTTGGCCAGGCCAAAGGCGGACATGCCGTAAATCAGTCCGAAGTTTATGGCTTTTGCGGCGCGACGTTGCTCAGTCTGCACTTCATCAACGCTTATACCGAAAACCTCGGCGGCGGTGGCGCGGTGAATATCCTGCCCCTCTTTAAAGGCGTTTAGCAGGCTTTCATCCGCGGACAGGTGCGCCATGATGCGCAGTTCTATCTGAGAATAGTCGGCGGCTAAAATGCAGTTGCCCGTATTTGCGATAAATGCCTTGCGTATGCGGCGGCCCTCTTCTGAGCGAATGGGAATATTCTGTAAATTGGGGTCGGTGGATGACATCCGGCCAGTGGCTGCGCCGGTCTGGTTGTAGCTGGTGTGTACGCGACCGGTTTTGGGGTTGATCTGTTTGGGAAGTTTGTCGGTATAAGTTGATTTAAGCTTGCTTAAACCGCGATTTTCCAGAATCAGCCGGGGCAGCTCGTGTTCCTGTGCCAGTTCCTGCAATACATCTTCGGCGGTGGACGGCTGGCCTTTTGGGGTTTTACGTATGACGGGTAATTCGAGTTTTTCGAAAAATATGTTCTGAATCTGTTTTGGGGAGGACAGGTTGAACTCTTCACCCGCAACTTCATAAGCCTGTTGCTCAATTTCATTCATGCGCTCGGCAAGCTGATGGCTCTGGTCAGCGAGCATTTGTGCATCTATTTTCACCCCATTGTGTTCAATTTGCTGAATAATTGGCATTAGTGGTAGTTCGATGTCTTCATAAACACTCAGTAATGCCGGAATGGCCTGCAGCTGGGCGTGAATACACTGGTGTAACCGCAGAGTAATATCCGCATCTTCCGCGGCATAGGGGCCAGCATCTTCCAGCGAGATCTGATTAAACGTCAGCTGTTTCGCGCCCTTTCCGGCAATGTCTTCGAAGTGAATGGTCTTGTGGTTGAGAAACCGACTGGCCATGCTGTCCATATCGTGGCGTTTGGTGGAATCCAGAACAAAAGATTGTAGTAGCGTATCATTGCTAATGCCCCGCATTTTTATGCCATGGTTTTCCAGGACGTGCATGTCGTATTTGAGGTTCTGGCCGAGTTTCTTAACCGTGGGATCTTCCAGTAAGGCCTTAAGGGAGCCAAGCACTTGTTGTTCAGTCAGTTGTTGAGGCGCATCTTCATAGTCATGACCAAAGGGTACATACGCTGCTTTGCCCGGCTCAACTGAAAATGACACCCCGACGATCCGTGCCTGCATATAGTTAAGGCTGGTGGTTTCCGTGTCGAAGGCAAACTGATCGGCATTTTTGAGCTGTGATAACCAGCTATCTAATTCAGTTTTAGTGAGTACCGTCTGATAATAGGTTTCTATAGCCCCCGTGTGAGCAGCGCTACTGGTGGATTCCCCTCCTAACTCCGTCAGCCAGGTTTTTAATTCAAATTCGCCGTAGAGGTCTTTGAGGCTGTCGGTATCTGCTGGTTTTAATTGTAAATCGTCTGGCTTTTGATCCAGCGCCACATCGCAAAGAATAGTGGCTAGCTGATACGACACGGGTAATTGCTCCAGTCCCTCGCGCAGGTATTCCCCGACCTTGCCCTTAAATTCGTCCGCATGGGCAATAATATTGTCGACGGATTCATACTGGTTGAGCCATTTGACCGCGGTTTTTGGGCCGACTTTATTAATGCCGGGAATATTGTCCGCGGTATCACCAATTAAGGCCAGATAATCAATAATGCGATTTGCGGGTATGCCAAATTTTTCCAGCACAGATTCAGGTGTGCTCATAAAATTATTCATGGTGTTAATCAGGGTGATTTTATCCGTCACTAATTGTGCCAGGTCTTTATCGCCAGTGGAGATTAATACATCATATCCCTGTGCTTCGGCCTGACAGGCTAAAGTGCCAATCACATCATCCGCCTCAACACCGGGGACAACAATGCGTGGATAACCCAGGGCATCGACAATCTGGTGTATCGGCTCAATTTGAGTACGTAGATCATCGGGCATGGGGGGGCGGTGCGCTTTGTAGTCTTCATAAATATCATTGCGGAAGGTTTTGCCCTTGGCATCGAAGACCACCGCCATATGCTCAGGCTGGTATTCATCTACGAGTTTTTTTAGCATATTGATTACGCCATATATTGCGCCGGTAGCCTGGCCTTTGGAATTTTCTAATGGCGGCAGTGCATGAAAAGCGCGGAATAAATAGGATGAGCCATCAACTAGAATTAGGGGAGGCTTTTGGGCAGATTTCTGGGTCATAAGAGAATGTTGTGCATGTAAAAAGATTGGGGGGTATTATGACACTAAACCGAAATAGATGGGAAAAGGGATGACAGAAAAAAAAACCGGTAAAGATACAGCGGCACTAAACTCAACGAATATTACCCTGAAAAAGACAGGGGCAAACCCGGATGCGGAATTAAACCGTGAATCCTGGCGGGTATTTAAAATAATGTCGGAATTTGTGGAAGGCTTTGAGCAGCTTTGCCACATTAAACCGGCGGTGAGTATCTTTGGCTCTGCGCGGGCAGAGGAAGGATCAGAGGATTATAATAATGCCAGGGATGTTTCCCGTTTGTTATCCGATGCCGGCTTTTCGATAATATCCGGTGGCGGCCCGGGTATTATGGAAGCGGCTAATCGAGGCGGGTTTGAAGGTAAGTCTGTAAGTGTTGGACTGAATATTGAATTGCCGAGAGAGCAAATTCCTAATAGCTACCAGGATTTAAGTTTAAATTTCAGCCATTTTTTTAGCCGCAAAGTGATGTTTGTGAAATACGCCGCAGCTTATGTCGTTTGCCCCGGTGGTTTTGGTACGCTAGATGAGATGGCTGAAATGTTGACGCTAGTACAAACCGGTAAAACACCTAAAATACCAATCATATTAATGAATAAAACTTTCTGGCAACCATTAATTGCCTGGTTTGAAGATGTATTGTGCAAGCGAAATATGATTACTAAAGAAGATTTTAATTTATTTAAAGTTGTGGATGAACCGCAACAGGCTTTAGATGAAATAATGAAGTTTTACGAAAATAGAAATGTTACACCAACGAATGAAGATCTGGAAAAACTTTTGCACTTATAATAATGAAACCTATGATTAATGTATTAATAATATTATTTGGTGTATATCTGTTGAGCTGCTTTGCGTTGTATTACTTTCAGGACAGGTTGATATTTTTTCCACCGGAGCCGCAAGAGGATGTATACCAATCTGTAAGTCATAATGAAATACGATTTAGCGATTCGAATGAAAAGCTTCATGGCTGGGACATAAAAGTGAATGAAGCACAAAGTAAAACCATTATATATTTTGGTGGTAATGCACAGGATGTGGTGTATTTAAATTTTGAAGCTAATGAATTTAATGTTAAACAACTCATAGCGATTAATCATCCGGGTTACGGAAAGAGTACCGGTCAGCCAACACAAAGTAGTATTTATAAAAATTCTCTGCAGGTTTATGACTGGGCAAAAGAGCAATATCAGTTGAATTCTAAAAATATTATTATTATGGGAAGGAGTCTGGGTTCGTCAGTTGCAACATATCTTGCGGCAAACCGAAAAATTAGTGGGCTGATATTAGTAACACCTTTTGATAGTATTGAAAACATTGCTGCAAAACAGTATAAATATTTTCCAATAAAATTATTAATGAATCATGCATTTCCGACAATAGATTATATTGGTCAGGTAAATGCCCCGACGCTAATGTTAGCAGCTGAAAAAGATGAAATAATTGCGGATGAAAATTTAGAAAACTTAAAACAGGCAGCTGGGGAAAATAATCGATTAGTTCGATATGAAAATGTCGGACATAATACTATTCAGGAGCATATTGAGTATTATTCTGAAATTAATAAGTATATAAATTCGCTTTAAAATTTGAATCGAAATTTATTAATATACTCCAGGTCTACTTAATCTGGTCGTTGTTGTTTCCCGCTAAAATTACCAATATAGCACTTGCCATTTTTGCTCGTTATGGTGCGTATAAAGTCTCTAATCTTATTTATATTTTTGTCTAATTCATCAACCGACCATTTTTTCATGAGTTCAGACTGCTGACATTTACATACATCACCATTGTATTTTCTAGCGTAGCGAAGAAGTTCAATCGTTTCATCATTCGCATTTTTAGAGTTTATATAATTATCGATAGTATCGTTGGCACTTTTGATGCAGTTGCTGATAAAAGCCTTTTTTTCAGCAGGCTTCCAACCACTGGCATGGGATGTCTGTAATAATGTCGTGAAGACTAAAAACAGTAAAATTTTCAAATACAAAATAAGGCCTTTAAATAGCGGATTAGAAAGAAATAAACGCGCTCAGGAATTTAACCAGTCGATGGCGTCCTGCTCGTTACGAAATACCTGGGGGGTGGCTTTACCTTCTTCTTCTCTATAAACGCCAAATTGGCGCATTTCCCCGAAGGCCAGATCATCTACAGCAAATAATGCTATTTTGCTTGGTTTTATAAATTTCAACTTCCCATACTCTGCAATTTCTTGAATTTCAGCAAGCGTAAAATCGAATTTAATATGACTAATATCCCATAGTCTTTTATCATATGGGTACTTATCAACAATCTCATCAATGATCTGCTTAGCTAGATCCAGAGTGGGTTGTATTAAAAACGTAACTTTAGTAATGCCATTTTCATGGCGGATTATGTAATCATTGGACATGAGCGTACTCATCAGTAATAACTTGATTGGAATAATCAGCAGGGTCTAATATCTGTTGATTAAAACTATAATCGTCGCGCAGAATAAACTGTACTGCCTAATCAGAGTGTAGTTATATCTATCGCATTTTGTGAAATAAAGCTATATTCCAAGACGTTTTAAATCAATTATATTGTCCCGCTCACGCTGCTCTAAGCAGTAAAAACCTTTATCAATCTATTTATTATATAAAAAGGGTCTGATGGTAGCAGATGTCGGCGTAAATTACATGAAAATCATCGGTGGGAAATTTATTAAAGTGCTTTATCTTACAACGGGTTATAATTAAATTTAAAAGGGGGGTAAATAATGGAAATTCTAGCTATATCAGGAAGTATTCGCACGACTTCTTTTAACACCGCATTACTTAATTGCACATCACGGTTATCTCCCGAGCATCTAAATATAAACTTATCTGATTCGATAGCATCTATCCCGGTTTTTAATCCTGAAATTGCTGAAGATGACTATCCTCAAATAGTAAAGAAACTCATCGATGAAATTAGGCGATCTGATGGTGTGATTATCAGCGCACCAGAATATGCACACGGTATCAGTGGTGCATTAAAAAATGTGCTGGACTGGCTAGTGTCATCGGATGCGCTGGTGCTTAAGCCCGTAATGCTCGCTTCTGTATCCACCAGCGGACTAGGTGGTGTAAGGTCATATTGCTCACTGGTGCAGGTGCTAACGGCCATGAATTGCAATGTTGTGATCGAGGCTTCTTTATGTATCCCCTTTGCAGTTGTTAAGTTTGATGACGCTTCTAATTTGATAGATGATTTGACCGAGCAAAGAATAAAACTGGCTTTAAAGGCCTTCGAAAAAATGATTTGTACAGTTAATTAAAATCACATATAAAGATGTTGCTCCCTTATGATGCGCAATATTTCAATTACGATATGTACCGGTGACAACGAGATCTAAAGTTTAAAAATTATATCCGGATTAATTTTTAAACCTGGAGCCGGTTATTTATGAGTAAAGTTGCTTTCTATGGGGTGCGCATTTTGCGTTAATAAAGAAAAATTGATGAAAAAAAACGCACCGAAGTGCGTTTTTATAAAAAGGATAATCATAGCTTGATTAGAGATTCCTTAGATGCTATTCCAGTTATAGCTGGTTGGATTACCATTATACGTAACGGTAAAACTATCGCAGTCATTAAATGTGACAGTTGCCGAACCATTGCCGGACACGACAATTTCACCTGATCCAGGGTTGCCATTCGTACAGTTAAACAAAACTGGCGTTGTAGTTGAAATAGTAACGACACCAAAGTCCGGATCGGTCACATTTCCCGAGACAGAGAATCCTGAGTTGTCATCACCTGTGACACTTATATCTGACGAGATATAAGTTCGATCATCAATGCCAACAAACGATGAAGAAAATGAACATGTTCCTAATGAATTGTTACCTGTTGAACAGGTTCCACTAAATGTAACTGTTTCAACAATATCATTTTCAGAAATAGTCAGTTCAGCATTGAGTGTTATTGATGTTGAAGTGGCGACTATTGTCATTGTGCCATTGATTGTTGCTGTACTAAAACCATCATCAATAACGCAATCATCAAACACCATTGAGCCTGAACCGGATGTGCTACCTTGCGTGATATCCGTGGTTATAGTGGCCGTACCGGTACTGCAAATATTAAAGTCAGGTGTTCCATCAAAGGCCTGTTGTATTATTTGTTTTGAGAAACTTTTAGTATCGAATCCTGACCCGGTTGCGCTTTTAAACGGTGAGAGGTTATCGGACTTTGTGGCTGATTTAGTGGCCTCTGTGCCTGCGATTGCGAGGTCTTTCGCATTGTCAGCGGATACTGTAGCTTTAGAGGCCCCGCCTCCACTGCTGCATCCTGCCATTATTATGGCAGCGCCCAAAAGTAATATTAAACTTTTAAAATAATTCATAAATGCACCATCTTGTAACAAACAATCTATAAAACAAGATTTAACTATAGCACCCAGTCGAAATTAAAGAGTGAGCTAAAGCTCACTTTTTAATTTCGACAGATGGTTATTTAGCGAATATCGAGCAGCTCAACATCAAACACCAATGTAGCATTAGGTGGAATGACACCACCAGCGCCATTGGCGCCATACCCCATTTCCGGTGGAATGGTCAGTTTGCGTTTGCCACCGACTTTCATGCCTTTCACACCTTCGTCCCAGCCTTTAATAACCTGGCCTACGCCCAGTGTAAAACTGAAGGGATCGTTTCGATCAACACTCGAATCAAATTTTGTGCCATCGGTTAACCAGCCCGTGTAATGCACAACAACCATTTCTGCGCCATTACCTGCTCCGGCTTCTGCACCGTCGCCAACTGTTAAATCTTCTATTTGTAATTCAGACATATTATCTCCCGTTATAATTAAAATTAATGATGTTTTTCAAGGTAGTCATTCTTCATTTTATTCACTAATGCACTGAGAAAAACCAGTGCAATTAAATTTGGAATGGCCATCAAAATATTGGTGATATCAGCAATATTCCACACCAGCTGTAGTGGCACAATCGCACCCACAATAATGAGCTGCGTGTAAATAATGCGGTAGGGTAGCACGGCTTTTTCGCCGAACATAAATTTTACACTGCGATCCCCATAATACGACCAGGCAATAATGGTTGAAAAGGCAAAAAGTGCCAGTCCGCCACCTACAATTACCGCCCCGGCTTCCCCAATAGACTGACTGAAGGCATACGCGGTGAGCGCGGCTCCGGTAACATTTTCGGGCGCTGAAATATAAGCGCCGGTGACCACAATGGCAAGGCCTGTCATGCTGCAAATCACCAGGGTATCGACAAACGGTTCCATCATCGCCACCAGTCCCTCACGAACCGGCTCATTGGTGGTGGCGGCGGCGTGGGCCATGGGGGACGAACCCAGGCCCGCTTCATTTGAAAATAGTCCCCGCGCCACTCCCCAGCGAATCGCCTCACCCACCGCAGCGCCGCCAACGGCCCAGGGGTTTAATGCGTGATTGAAGATGGTTGAGATGGCCGCGGGTATTTGTTCGTACTCATTAATTAAAACAATCATCGCCACGCTGATATAAATAACCGCCATAAACGGCACGATGGTGCCCGCTACTTTTGCGATACGTTTTACGCCACCTAAAATGACAGCGCCCACCAGCCCCGCCATGATGACACCCACCAGCCAGCTATAATTTTTTATCTCCGGTTCAATAAACACCAGGCCGTCAACCACCGAATTTACCTGCACCAAATTACCAATACCAAATGAAGCAATGGCGGCGAATAACGCAAACAGCATGGCGGTACGTTTCATTTGCAATCCGTTTAACAGGGTATACATTGGACCGCCGGAAACCCCATTGGAATCTATTTCGCGAAACTTCAAGGCCAGTGTGCTTTCGGTGAATTTTGTCGCCATTCCCAAAAATGCGGTGACCCACATCCAGAATAGTGCGCCGGGGCCACCCAGTGAAATGGCCGTCGCAACACCGGCTATATTTCCGGTGCCAACGGTCGCGGACAGGGCGGTTGCTAAAGCCTGAAAGTGGCTAACATCCCCCCTGTCCTCCTGACAGGCATATTTTCCCTGGATAATATGTATCGAATGCTTAAACCCTTTTATTTGGACAAAACCAAGGCGCAGGGTTAAGTAAATCCCAACCCCCAGCAACCCACCCAGGGTCAACCAGCTGCCCCACAATAAACCTGATAATTGACCACTTAATTCGGTAAGGTATTCGAGCATATTGTTTCCTGTTATCTGTGCGTATTATCGGTGAATATAATGGGGTGATTTTTACTTTGGTGCACAGTAATACGTCTCACATTAAATTACAAATAACGTTAAAATGCGCAACTTTAGCAACTTACATTAAGATGATTATGGAAAAAATATTTGAAAGCTTTCTCTGGAAAAGTCGACTGGTCGTTTTAGCCGCGGTGATTATCAGCCTGGTCTCTAGTCTGGCGATGTTTTATATGGCCACGATTGACTCTGTTTACATGATTTCTCATTTAATTGAATACCCGTCTCTGGAAACAGAAGCCAGACTGCAGTTGCGCAGCGAAACTATCACCCATGTGGTTGAGTTGATTGATGGTTATTTGCTGGCCATTGTTTTGCTGATTTTTGCGCTTGGGTTGTATGAATTATTTATCAGTAAAATCGATCAGGCGGAAGATGCGGAGAATGCCTCACAGGTGCTGGTGATAAACAGCCTGGATGACCTTAAAGCACGCCTTTCAAAAGTGATCGTCATGATACTTATCGTTAAATATTTTGAACATGCATTAAGTATGGGATTTAAGTCGCCTATGGATTTATTGATTTTCGCCGGCGGTATTGCATTAGTTGGACTGGCGTTATTTCTGACCCATGCCGCGGATGGGAAAAATAAATTCTTCGGCTCGAGATAGCGTCAATATGAAAAATAGACACCCACAAAAAAGCCGACTTGTAGTCGGCTTTTTTGTGGGCTTAGTATTAAGACTTAAGCCATCGCACGAATGCGAGAATTTAAACGGCTCTTATGACGAGCAGCTTTATTGGCATGTACCAGGCCTTTGTTACACATTTTGTCGATAACCGGTACCGCGGCTTTGAATGCAGCTTCTGCATTGGCTTTGTCACCAGATTCGATGGCATATACAACTTTCTTTACGAAAGTGCGGTACATAGAACCCATGCCAACATTGCGGGCACGGCGCTTGATTGCCTGACGGGCACGTTTTTTTGCTTGTGGTGAATTAGCCAATGTATTCTTTCCTATAAATCATAATATTGTCTGGGTATCCATAAAATATTTCACGGAGTGTTTCCAGAGAATATCCTAATGGGGCGCAGATTTTTCCAGTTTAGGAGGCTTTTGTCAAGCCTCAATGCAGTTTATCAGCATATAACCGATTAAAGCTGACTCATTATGTAAGAAATCAGTGTAATATGCAGCGGTTACTGCTAAAAATATGAATATGGAAGATAAAAAAGACTTTAAAGTCAAACTGGGCGACCCGATACACCTTCAGCTCATCCCACTGGATGGGCGGGAACGACTGACTGCCAAAATCATTGGTTACTCCCAAAATAAAAGTATTATTATTAGTGCCCCCAGTGTTAACGGCAAGTTCCCACTCCTTAAGGAAAACCAGCCATTCGTAGTTCGTATGTTACAGGGTAATGATGTATACGGCTTTGAGTCATCAGCCCTTAAATACTATAGCGTGCCCTACCCCCATGTGCATTTAAGTTGCCCAAAAGAGCTCGAATGTATTACGGTGCGGGGCTCTCGACGAGTTGGTACAGAGACTATTGTTTCCGTGACAACGCTCGATAACCCGAATAAGAGCCTGTCCGTTGCCATGCTTAACACCAGTGCCACCGGTGCATTGTTACAAACCAGTGACGTTCTGGGGGAGCTTAATGATGAGATAAATATTTCAATTGAGCTGGAAATCGCCCTGATAAAAAAATATCTGCGTATTAAAGCGATTATCAGAAATATTTCCACCTCCGATGATAATGAAGATAAACTGAACAAGTATGGCGTACAATTTTTAGATTTAGCCGACGAGCAGAGACTCATTATTAACGCCTATGTCTATGAGCAGATTGTACTTCATATGCAGAACAACTAAGCCGTTTACATAACCTGACTGAACACTATTATGCTTTTTAAATCCACCGCCGTAGTCGCGGCGATGACCTTTCTGTCACGCATTCTTGGGTTAACTCGCGATATTATCTTTGCCACTTTTTTTGGCGCAGACGGGGGTACGGATGCCTTTTTCGTGGCCTTTAAAATACCTAATTTCCTGCGTCGCCTGTTTGCCGAGGGGGCATTTTCACAGGCCTTTGTACCGGTATTTTCTGAATATAAGGAAAAGCGCAGCTTCGATGAGCTGAAGGACCTGATTAATCATGTGGCGGGTTCACTCGGTGGATTTTTATTAATTCTCAGCATCATCGGCTCACTGGCAGCCCCGCTTCTGGTGTATCTGTTTGCCCCGGGCTTTGCGAATGATGCGAGCCTGCAGGGTGCAACTCGCTTTGAGCTGACCTCTGACATGCTTGCCATCACCTTCCCTTATATCTTCTTCATTGCCCTGACGGCCTTTGCCGGCGGCATTTTAAATATTTATAGTAAATTTGCAGTGCCCGCATTTACACCCGTTCTACTCAATCTGTCCCTTATTTCAGCCGCCGTTTGGGGAGCCGATTTATTTGAGCAGCCAGTGATGGCATTGGCCTGGGGTGTGGCATTGGCGGGTTTTTTGCAGTTGTTATTTCAAACACCGTTTTTAGCGCAGTTAAAGCTATTGCCCAAACCTCGTTTTAAGCGCGCCCATGAAGGGGTTAAGAAAATACAGAAACTGATGCTGCCAGCCATTATTGGCTCCTCAGTCGCCCAGATAAACCTGCTACTTGATACGATTATCGCCTCGTTTCTGGTTACAGGCAGTGTTTCCTGGTTGTATTACTCAGACCGCCTGGTTGAGTTTCCCCTGGGGGTGTTTGGCATTGCCCTGGCAACGGTCATATTACCTAGCCTGTCAAAACAACATGCCAATGAGTCTGTGGATGAATTCAGGCAAACCCTCGACTGGGCTCTGAAACTGGTGACCCTGATCGCCCTGCCCGCCGCACTGGGCCTGTTTCTACTCTCCAGCCCGCTATTGGCCACACTATTTGGTTACGGTGAATTTTCATTACACGATACTCAAATGTCATCCCTGAGTTTAATGGCGTATGCACTGGGGCTGCCTGCATTTATCTATATTAAAGTACTGGCCCCGGGATTTTACGCGCGCCAGGACACGCAGACGCCCATGCGCATCGGGGTAAAGGCGATGATCGCCAATATGTTTTTAAACCTGCTATTTGTTATTCCACTGGTGATGATGGAGTTTGAAGGTCCCCACACCGGCCTGGCGCTTGCCACAACCGGCTCTGCCTATATGAATGCGTTTATGCTATACCGAGGACTTAAGCTACAGGGCATATACCGACATCAGGCGGGGTGGGGCAAATTACTTGTGCAGGCGCTGACTGCCAATGTACTGATGGCCGGATTTATCATTTACTATACGCCCCCCGTGCAGATATGGCTTAACTGGCCGCTATTTGAGCGGGTGCCATATTTGCTTGGGTTTGTGGCAATTGCGGCGATTGTATATGCTTTGGCATTATTAGTGAGTGGTTTCAGGCCCCGTCATTTACAGGCGAATTTAAAGCATTGATATGGCCTTAATCAAGTTGTTCCCAGTTGCCAGGTGAGTGACGCTAGATTGGCTTAAGCCCATTTGATGACAGGCCGTATTATTTCTACGACTGCAGCCCACAAAACACACGTTATCAGGTATAATTCCCTCCTTTTTTAATGCGGATAATTTTCCTTCTATGCAGCTAATTCGAGGCCTACACAACCTGAGCGAAGAGCACCGAGGCTGCGCCCTGACCATTGGCAATTTTGATGGTGTACACCTTGGGCATCTGGAAATATTAAAAAACCTTAAAAAAGCCGCGGATGAGCAAAATTTGCTTTCCTGTATTATGAGTTTTGAGCCCCTGCCGATGGAGTATTTTGATCGTCAGACGGCACCGGTTCGCCTGCACCGTATTAGAGAAAAATGGGGTGCATTACAGAACACCAATATTGATTATTTTTTATGTGCTAAATTTGATCACCAACTGGCAGAATTGTCGGCGGATGATTTTATAAAAAAGATTTTACTTGAAAAACTCAATGTGAAATATTTACTGATTGGTGATGATTTTCGCTTTGGCAATAAGCGCAGTGGTGATTTTGAAACATTAAAACAGGCGGGTAAAAAGTACGGATTTGAAGTGCGTAATAGCAGCAGTTTCTGCTATCAAAATGATCGCATTAGTAGCTCGCGTATTCGCCATGCTTTGATGCAAAACCAGTTAGAGCTGGCAGAAAAAATGCTTGGCCGTCCCTACCAGATTTGCGGACATATAGCCCATGGTGACAAACGCGGACGCACCATTGGCTTTCCCACCGCTAATATAAAATTACACCGTCATGCCAGTGCAGTGCACGGTGTTTATGCGGTGCATATGAGTGGCGATAATTTATCGAGTAATGGGGTTGCAAATGTGGGTAAGCGCCCCACCGTTGACGGACATGATTTACAACTTGAAGTACACCTGTTTGATTTCGAACAGGAAATTTATGGTAAAAAAGTGTGCGTTGAATTTAAGCAGAAAATACGTGATGAAAAACGTTTTGATTCATTTGATGATTTAAAACAGCAGATTATAAAAGACAGCCAGATAGCAAAAGATTTTTTTGCAGAACTTTAATATATTTCACGCTTAATAGTGAATAATAAACCAGAAAACAATTCGAGATGACAGACACGTGAGCGAACAAACAAAAGATTATAAAGACACATTAAACCTGCCGGCGACGGATTTTCCCATGCGCGGAAATTTAGCCAAGCGCGAACCAGAAATGCTTAAACAATGGCAGGATAATAATCTTTATCAGAAGATACGTAACGCCAGTAAAGGTCGCCCGAAATTTATTTTACACGATGGTCCTCCATATGCGAACGGTAACATTCATATTGGTCACTCGGTTAATAAAGTTTTAAAAGATATCATAATAAAAAGCCGTACCCTGGATGGTTTCGATGCACCGTATATTCCCGGTTGGGATTGTCATGGACTTCCGATTGAGTTGAATGTTGAAAAGAAGGTTGGAAAACCCGGACAAAAAGTAGATGTGAAAACGTTTCGCGATAAATGCCGTGCTTATGCTCAAACGCAGGTTAATGTTCAGCGTGATGATTTCATTCGACTGGGCGTTTTGGGTGATTGGGACAATGCTTATCTCACAATGGATTATAAATTTGAAGCCAACATTGTGCGCACACTTGGAAAAATAATTGATAAAGGCCATTTACATAAAGGCAGTAAACCCGTTCACTGGTGTCTTGATTGTGGCTCAGCATTAGCGGAAGCGGAAGTAGAGTATGAAGATAAAACATCATCTGCGATTGATGTGGTTTTTGAAGCCACAGACAAAGATGCATTTTTTAGTGCCTGCGACGCTGAAAATAATGGCCTGCCAGTTGCCACGGTTATCTGGACAACAACCCCATGGACATTACCCGCAAACATGGCGGTATCTTTACACTCAGATCTTGAGTATGTTTTAGTAAAAGCTGATACTTCAATTGGCAGTATTAATTTATTACTCGCCGAAGCCTTACATGAAAGTGCGCTCGAGCGTTACGAAGCAGAAAAATTTACGATTATTGGTCGTTGCAAAGGTGACGCATTAGAAAACCAGTTACTTCAGCATCCGTTTTACAAAAGACAGGTGCCGGTTATCCTCGGTGACCACGTCACTACAGAGGCGGGTACCGGTGCAGTACACACAGCTCCGGGGCATGGCCAGGACGACTATATTGTGGGTACAAAATATGGGCTAGATGTATATAATCCAGTGGGCAGCAATGGCGTTTTCTTACCCGATACGGAATTATTCGCGGGGCAACATGTTAATAAAGCCAATGAAGCGATTATCGAAGTATTAAAAGAAAATAATGTTCTTTTAAAATTTCGCAAACTTAAACACAGTTATCCACATTGCTGGAGACACAAAACGCCAATTATTTTTCGTGCAACACCGCAATGGTTTATCAGCATGAAACAAAATGGCTTGCGTGATCAGGCAATGTCAGCAATTGGCGCCACAAACTGGATGCCTGAGTGGGGTAAAGCACGTATTGAGGGCATGGTTGAAAATCGTCCCGACTGGTGTATATCCAGGCAACGTACATGGGGCGTGCCCATTACATTATTTGTTCATAAAGAGTCTGGCGAATTACACCCGAACACACAGGAAATTATTAAAAAAGTTTCTGCGGATATTGAAAAAGAAGGTATTGATGCCTGGTTTTCAAAAACTGCTGAAGATATTCTGGGAGATGACGCGGTAAACTACGACAAGGTCACCGACACGCTGGATGTCTGGTTTGATTCCGGTGTGACACATGCCAGCGTATTAGAGCAACGCGAAGAACTTGATGTTCCCGCTGATTTATACCTCGAGGGTTCCGACCAGCATCGAGGCTGGTTTCAGTCTTCATTATTAACTTCAGTTGCTATCAGAGATAAAGCGCCCTATAAATCCGTGTTAACACATGGCTTTACAGTTGATGCAGACGGTAAAAAAATGTCTAAATCTTTAGGCAATGTTATACAGCCACAAAAAATATTTAATTCGCTGGGAGCAGATATTTTGCGCCTGTGGGTTTCATCAACGGATTATAGTGCCGAGATAACCGTCTCCGATGAAATACTGAAACGGACTGCGGACTCTTATCGTCGCATCCGAAATACGGCTCGTTTTTTATTAGCAAACCTTAATGGCTTTAACCCTGAAACCGATATGTTAGAAGAAAGTAACATGCTGGCTTTAGACAAATGGGCGGTAGCACAAACCTTACATGTGCAAGATGAAATTATAGAAGCTTATAAAAATTATAATTTTCATATCATTTATCAAAAGCTACATAATTTCTGCTCTGAAGATATGGGTAGTTTTTATCTTGATGTTATCAAGGATCGCCAGTACACCACTCATAAAGAGAGTGTTGCACGTCGCTCGGCACAAACAGCTATTTATCATATCGTGGAAGCAATGACACGCTGGATGGCGCCAATATTAAGTTTTACGGCGGAAGAAATCTGGCAACAGATTCCTGGTAGCCATAGCGACTCTGTTTTACTTGGATGCTGGTATGATAAGCTCTTCGCACTTAAGTCTTCTGACACAATGAACTTTGACTTCTGGATGGCTATTCAAAAAACACGACACCTGGTAAGTAAGCAACTTGAACAGATTCGGGTTGATGGGAAAATTGGTTCGTCACTTGATGCGCAGGTAAAACTTTATTGTAGTGACAGGCTTTATAAAGATTTGAGTGCTCTGGAAGATGAATTACGTTTTGTCTTAATTACCTCTTACGCATCTGTTTACCCTGCCAGTGAAGCCCCCTCATCAGAAGAAACTATTGAGCTGGATGATGGTGAAACGATTTGCATTAGCGTGGAAAAATCAAACCACAAAAAGTGTACCCGTTGCTGGCACTTACGTGAAGATGTTGGTGTGCACACAGAACACCCGGAGCTATGTGGGCGTTGTGTTGACAATGTAGAAGGAAAGGGTGAGACCAGACATTATGCCTGATAATAATTCTTTACATATTAAGTACTGGTTATGGATTACGATTTTAGTCATCGTACTTGATCAGGTAACTAAAATACTTGCTGATCAGTTACTGCAATTTCATCAGCCGGTAGAACTTATTCCGATGTTCAATTTTACATTGATGTATAACAAAGGTGCCGCATTTAGTTTTTTAGCGAATGCGGGTGGATGGCAACGGTGGTTTTTTCTGATCCTGACCAGTGTGGTCAGTGTTTTTATTTTTCTCTGGATACGAAAACTAAAACCACATCAGGTTCTGCAATACACAGCATTATCTCTAATTTTAGGGGGTGCCATAGGCAACCTGATTGACCGCGCAATTTATGGCCATGTAATTGATTTCCTCGATGTTTATTATCAGCAACATCACTGGCCCGCTTTTAATATAGCTGACTCCGCAATTACTATTGGCGCTATTTTATTAATTTATGACACATTGAAGAACCCATATGAAGACAGTTGAAAATGAAAGCCGGTTATTACTGCTGTTTAAAATGCAGCTCGAGGACGGCACCGAAGTAGAATCCAATTTTGATGAAGAACCGATAGCGTTTGAAATTGGTAATGGAAGTTTAACCAGTGGTATGGAGGATGCATTGCTTGGTAAACAGCAAGGCGACACAGTTTCAGTTGAGCTTTCTCCTGAAATGGCATTTGGCATGCCGGATGAAAATAATATTCACCGCTTGCCAATTGAGGATTTTCCAGATGATATGCCACCGGAAGAAAATCAGGTAATCGCATTTGACGGGCCCGATGACACTGAAATAATGGGTACGATTATCGGTGTTTCTGCAGATGAAGTTGAGGTTGATTTCAGCCACCCACTTGCGGGCAGAGTCATTAAATTTACCGCAAAAATCTCGGAAATTATATAACGCTTATGCAAATTCAACTTGCTAATCCCCGTGGTTTTTGCGCTGGTGTTGATCGTGCGATCGAGATTGTAGAGAGGGCACTAGAAATTTTTGGTGCACCTATTTATGTGCGCCATGAAGTTGTACATAATACCTATGTTGTAAATTGTCTAAAAGAAAATGGTGCCGTATTTGTTGAAGAGCTCAATGAAATACCGGATGACTCGATTGTTATTTTTAGTGCTCACGGGGTTTCACAAGCGGTCCAGCAAGAAGCCAAAAAACGGCAGTTAAAAATATTTGATGCAACCTGTCCACTGGTTACCAAAGTGCATCTTCAAGTTGCACGTTATGCGAAATCTAATACTAATGTGATATTAATTGGCCATGCGGGACACCCTGAAGTCGATGGTACGATGGGGCAGTTTAGCAATAGTAACGCCCAGATGCTTTTAGTTGAAAACATTTCTGATGTGGATAGTTTGCATTTAAATGACGCTGCTGAGCTGGCCTATGTTACACAAACCACGTTATCTGTTGACGATACCCGGGAGATTATTTCTGCACTTAAGAAAAAATACCCAAACATACAGGGGCCACGTAAAGATGATATTTGCTACGCCACCCAAAATCGTCAGGATTCAATTAAAGTCTTAACAAAAAACACGGATATAATAATTGTTGTTGGTTCCCCCAACAGCTCAAATTCAAATCGCCTGAAAGAACTGGCTATAAAAAATAATGTGCCGGCTTATTTAGTTGATAGTGCGGATGAATTAAATAAGCAATGGTTTGATGGTGTAAATTCGGTGGGTTTAAGTGCGGGTGCATCAGCCCCCGAATTATTAGTTGAGCAGGTGATAGAAAAAATCAAGTTGTGGTTCGGGGCCGAACTATCCAGTGATAGTGGCCCCAAAGAGAATATTATTTTTCAGTTACCAAGAGAGCTTAGGAAGTAATTTTATAACATTAAATGAACGAACCTAAGCTTAACGCCAGCATTCAGGGGGCGTTTTTTGTCCTGCTGAATTTAATTCCATGTCATTGCCTGCGCCGCAAACAGGGTCAGCAACCTGCGATCCTATCGCAGTAGCCGTAACTGTATAGGTTGTCCCATCATTGTCGTTTGCGCCATTGGTCGTGACACTTAATTCATAATAGCCATGTTCTGTTTCCGAGCCACCTATATCAGCAATTAATTTTGTATAGCCATTATTAACAGCGTAAAACCTTTCCTGATTTGCGGCTAATAAAAGCAGGGCATCCCTGGCATCATTACGTCTTACTTTTTGCGTATACGTATTATAGGAGGGATAAGCAACCGCAACGAGAATACCTATAATCGCGACAATAATCATTAACTCGACTAGTGTAAAACCTTTATTGCTAATTTTGGGCATATTATATCTCTCTAAGTTTTTCACGGATAACATGTGTTACACCTTATTCCTCAAACCAGTAAACTGTTTTATGCAAACCTGCGCCTTCTAATTTATTACACTCGGTACCGATACACAACGCACTGCCTTCTTTTGTTGTTATTGGACTGGGGTTTGCAGGAATACCACTTCTTTTCAACTGAACTCTTCGGTCTGCAACGGTTAGCGCATCCTCATCATTACTTTCTACTGTGTCATAGTTTTTAACTGGCTTCGCATCAAACAGGTTCATGTGATACAGATAACCATCACCCTGCTTCGGCTCACAGCTAATCTCATTGTCATTTGAAGAATCGTAGGGCTCATAGGTGGTCAGGAACACATCACCAGCAAAAATCAGTGCCTTGGTCAGCCCCTTTTCACCGGATGATTTATCAAGATCAATGAACCAGCCATCAGCATCATTGAGATCCGTGCGGGCCGTTTTCTGTTGTGTTTCATTACCCTGACCAATTAGATTTGCTGTTGCGTTATACAGGTCCTGGGTAGCATCATTAACCACCAGGGTATTATAAGTCGACGGAGCACCGTTGACAGGAGTATCACGAACCATAAATATTTTATCTTGAACCTTTGTGTTGGTAGGGTGTGCTCGATAACCTGAGGTTAGTACCAGTGCGGTAAATGCCTTGTCGTTTTCATCTTTACCAATGGCAACACTCGGTGGGTAATAAAAGCGTCGATTGCTTTCAACTGAATCATCAGCAAAATCGCCAATACGTCCGCCTGTTATAATATCGGTAATATTTGTGTTAGTTTCACCCAAAGCATTACTGATATCAACACGCCACAGCTGGCCCCCCATGTCACCTACATAGATGTGATCAACATATCCATCACCATTAGTATCAACGGCACCGACATCAGATGGGATACTGTATCTCATGTTAGAATTTGTTAAATTGGCACCGCCATCAGGCCCCATACGCCATAAAAGTTGGCCAGTTAATGCATTAACAATATAGATGCCTCTACCAATGCCATCATCTGTTCTTACTGCAACAGAGTCCTGGTCAGTATCGTAACCGGCACCAAATATCAATATGGGTACATCTTTGGCATCAAGCCTGATGATGCGAACGGTTGGCTTAGACCAGGTTTCACCTAATTCGGAATAGTCACCCAGCGATGTATCAGCTACACCAGTGCCTAATGCATCAGGACCGCCACGAATTGTCCACATGAGCTCTGGAGCGTCTCTATTAGTCACATCCATGGCATATATATTATTGCCACCTCGGCGCATACCAAAGAACAGGTAAACTTTATCACCGTTACCCGGTTCGATTATGCCGTTGACATTTTTATCGATTATATAAGTTGATACGGTTCCATCCAATCCATAGAACTTGTTGCTACCTGAATTTTGAAACAGCGTGCTCATATCCGGTAATAACTCCGGTGGAAGAAATGCAAACTGTTCTACCCCACCGGTAACATTGCTATTTGTAGTGGTAAAGGCATGTAGTAAGCCATCGTTAGTAGCAACATATGCAGTGATATCTGGGTCATCATCCGTTCCGCCATATTGTACTAATGCGGGTTGTGCGTGTAATGGATCACCCATGACTGGACGCGCATCGGTAGTATCACCATCACCGCCAGAAAGGCCGCCACTACCACCACCATAATTATCTTTAACGTCAATCCCACGTACCCAGGCAGCCAGGTTGTTATAGTAATCGGTCTGGGCCGTATCAGCGGTATTACCATCCCAGCCCATTTCTTCTTTTATGGCTGTCGAGCCTTCCCAGACCCGATTTGCAGCATCACTTAGTTCACCAGAGCCCGTAATATCGGTATAAACTTTACGCCCCGCAGCGGTTGGTGTGCCATTAAATAACTTACTCGCTGCACCACCTCGTGAGGTATTGCCACCATCACCTTCAGGCGCATCTTCGACGGTTGTCCAGAAACTTAAGGCGTCAGTTTTAAAGAAACCAGAAGTTGGGTCTACCGCCGGATCACCCCTCTGATCAACAATGGATGGAACGCCCTGTGAATCAAACGCTAATTTAAAGCGCTTGAAATTACCGTCCCAATGAGGAACCGTATCGGGTTTGAACAGGGTAAAATACAGGTCACTCCGGTTAGTTGTTCGGTTAAAAGCATTAACCGATACCGCGGGTGATGAAAAGGTTGTATAAATGTCTTTGATTGAGCTAATGATGGCGGTTAATGACGTTAACAAATCAGTTGCACTATATGCCACATAATATTCCCCCCCCCCTTCACGTGCAGCAGCCTGTAATATAGGTATTTCCTGACCAAAACCGATGGTGTAAGTATTCGTCCTGACACCATTAACGCTATTGCCAGAGCCAAGATAGGCGCTATAACCTTCTGGCCGGTTCATATATCCAGCCAGGTCATCCAGGCAAGAGCCACTACCACTACCGGAACAATCACTTGTACTACCATTAGTTGCTACAAATCCGGGCAACGCCTCAATTTTGCTTTCAGCTGAGGTATCCTCTGTTGGCAAACCATCGGAAAGTAAAATAACAAACTGCTTCTGACAGTCGGCAAAATCAGGGTCTATAGGGGACTGGTAATTTTTGGGTTCGCCATCAATAAACGAACCACCAACACTCTTGGGTGTCGAGGTTTTGCCATAATCAACTTCGCCACCGCTGAAGTATAAAAAGGATTCGTAAAGAGTCTCAGATAATGGTGTATAGCCATCCGCCGCCCAGGTATCCATTTCTGATTTCATATTAACACGATTAAGTGAGACATCCTGTACCTGATAGCGTACCGGGCCACCCTCGGGGTAGCGGTCATGGTCAAATCGCATTAAACCGATATTCACATCATCAATACTGAATATCATATTTTTAATGACATCACGCATAACATCAATATATGTAGAGGTGACCTGTGATGAGGTGACCTTATAATTCATCCAGTTACCCGTATACATGGTAATGGTTTGGCTCTCAATGGAGCCCCAGCTTAATTCTTCGTCCGTAGGGCTAGAAGTATAGGGATCGCCGGAGCCGTTAACGTCAATATAAGTGCCCGCGCCCCCATCACCATGAATACCCTGATCCGGTGAACATTCAATATACTTGGCATCAGAGACACTGTCTTTCAGCAAACCCCAGAAACTTTTTGTTGGGTTCCACTGGGCATAGGTTGAGTTATAGAAACCAGTGACCGCAAATGCATCCTTTGAACGTTGGCACTGGTTTTGAGATAATTTATAAAAATTGGTTTTAAACGCAGCCGTACAGGCAACATCACTGGTGATTGATGGATACATTCGGTCAGTCTCAAAACAGGCACCAGCACGGGTGCTGTAGTCAATAGCCGGGTCGTAGGTTTCATCAATTTCTAACTCACGACTCATACTGCCAGATGTATCGAGAATAAACATAATATTAGGGTTGACCGTTGCCGTACCCAGATTACCCGACTGATATATTTCAATATCTTCAGCAATTGCAGGGCCCATTATCAGTAAGGTTGCCAGGGTAGCAACACAGCCTGTTTGAATTTGTTTAATAAATTTCTTCATAGTTATTTCCTCAACCAACACAGATAGTGTCTATCGATATGAGCTCCAGACCAGGCGAATTACTTTTTTTGTTTTCAAGTCATATATGACCAGGCTGGGCTTTTCTGTTGCCCCTGCCTTGCTTGAAAGACTGACTTCTTTTTGATTTACAAATGCTTTAGTTGCAGGCGTAATAGTTAGCTTTTCAATTGGGCACTGTTCACATTGCTGGCCCTGGACTACGCCACTTAAACTTTTGCCTAAAAAATAAACCGTGGGCTCTATTTCAAATGCACCCTGGGTTTCTACAGGAATTTTTCCTGCGCTTGCAGTCAATGCGATACTGGCCAATGTCAGGCCAAATATGATTTTCATTAGAGGCTTCATAATAATATTCCTGTAAAAAATTAAGGCGCTGGCGGCGTGCAGCCCGCAAGCATAGTCTGGATTCCCACAACCACAACGCTACTGGCTATTGCTTCACCGCCAAAAGCGGTACTTGTGGTACCAACGGATCTTATATTGTGTATAACGGCCTTATTACCACCACCGGTACCGTCTCCTACACCGTCACCTTCCAGGCTATAACCTTCAGGATTATTTCGGCAGTCTTCAAATTGCATTTGCGTGGCCGCTGAATAACTTTTACCAGTGGGAGCGAATGAAAAGTTCTGTATATTGTCTATATCACCCCACAGCGTAGCTGTGTCCAAAAGTACTCTTTGTGTCGCTGTTTCGGCGGTTTGAAAAGCTGTACTGTGATTTTTAATATTAGCCGCAATTTTTAGTTCTGTACGGGTTGTATTCATGCTGGTTATGCCCAACAGTGTCATCACCAGTAAAATAACAAGGCCTACTGCTAGAGCAGCACCGGACTGCTGTTTTCTAAGGTTTAAATTTTTCATGATTAACCGCCACCTGTGTTCATGTTTCTTAAGCGTACCGCAGTTGTGACCATTGTCCGTCTATAACCATCATTAGGATAACTTTGGATTACACCCGCCACTTCAAATTCAGTAGATGTGTCCACATCACGTACTTTCTCTCTGGATTGCATGACCAGCCAAATTCTTGCTGCTATGACACGGCTCCAGTCCATATCTGCTTCCGGGTGTTGCCAGGTTACAACTGAGGTACCCTTATTTGTCGCAGCTAAACCAAACTGTAGTTGCATATCTGACACCCCCTCTAATAACAAGGTATCTTTTATTGACGGTCCGGGCTGCAGAGAAACCATATGCAAAGACGGAATCCCATCACCGATCGTATCCGTGTAACTGCTCAGGTAATAGGCTCTTACAACGACCTGATAATTACGCGACTGGGGGCTTACCGTTGTGGGAGGGTTATCACCTAAAAAAAACTGCGCATTATTAGAGTCACTGCTCATATAAATAACGTCATCAAATAAAGGCGCGGCGTTATCTATTCTGCTAACATAACGAACTTCAAATACATCGCCTGCACTATATTTTGCGGCGGCAGGAATACAATCTGCACTGTAGGGATTCATATCATTTGTGCTGAAAACTGGTTGATCAACTCGTGTTACCCAGCCGCCGGTTCCCTGGTCACATTGGCCTGCAGGATTAGCTGCAAATAAATTTCGACTAACTTCGCTAACCTTATCGTATGACTCATGATTTAAGGTGCCATATATGCCCGCGTGTTTTAAATCATAACTAATTGTTTCCAGGGCAAACCGGGCATCATCAATTAATTTAACTTCATCTTCGACAAATTTTTGGCTTTTGTTGCTATTGATGTAAACCGTAAAAATACCTGCGATTAGAAATAACCCAATACCTAAACTGACCATTAATTCGATTAAGGTAAAACCTGAATGCTTTTTCATTCTTATATCCACCATTATTGTCTCTGAATATTAATGAGTGCCACGGAGTCAAAAGAAAAGCTGTCCCCCTGATCTTCCCAGGAAATATTAATATTAATACTGCGCCCAAGATTTTCAGGATCTAATGCGGCGTCATCAATTGCTTCGGCCGTTACCGTCATATTCGGCTCGCCGGGGAATGCCTTTGTTACAGCATCATTCCAGATAAATAAATCATCAGCCGCCATTTGAGTTGCGGTACACACATTGCCCGATGAGCAGCCAAAACTTTCAGCGGTAACGGTTGCATACTCAGCTACACCCGCCGGATTTGAGCGAATGCGCTCCAATAACTCTTCTGTATATGAGACAGCAATCATTCGTTGCTTTGCAAAGTGCCCCGCCTTCATACTTTGAACTTGCAAACCTGCTACACCAAGTATGCCAACAGTTAGTACAAACAAAGCCATTAACGACTCGAGCAGCGTAAAACCACTTTGCTTATTTTTAATAGGTAGTTTGAGTTTCATGCATATATCCAATGTTCAAATTAATACGCCGGAGATTTAAGGGCAGGCAGTAACTTTGCTTGCATCTTTGGTGGTTCTTACGCTTCCCGCGGCACTTAATGTAATGCCTCTGGGGATTGTGTCGCCATAAGCATCCAGAACGTAACCTCGCTCATCACAAACGGTAAACATTCCCTGTTGAATAGCGCCATTTGCCAGAACAGGTACACCCCGTGCGTTAAACCGAATAAAATCAGCGCCATTTATGGATGTGTTGTTGTTGCGAAGCGTAAAATTATCAAAACCATCGCCGTCCATTACCTTAAGTAGAACATCCGGGATAACATCACCCGGATTAAATGAGCAGTTACCGGTAGAATCGAAAAAAGCGATCCAGCCTGATTCCCAGTCATTTGACCCACTACACACGGGAATGGGATCATTTGCATTTGCCGTCGGGCAAACACAGGCAATTCCCGAGCGTTTAATAGCTTCACTACGCGCAATTTGTAGAGCAGAAACCATTTCATTTCCGAAAGATGATATCTTGCCTTTTTGCGAAAAGCTTCTCATTGAAGGAACAGCTATAGCCAGCAAGATACCGGCAATAGCCATAACAGTGATTAATTCAATAATGGTAAATCCAGATATTTTTTTCATGACGCTATTTAAGACTAAGTTTATAGGGATGTCATGCTTTCAAAGATAAGCAGACTCGCGGTACTGACGAATGGTAAAAAAGTATAAATTTGAGTATTTTAAATTGTTATAAAGGCCGCCTGTAAACGCCACTTAGGCATTCTGGATGATCTCTGCCGCAATTTTCCGGCAGCTGCCAATACCCAGTATAACGCCATTTCTAAAGTGTCCTGCATTAATATAAAGCCCCTCTACTTCATTATGTCTGCCAATATAGGGAACACCATCAGGGCTGCCGGGCCTTAGTCCAGCCCAGTGATGCTCAATTTGTAGACTGGCCAGCGCAGGCAGTATTTCAGTTGCACTGGCTAATAAATCCTGCTGGATATCCGAGCTGGTCGATTTATCAAAACCCGTATGTTCAATCGAGCTGCCACAGAGTATACGCCCATCTTTTCTGGGAATAAGATAGTGGTTATCAATTAGCAGCATACTTTTGAGTAAATTCGGAACGGGTTCAAACAGTATCATTTGTCCTTTTACCGGTTCTATAGCCGGGGGTTGCTGAAACTCTTTGAGAATTTCACCACTCCACGCCCCACCTGCAATAAGGACCTGGTTGGTATGATAAGTCTTACCATTGGCAATAACGCTGTTAATTTTTGCATTATGTATATTCAACTTTTCTACTGAAGTATGTTCATGGTATTTAATCCCCAGAGAGTCCAGGCTGCCCCTGGCCGCCTTTACTAATCTGGGGTTGCGCATCTGTGCAATATCCGGTAACCAGAGTCCCTGCTCAAAGGTGTCTGCAACGCCAGGGGCAATCGCCTGAATAGAGTCCGCATCCGTCAGAACAGAAAGATTCATGGACCATTTTTCAGCCCAGGCCAGAGCCTGTGCTTGCTCATGGCTATTGAGCACCAATAAGCCGCTGCGTAAATACTGTGGATCTACGCCACTTTCCTCGAAAAGCTCACGCGCGATTTGTGGGTAGGTCTGATGCCCAATTTTCGCTAGCTGACCGACTTCATCCGGGTAGCGCCAGGGGTGTAGTGGCGAAAGAATACCACCTCCGGCCCAGGAAGATTCTTTACCCAGTTCACCTTTTTCGAGAACCAGTACATCCATGCCAGCTTTTTTTAACTCCCTGGCGCTCAGCATGCCCATCAGGCCGCTGCCCACAATAATACAATCAGTCATAAATGTTATGCTCTAGTGCCCGTTTTACAACCTTATGGGTGTATTGGTTATATAAATAGAAATTCATTTATTACAAGTTTTCACAGTTTGGTGTAGATTCCGCGGCCATTATAAATAACTGAGCTCCAATAAATAAAGACCCACATCAATCAATGCGGGTCTTACAATTTAAAACTCAAGGGTCAGGATGCCCTGCCAGATTATTTGTTGCAGGTATTCTTTACGCCTTCAGGTGCCTGATCCAGATACTTTTGACAGTAGCAGGGGCTACGATTTTTAGCCCAGTGTACTTTACACCTTGAGATCCATAAGCTGGCCTGTTTTGAGTCCCACTCAGCTTCACGTTTTGAATCCTTGCTTAACTGTTCTTTGGCTTTTTGCTGTTCTGCGAGCTGCCTGGCTTTTCTCTGCTTTTCAGCAGCCATTGCGGCTTTATGCGCAGCGGCCTTTTTTTGCTTTATCTGCGCTACATCCGCAGTAACTTTAGCCTCGGCCTGCTTCTTTTTAACTACATCTTTACAGGGGTAGGTTACAACGGCTACCTTCAGCTTATATTCCATGGGTGGCCGGGCGTAACAGGTTTTAGCGGTTTTTGGCGGAGTTTTAGGATTTACCTTATCGGGCTTAATCTCGGGCGCAGGTTGAGGCTGCACTATCACAACTGGCTTGGGTGCAGGTTTTTTAGCCACCTGTGTGGGTGTATTGATGATATCCATAATCGATGCAAAACCAAACATACTATAGGTGAGCTTGATACGCCGTCCGTAGGGCTCGACCATAAATTCAAGTATTTTAGACCCATATAATAAGTCCCTGCTATTTTGATCCAGGTTTATTATAAAATCACCGCCCCCACCACCATTGATACAGACGCCGTTAGCTACAATCGCATTCTGTTTTAAGCGGTTGCCTGGCTCCTGCTGGTTTTGCAGGCACCACTTAAAGAGGGGTAATGGACGACCATCAACATTTACCCTAACGATGGAGAGGTTTTCTAATCTTCGAGTGTTTTCCAGCTCGCCACTGGGATCATTTTTACCTAGTCGCAGTAATAGTTGGTCATTATCGATGATTAAATGATAGTAGTGAGTGTCGGAACCATCCGGCACAGAGCCGGACTTTATAGCAACGTTATGATCTTCATACCAGACCACATCGGGCCCAAATACATGATTTTTAGATTTTTTAAACGGGTTCATACCGCCATAACTGACGTTCGAAACCATCAGCAATAGGCAGAACAGAGCCCGTAATGCCAGCTTATTAACCATACAACCCACGCGAAAGACCCCCCACAGCTGGCATTTTTAAATCAGCCTACCAAACCTGCCTATTGTTCAAGCGGCTTTGAAAAGGTGGATTTATAAAATACAGACTAAACTGCGGTTAATTAGATATATATTTTTTATTTGGAGTATGCCAATTTTTTTTATTAATTGATATAGCATAAGTTTTGTAAAATTCAGCCAAACACCTGTTATCCAGTGTAAAATTCTATTTTTTAAACAAAATTAAGCGCATGATGAAATTACAACTGAATGGCAAAGAGCAGCAATTAACAACGGGTACCACCCTGAAACAACTCATTGAAAAGGAAGGATTGGCCAATAGGCGCCTGGCTGCTGAAGTGAATCGTGACATCATTCCAAAAGCAGAGCACGAAACTACCGTGCTCAAAGAAGGGGACACGGTAGAAATAGTACACGCCATTGGCGGGGGGTGAGCAGCGACCGAATGTACTAAACGTACATTCGCAGCGCTGCGAACGCTCGACATGGATGTCGAGCCGGATACTGGTAGCCATGGAAGGCTATGCATAAGTAACAACCTGACGAAGCCAAATCCAGCCCCTCTAGAAAACCCTGAGCGACCGAATGTACTAAACGTACATTCGCAGCGCTGCGAACGCTCGACATGGATGTCGAGCCGGGTACTGGTAGCCATGGAAGGCTATGCATAAGTAACAACCTGACGAAGCCAAATCCAGCCCCTCTAGAAAACCCTGAGCGACCGAATGTACTAAACGGTCATTCGTGCGCTGCGTAAGCCCAGCAGGGTGTGCGCTTCATTAGCAATTAGTGGAAGTTGTCATCAAAACCTTAATGCTAATCATACTGATAAAATGCTAAGATACGCACCTCAAAAACCAACCAGTAAAATCAAATTATGAAAGACACGCTTCTCACCATTGCGGGCAAAACTTATCAATCACGCTTACTCGTCGGCTCGGGCAAGTACAAAGACCTGACTGAAACCCGAGAAGCCACCGAAGCCAGTGGTGCAGAAATTATTACGGTTGCCATTCGTCGCACTAATATTGGCCAGAACCCGGATGAAGAAAACCTGCTGGACGCGGTGCCACCGGAAAAGTACACCATTTTGCCCAATACCGCTGGCTGCTACACAGTAGACGATGCGGTACGTACCTGCCACATGGCGCGTGAATTACTCGATGGCCACAATCTGGTGAAGCTTGAAGTACTGGGGGATGAAAAAACCCTCTATCCAGACACCACTGGCACACTCAAAGCGGCTGAGATTCTGGTTAAAGATGGCTTTGATATTATGGTCTACACCTCCGATGACCCAATTATCGCTAAGCGCCTGGAAGACATTGGCTGTGCGGCAGTGATGCCGTTAGCGGCACCTATCGGCTCTGGGCTTGGCATTCGTAACCCGTATAATATTTTAACGATTATAGAAAATGCCAATGTCCCTATTTTAGTTGATGCGGGTGTCGGTACGGCTTCCGATGCGGCGATTGCAATGGAGTTGGGCTGTGATGGGATACTGATGAATACGGCCATTGCGGGAGCAAAAAACCCGGTACTCATGGCGTCTGCCATGAAAAAAGCGGTTGAAGCCGGGCGCGAAGCATTTTTAGCAGGGCGTATGCCACGAAAACGTTTCGCCTCAGCGTCATCCCCTATTGACGGCACATTTTTTTAATCCCGGATCAGGATCTGTCTAAGTGCAGATGGAAATTTTGCGTATTGTAAAATTTCGTCTGCAAAATTTTTAAAACGCCACACATAAATCATGATTCAAAAACACATTCGCACTATTCGCAGTTTTGTTAAACGCGAAGGCCGTTTAACAACAGGTCAACAGCAGGCCATTGACACACAGTGGCCCGAGTTTGGTGTTGATTATTCGGCTGATCAAATCAACTTAAACGAAATTTTTAAACGCGATGCCCGAACTATTTTAGAAATTGGTTTTGGTAACGGGGAGTCTTTATGGGAAATGGCGCAGGCCTGTCCTGAAAATAATTATTTTGGCATCGAAGTACACCGTCCGGGTGTTGGGCACTTATTGCGTTTAGTTGAAAACTCAGACTGTAAAAACATTCGGGTTTCCAATCAAGACGCCATTGATGTTCTACAAAACCAGATTGCTGATGGTAGTATCGACAGGGTGCAATTATTTTTCCCCGATCCCTGGCATAAAAAGAAGCACAACAAGCGGCGGATCGTACAGGAAAAATTTCTAATTGAAGTTGCGCGTATTATAAAGCCCAATGGAACATTTCATCTGGCAACCGACTGGGAGCATTATGCGAAGCAGATGTTAAGTACTTTAAATGCCAGTGAACATTTTAAAAATTTATCGGCAAATAATACCTATATAGAAAAACCCGCCGAAAGGCCCACTACCAAATTTGAAAAGCGGGGTCAGAAATTGGGGCATGGGGTTTGGGATCTTATGTATGAAAAAAAATAATAGTATATTGTCGATCAATTAAAAAATTTCAGGATGATGACAGTTTACTAATAATTTCCTGTTTGGTTTCTTCTGGTGTTTTTCCCTGAGTGTAAATTATTTTTTTTGCAAATAATTTATTCGTATCATGCATAATAAGATAGGCATTGATTGGATAATTTTCTTTCAATCCGGGTAATGTTTTTATATTCGTCGCTAAATCTTGAGATGGTAACAAAAGAAATATATCAGCGATTGGTTCAAATACCTGTCGCACCTGTTCTATCTGATGCGTTTCATCAAAGGTTTGTGCGCCACCACCAAAATCTATAACATGGCCTGGGTGATCTTGAACAATTGAAACTACTGTCTTCGACTTAAATTCATTCATATAAGAGAGCATGGCATATACCCCATGCTCCTGTTCAACTGCTTGAGCATTTTCACTGCTCAGGCCAAGTTCTTTCCAGTATTTTCCTTTTATCTCATCATATGAGCATCGTGGCATTGCAAGTTCTTCAGCCAGAAGTTTAGCCTGGGTCGATTTGCCTGCGCCGATTGGTCCGATTAATATTATAGTATCCATGTATGCTTTTTGATGTGTCTACATTTGAAGTAAGTTTTTATCTAATTTCTTAATAATAGCTATCCGCCGATCCCAGAATGGCTTTTCTAAATATTTATAACCAATTCGATTCGCATTATAGGCATGAATTGCCATGACCCATATAATCGAAACCATTTCGTAATAGGGTATTGCAGTGAGTTCTTCTGCTGATAAATTCCGCACAGACTGATAACCTTCTATAAATACTCGGCTTAGTTCGTTTTTTTTGTCTGTACCATGAATTGATGAGATATACTTTCCAATTTCAAAGCATCGATCACCATAACCGCACTGGTCGAAATCAAAGAGGGTAATCTGGTTTTGGCTATTAATATGAAAGTTTGTTGGATTAATATCGGCAATGCATATTCCGAATACGCTCATGTTATTAGAGCGAGAGATAAGCGTTTTTTTTAATTTATTTTTGAGCTCATTTAAATACAGTTGTGAATTAAGGTCTATATACGGCTCTATGGCTACAATAGAGTCGTCCAGTAAATATGATAAATCCAGGTTCTGTCTTGATAGATGTGTTTCGAATGTATCTGCTATCTGGTGCACACTGGCAACTGTTTTTCCTAGTAAATTGCTTTGCTCTAGCGTAATGTCTTTTCCAGGCGCATAGCCATCAGCATAATAAAATAATGCAGCGATTCTTATGCCTTCCGGACTATCGATGGTAAAGCTAAGGTTGTCGGTTTTAGTTAAAAGCGGTGTAGCAACCGGTGCATTTTTTTTCCCAAGGAAGGTGAGTAATTCAAGTTCGAATTGTATCTCCTGTTCTGATCGCCAGTCATTTCTATAGATACGTAGAATATATTTTATATGATTGCTAATAATCAAATAATTATCATGCAAGCCTAATACATAGAACTTGCAATCAATAATTTCAGGTATGTCATATTGTAAAGCGATCAATCGAGACACAGAGTTCGTTGATAACTGAGAATAGGTATACTTTAAATTTTCCATCGATGTAAACGCCTGTCATTCAAAGATGATTTTAAAAAATATTATAGTATTGATGATAGTCAATGTGCTTACTAAGCAACATTCGCTTTCTTTAATAACGCATTTTTGTGTGCCAGGGCATGGCCAACAATGAGTATATTCCCGTTATTGTCCTTTACACGAAAATCTTTGCTTCCATAATCCCTGTCAGAAAAGTCACCAACAAACTCAACGCCTTTAGCTTTCCATTCGTCATAGATGTCATCTGCATTTTCAACATGAATGACACAGACGCCACTCCCAACATGCGGTTGTCGGCCCTCGCCAAACTCTATAATTGCGCCACCTCGTTTAACAACACCGTAAGCTGGACTTTCCCAAAGGACTTCGGTTCTGAAACCCAGCTTCTCCTTAAAATACGTTACGGTTTCGACAACGCTTTTAACTGGTAAAATAGGGTTTGCACCGTGAAACTGTTCACTCATTATGATTCTCCTGAATAACGACTCATTATTAATGAAATTTTTATGTGTATGGCCTAATTTTAAGTGCCCTTTGTTCCGTATACATAATACATTGTCATGTCGTGCCAGATGCCCTTTTCTGTTTTAAGCTTTTGGGCTTCCGCTTTCATATCAGCCGCCGCCTTCTTTAAAATATCATCTGATAACCCGCTGAGCGGATGCGGATATTGTCCAGGCGCATAGTCATTCACATGAATTTCAAATGTATCATATCCATGTTCTACCGGAAGGTAATGTCCATCCTTAACTTCATGTATTTTAATATCTTCAAACCCTGCCAGTTCAAGCAACTGTTTACATTTTTGTACCGTACCGGTTGCCTGATGTATTGTGTAATCTATACCGTATTTTTTGAGTGCTCTGCGTCTGCCTGCACCCCAAACAAACGAGTTGTCAGGCCAGGCATTAAAACCAACGATGCCACCGGGTTTTAATAATTCAATCCAGTGTCTTAAAACAGCCTGCGGGTGACTCATCCAGAAAAATGCCGAGCTGCAATATATCCGATCAAAACTGTTCGGTTTGAACTGAAGGTTTTCCGCATCACCATATTCAAATTTTAAATTTTTAAAATCTGAATCCGTCAGTTTCTCCTGGCACTTGGCTAACATGCCTTTCGATATATCAATCGCGGTTACCGTACCTTCTGGGCCAACTAAATCAGCTGCATAAAATGCAATCGTTCCCGTTCCTGTGCCAATATCAAGTACTTTGTGACCTTTTTCTGGCGGATCATAATCGACGGTCTGTAAGGCTAGACCTCTGTGCCATTCACTCTTGTCATAGTTTTTACTGCGTTCATCATAGGAGTCTGTAATTGTTTTGTGATAAGCATTGTGGTCACTCACACCATTATATAAAGGTGCATTAAGTGACTGAATATAATGTTTGAGTGTTGCCCAGCTCGAGTAGCCGTATTCACGTGCAAGAATGCGTTGCGCGTCATTTAGCGTGAATTTAAAATTAAAGATTTCACTATCGGATTTATTTCTAAACGATGTATCAAACTGGCGAATAGGGGTTAAACATTGATCAGAGCGCTGTTGATGAAGTGCGCGTAAACTTTTGGCCTGTTTTTTTAAAAAATCGAGATCAGGTTTTTTGGGTAGGGATTTCATAGAAATCCTCCTTTCATTATTTCCTGTTGTCCGCGATACAGGTAGAAAGAAGGATAATAAATTATATCTTATTGTAAGTGGGGGTAACCCCCTGCCCGCGGACCAGATGCACCTTACAAGTACTGTTGGCAACTCTAGCACAATTTTATAGTAAAACAAATGCTAAAATTTACAGGTGCACAAAGATTATATCCAGCCAGATTTTTTTGCCCATTCTCTCGATTTTTTCTGATGAGCGTCAAAATCTCCGGGCGCTCTACCACCTTCTGCTATAACTTCTTTCTGGTGTTCGGCTAATTCATCATCAATTGAACCAAGGCCAGCAATGGCGCGTCTTTGATTTACTTTATCTTCATCCAATATCGGGCCATACGATAATTGTCCTTCACTATTCCAGGAGCCGATTGATCCATACATCTGGGGTTCTTGTTTATTAAAAAGTATTCGATCGGTTAGAAAAGCAACTTGCCTTACGGGCGCCTCCCCATGCTCTGCGGCTACTTTTAATAAATCAAGACACTTCATTTGGAAATCAGCTTGGCTTATCGCGTGTTGCGCAATCAACCACGCTGCACGACATCCATCTAATCCTACGAGTGATGTACCTGGCCAGCCATGTTCTTCAATGATTGAATTAAGACGGCTTGCATTGTCATTATGTATTGCTTCGATATCAGAATGATAACCATCATAAAGTTTGCCGTCTTTTAATAAAGCGTGTCGTTTTTCTGTGTCACGATTACGTAGTTGAATGAGTTCGTCATGAACGGCCTGATTAAATTTTGAATTTGTTGATTCAATAAATCTTTTTAATTTGGCCCAACTGGAAAATCCATATTCCCGCGCAACGACGCGTTGAGCATCCAGTATTGAAAATTTAGAATCGAATATTTCATCATCGCTCAATCCAATAAATGAGGTGTCAAAATATTTAATTCTTGAACATGAAGAGGGGTCGTTGTTCCGATGAGAGTTGCGTAGCTTCTTTGATTCTTTTTTTAAAAAATCCAGGTTGGGATTACTTGGTAGGGATTTCATGGAAATCCTCCTTTCGTTAATGCCTGATGTTCGCGATAACAGGTTGAAAGAAGGACAAAAAATTGTCTCTTTAATTGATAGGTGGGGGTTACCCCCTTTCCGCGAACTCAGTTGCACCCTACAGCACTGGTTCTGAGTCTAACATTAAGGTATAAAAAAACGAAACATAAAATACGGCATGAATAAATATTTATCCTGCTGATAATGCAAGTTAAGTAATCATTAGTAATATAATAAAAAAGGCCGGTTATAAAACCGACCTTTAAATTTTTGTGATTAACATAAGTGATTATGTAAAATAATGGCTATTCACCAACATATGCACATAAATACTGGCGGAATAACCCAGTGCAATAACCGGTGTCCACATCAGGTGCCTAAAGAACGTATACTGGCCCCGAGCCTGACCCATGAGTGCAACACCCGCCGCTGAGCCTATGGATAAGAGTGATCCTCCCACTCCGGCAGTTAAGGTCACCAGTAACCACTGGCCGGTAGACATGTCAGGATTCATTGTTAACACCGCAAACATCACCGGAATATTATCTACAATTGCAGACAGTATACCCACGATTACATTGGCTGTTGTGGCACCCAGCTGGTTATACATTAACTCCGATGCCATACTTAAATAACCCAGAAAACCCAGACCGCCGACACACAGAACAACCCCGTAGAAAAATAATAACGTGTCCCATTCCGCTTTAGCAACCGGGCTAAAAACATCAAATGCAGGGGAACCCATGACTGTGTCCTGATTGACATAAGCCGGTTTTGACATGTCTCGATGCGCGGTTTTTTTCAGGAAGTAGCCAAAGAACTGTAAATATCCAAGCCCCGTTAACATACCAATCACCGGTGGCATGTGCAGAAAGTTATGAAATGATACGGCAGTGCCAATGGTTAAAAAGAATAAAAAGATAATACGTTTTGCGCCGCGTTGCATCGATACTTCTTCAATGCACGCATCAGGCTTAACATTGGGAATGGCAAAATGCATAATAGCCGCAGGTACTAAAAAGTTGACGGCAGACGGAATAAATAATGCGAAGAACGTCCAGAAATCAACCATGCCTTTTTGCCACACCATTAATGTCGTGATATCCCCAAAAGGTGAAAAGGCACCACCGGCATTTGCGGCAACCACAATATTAACGCAGGCAATACCGACAAACTTTTTATTATCCCCACCCACAGCCAAAATGACCGCACACATTAAGAGTGCCGTGGTTAAGTTATCCGCGATGGGTGAAATAAAGAAGGCAAGAATACCGGTAATCCAGAAAAGGGCTCTAAATCCAAAACCACTTTTTACCAGCCATGCGCGTAATGCATCAAAAACATTTCGCTCTTCCATGGTATTTACATAGGTCATGGCGACTAATAAAAACAGCATTAACTCCGCATATTCCAGAAGGTTATGACGCACTGCAGCTTCGGCTTCAACCGACATGCCATGCTGGCCCGCCACCCAGGCAATGCTGCCCCAGATTATACCGGCGGCGATAATTACCGGTTTAGATTTTCTTAAATGGGTGAATTCTTCTGTCATGACCAGTAGATAGGCCAGTCCAAATATGGCGAGTGCAAAAAAACCGACGCTGCTGTTGGTCATGTCCCAGGTATTTCCAGAGACCTCAGTACTTGCAAATAAAGCACCGGGAAATAACAGGCAAAATAGCGTGACTATTAAGTCGGATTTATGATTTAAAATCATCATTTTAGTTTGCTCTTTATCATTTTATTTTTTGATAAAACCACCGCGATTGAAAGCGCACGTCTATAAAAAGACGTGCAACTTTAGCTCAAGAGAATTGCTATAGAAAATACAAATGGGTTTATCCAAACACAACGTTCATCATAACCATCATTACAACCAGGAAGAGAACCGTCATAATACCACCGGCTTTCATAAAGTCCGGTACACGATAACCCGCAGGTCCCATAATTAATGCATTCACCTGATGTGTGGGAATCAGGAATGAATTTGAAGTGGCAATGGCGACGGTTAAGGCAAATACCGCCGGGTTTGCACCGGGGATTTGCAGTGCCATATTAACCGCAAGTGGCACCAGTAATACTGTTGCACCTACATTTGACATAACCAGGGTAAAGAAAGTCGCGAGTACGCCAATAATTAATTGCACCATCCAGACTTCTGGACTTTCACCCATAACGGATAATGTTTGTTCAGCTATCCATTTGGCTGTGCCGGAGGTTTCAACCGCAACACCTAAGGGAATTAGTGATGCTAATAAAAACACGGTTTTCCAGCTAACGGCCTCATAGGCTTCTTCAACTTTTAATACACCCGATAAAATCATGCCCACCGCACCGGTTAAAAGTGCCACCGATAAACGCAGATCGGTAAACAGAATTAAACCCAGGGCAATTGCAAAAAAGACCAGAGCAGGCACTAATTTATGTTGACGCGCCTCCTCTTTTGGATATTCGGTGGTGACCACAACGAAGTCGCGATTTTTTTCTATACGCTGTAACGCATCCCATGAAGTGTGAACCACTAATGTGTCCCCTGCTTCAAATGGCTGATTACGAATGTCATCCCCTTCGCGTTTGGTTTCGCCATTACGGTGTAAACCAATTAACGCCAGACCGTAAGCTTTACGCATCCACACGTCACGTGCACTTTGCCCAATTAAACTTGAACCGGGGGGAATAACAACTTCAGCAACACCCGCTTTGGTTGCGGATAAAGATTCAGAAAAAGTACGTAATTCGTTTCGTAGTTTTAATTTATATTCTTCAGCATAATTTTTTAAATGCATCGGCTCCGCTATGACACCAAGCACCATGCCCGCGCTAAGTGCTGTGTCGCGTGCAATAGAGCCCGGACCAAAACGCAAATCATCACCCTGTACCTTACTGGCAATAATTCGAATGCGATGTGCCGATTCTATTTCGTCCAGTGTCTTGCCAATTAATTCACTTTCTTCAGAAACCACCAGTTCGGATAACTTGTAACCAACACCATACACTTCCTGAATATACTTCAGTGGATCGGAACCAGAAGTGGCACTTTCAATACTCGTAGCGGGTAAAACAAAACGCCCCGCAACAACAAAGTAAACAATTCCAGTGAACACTAGCGCCAGCCCAATCGGCGTAACTGAAAATAAACCCCAGGTTTCCATTTGTTGATCTGCAGGTAATGCCTGGTTAGATGCGAGAATAAGGTCATTTAATAAAATGAGCGGGCTTGAACCTACCATGGTGACTGTTCCACCTAATATTGCACAGAAACCCATGGGCATTAACAGACGTGACATCGGTAAGCCAGAACGTGCTGAGATACGTGAAACCACCGGTAAAAATAAAGCTGCCGCACCGACGTTCTGCATAAAGGAAGAAATGATGCCAACGGTTGATGAAATAATAGGAATGATGCGGGTTTCTGATGTGCCCCCTATTTTTAATATAAAAGCGGCTACCTTAGACATCAGGCCGGTTTTATCCAGTCCGGCACCAATAATCATCACCGCAATAATTGACATTACCGCATTGGAGGCAAAACCATCGAACAGGTGGTTGGTGTCTACCAGTCCTTCTTGCAAACCCATCACCGGTGCCAGAAACGATGACAAACCAATTAACACCATGACAGACACCGCCGCCACATCCACACCCACCACCTCAAAGGCAAATAGATAAATAGTGAGCATTAGAATGCCGGTTACCCAGGCAATTTCTATACTCGGTACCACCTGGGATAAACCCAGTGCAGCGACAAAAAATATTGCGCCAGCAACCATTTGTTTGGTCGAAAACTTTTCCGCAGTTGCTACGGTTGTTTCTTCATCGGCCATTGCGGTCATTACATTGTTCTCCAGTTACTTATAACTTTTTATGTGGCGGCTTTCCTGATAAAAAACCGCACCATGGTTGTTTTTATTTAACGCATGCATCTAATACAAAAATATATTATTGATTGTATGCGAGGAATCACTCGACATTTTCCTGGGTGTATTCCCATTTGGAAATGATTGGCACCTCAAAACGTTTAATTTAAGACGGCACTACGAGAGGCGATGCGGATAATGCCTTTTTTTAATGCACTATTCAACTGATTTCAAATGACTTAATATTCCCATATGGAATATATTAACCTTCCGGATTATAAATCCCTTGCCGCGCTCAAAGCGGTTGTTGAACTCGGCAGTGTCAGTCGTGCGGCTAGCGCGCTCTATATTGGCCAGCCAGCGGTGACCAAGCGACTGCGTGCATTAGAATCCTGTTACGGGGTGCCCCTGATGCAACACCGGGGACGCAAGCTTGAACTGACCACCGCCGGTGACAAGGTTTATGCCTATGCGCGGCTGGTGTTAGAGCATCAGGCCAGCCTGCTGGACGATCTCGCCTCTTTGCGTGCCGGGCATAACCGGCTGCGCCTGGAAGTCACCTTTGCCATTGGCGAGCATATATTGCCGGACATTTTAATGCACTTTGCGGACTCGCAGCCCGACCTGCGTATTGAAAGTCGTCTGGGGTATTCGCGTCGTATCCACACCCGTTTAGCGACAGGGCTGGCGGATATCGCCCTTTTAGAACAGTCCCATCGCCACCCGAATATAAAGTTCGAGCCCTGGATGGAGGACGAGCTTTTGCTGGTGTGTGGTCCGGGGCACCCGATGTGGGGTCGGCCGTCTATTGAATTGATGGAACTGGAAGATCTGCATTATGTGTTGCGTGAAGCGTCCTCATCCATACGTGGTACGTTGGACAAAACCCTTCTACAGCACAATTTAAAACCGGGGCATATCGATATGGAGGTTGGTTCAACCGATACCATTATCGAAATTTTGCTACGCGGCAAACAGGTGAGTTTTTTACCCCAGTTTGCGGTGAGTAGTTTTCTTGAGCGTAATAGCCTGTACCACATTAAAGTGGATCAGTTAAATATCAAAAGAACCCTGTGGGTGGCCTATAATCTGGCCAATTTAAGCACCAGGACAGTCGACTCCTTTATTGGGATGTTAAGAGAAATCACCACTCAACGTTCAGCACCTGCTCCAGATTAGAGGGGTAGTCTGCCAGGACAGGGTTGCTAATTGAGCTAAATCAAGGTTCCGACAGGTGGGTCTCAGAAATAATATCTGGGTGACCAGAAACTGATCTGTATCAATGTTAAGTTATTATATTCGTATATTCTCACGCGCTCATAATATTTACATTTGCAGGTGAGCACAGTGACAAAACAGAAAACATTATCAATCGCAGTATTAACTTCTCTAGGTCTGGGTATGGGGGCAGCTTCATTTTCGGTACAGGCTATTCAGGAGGGTGATATGTTTATGCGCTTTACTGCGACGCAGGTGGCTCCGAGTAGCAGCAGTGGTAGTTTTAGTGGCGCGACATCCGTAATTCCAGAAGCTGAAGACAGCACAACTTTAGGTTTTACTTTCGTTTACATGATGAGTAATAATCTAGGTTTTGAAGTTCTAGCAGCACTTCCTTTTGAGCATGATATTACAGCTGGTGGTGCTAAAATTGCTACTACCAAACAACTGCCTCCCACCGTGAGTGTTCAGTATTATTTTAACCCGACTAATAAATTTCGCCCGTATGTAGGTGCAGGTCTTAACTACACAGTTTTCTTTAATGACAATATTAATGCTGATGTTGCCGCTGACCTCGGGATCAATAGCGATCTGGAACTGGATGACTCATTTGGTTTGGCGGTGCAAGCAGGCTTTGATTACGATATTAATGAAAAATGGTTTGTTAACGCGGATATTCGATACATTAATATTGAAACCACGGCTACAAATAGCGATATTGGTTCTGCAGATGTGGACATCAACCCAACCGTAATCAGTTTAGGTGTGGGCTATAAATTTTGAAAATAGTTCGCTGATTTAATATCAGTTAAACCATTTCAACAAAGCCGGTGCTGGCATTAGCACCGGCTTTTTGTGTCTATAACGCGTTTAAAATGTACGTTCTGACAGGTTTTTTGCGAGTAAATTATTAAAAATAAAGTGTTTAATCTTTTCATTTCTATTGTCTATTTTCCCCTCTGTTAGTTTCGCATCGGCTCAAACATGACACTTGACTGATTTAACCAAGCACTGGGCTGGTTTTGTATTTCGGGTTAATTTTATCATTGCTTATATGACCGTAATTGCGGAAGAATTTATATATCTGCGAAAATCTAAGCCGGTGGTGCTGGCCGCGGGTATTATCTGGGCACTGATTGCCTATGTTTATACTACCCTGGCTTAACCATGATGCGGCGTCCGCGGTGTGCCACAACCAGCTGGAATATGCAGAGCTGATGTTATTTTTATGAGTGGCTATGATCTATATTAACGCCATGCAGGAGCGCTATGGCGATTCATCTGGGTGCAGTCGCTTTATTAGGGTCTGCCCCGTCACCAATAACGCAAAAGCAATATAAGTTGATGATTTAGGAGGGTGTCCTGCCCTGAAAATCGCTCGCTAAAATTAATCTGAAACAAACCATTATCAATTAAATTCGCAACCGACGCCAAAAATCGCTAAAATAGCCGGCTACTTGCCCGATCTTATACAGATCATTAATTAACTTAAGGGCTAACAGAATTTCAGTACCCTGAAGCAAATGCATCTGCTTCAGAGGAAAAGTTTTAAATATCAATTAGTTAAGGAGACATCAATGTCCCAAAAGCATCCCGTAGTTGCAGTGACCGGTTCATCCGGTGCCGGCACATCGACTGTAAAAAAAGCATTCGAACATATCTTTCGCCGTGAAGCGATCACACCGGTTATCGTTGAAGGTGATAGCTTTCACGCATTTGACCGAGCTGCGATGAAAGTTGAAATGGAAAAACACGAAGCCGCAGGCAATCGTTTTTTCAGCCACTTTGGTGAAAATGCCAATGAATTTGGCAAACTTGCTGAATTATTTGAGTCTTATTCAAAAAATGGCAGCGGTAAAAAGCGCTACTACCTGCATTCAGAGCCGGAAGCGGTTGAGCATAATGCACGTCTAGGCATAGACAAAAAGCCCGGTGAGTTCACACCATGGGAAGATATTGAAGGTGGTTCTGACCTGATGTTTTATGAAGGCTTACACGGTCTGGTTAAAACGCCAAACCATGACATTGCTCAGCATGTAGATTTAGGTATTGGTGTTGTACCCATCGTAAACCTGGAATGGATCCAGAAAATTCACCGAGATAATGCCGAACGTGGCTATTCCGCAGAAGTGATTGTCGACACTATTCAGCGCCGTATGCCAGATTACGTTAATTTCATTACGCCGCAGTTTTCAAATACTGACATCAACTTCCAGCGAGTGTCTACGGTCGATACATCGAATCCTTTCATTGCTCGTGATATCCCAACACCGGATGAAAGCTTTATTGTTATCCGCTTTAAAGATCCTGCAAAATTCGGCATCGATTTCCCTTTTCTGCTGAACATGATCAGTGATTCATTTATGTCACGTCGCAATACCATCGTTGTACCAGGCGGTAAAATGGGTCTGGCAATGGAAATTATTCTGACGCCAATTATTCATGACATGATTGAGAAATCTAAAAAAGCTAAATAACTTTTTAGCGATTATTAAGATTTAAAAGCCGGCTAAATGTCGGCTTTTTTTATGTAAAAATATTAATGTAGCCATCAACCATCGGTACATAAAAAATATGTCTTCGTCTAAACAGATTTTCAATTACACGCAGAAACAACTAAACTGTTCAGATGAATCAATTTTTACTCGCGCACTGTGCTAATAAACCTGCTAATGAGCTGGTTGACGAATGTATAAAGCAACTCGGTGATATACCTCCGGAGGCTACATTTGGCTTTATATATTTAAGTGACCTGTTATTACAGGAGGCGGAATATATTTTAAATCAGCTCAAATTAAAAACCGGACTTAACCACTGGGTAGGAAGTGTTGGAGTAGGTTTGATTGCCACTGAACATGAATATTATGACCAGAAAGCGATGGTGATGATGGTCGCGGATTTTAATGAAGCAGATTTTCATATATTACCCAACTTTACCAAAGACACCAGCCCCCTTTGTGGAGAGCTACTAAACTGGTGCAACAACAATGATTTTAATGTGGGATTAGTCCATGGCGATCCGGACAGCCCGGTTATTCAACCATTGATACATCAGCTAGGTGATGATATCCCAGGTTCGTTTTTAGTCGGAGGCATAAGTTCATCACGCGGTGCGACTTTGCAAATTGCTGACACGCCATTACACGGGGGCATTAGTGGTGTATTGTTTTCTCAACAGATACCCGTACTCAGTAATTTATCGCAGGGCTGCACACCCATTGGCCCAAGGCACAGGGTGACTGATAGCGATAAAAATATTGCTTACATGTTAGATAATAAACTAGCACTGGATGTGCTTACTGACGATACTGGAGAGGTCATTGCGCGCGACTGGGAACAGGCCGCAAATTATATTTTCGCCGGGCTGGTCAATAAAAACTCCGATACAGAAGATTATACAATTCGCCAGTTAATAGGCGTTGATCTGGATAATAAATATATCGCTATTGCAGATTACCTGGATAACGATCAGGAAATAATTTTTTGCCGTCGCGATGGTAATTCAGCACTGGAAGATATGCGGCGTATGTTATTACAACTTAAGTCTCGTTTAAATACGCCCATAAAAGGGGGAATATATATATCCTGTATGGGAAGAGGGCGTGAACAATTTGGTTCTAATTCAGAAGAAGTGCGTTTAATTCACTCTGTACTCGGTAAGTTTCCTTTGGCAGGATTTTTTGCAAATGGAGAAATACATAAAAATTTATTGTATGGGTTTACCGGGGTACTGACTTTATTTATTAAAAGTTAACTAAAAATAATATGATAATAGATAGTCACTGCCATATCGATTTTGAAATATTTGATGATGATCGTCAGCAGGTTTTAGAACGCGGCAGAAATGTTAATGTAACAAAAATTATTGTGCCCGGTGTAATGCAAAGCAGCTGGAACAGAATAAAAATCTGCTGCGAGCAAAATACAGGGCTCTATCCCTGTTATGGTTTGCATCCGTATTATATAGACAAGCACCAGCTACAGGATTTAAATGATTTAAAGAACTTTATCGAAAGAAATAAGCCCATAGCCGTTGGGGAATGTGGACTGGATTTTTATGTGAAAGAGCTGGACGTCGATACCCAGATGTTTTATTTTGAACAACAGTTAAATATAGCGCAGGAGTTTGATCTGCCGGTTGTGATCCACGCCAGAAAATCCACACAAGCGGTGATTGACGCCATTAAAAAATGCAGTGGTTTAAGAGGCATGATTCATAGTTATTCCGGTAGTTATGAACAGGCAACTCAACTAATAAAATTGGGGTTTTATCTGAGCTTTGGCGGACCAATAACCTATACCGGCTCAAGTCGATTACGTAAAATTGTAAAACAGCTTCCCCTGGAATCTATGCTAGTTGAAACAGATGCGCCCGATCAGCCGGTTGCTACAGCAGCAGGTAAAAGAAATGAACCTGCCTTTATTGTCGATGTTATTGAAAGTATGGCTGAGCTACATAATACGAGTGCCATAAATATTTCAAAAATCACAGCGAATAATGCAATTAAATTATTTAAACTGTAGTAAATAATATTTTTGCCTTCATCTGAATTTTCTTTTAAAGTTAATGTACATATTAATTTGTTATACAGGAACACCATTATGTCCAATGTAGATCAGGATAAACTGCTGCGCACGCTTGCCGATGCTTTTATAAATATTGCTAACGAACAGGCTGAAACCCATGATAAAAATATTGTAAATACTTCGTTCATGTATGCGGCATCACGATTTTGTGCTTATGTTGCAGCATCCAGTGCCCGTAATTTGGAAGATTTTCAAGGTAAGCAACAGCAGGGTATCGAGTTTTTTAGTTCAGAATTTAAGCGCATGTTAGAAAGTAATATGAACAATTATGAAAAGGTTTTTAAATCAACTGAAACTCTTCGCTATGAAGAATTTATGAAAAAAGACTAAGCCTTAATTTAAATAGAAAAGCGAGAAATTCGCTAAACGATTTTAAAATGAAGCACCTAAATTAAAATATACTCGTTCCTCACCAATATCATTATCAAAGCCACTGGCAAAACCTAAACGCATGCGAGTGGTAAGTCCGTAAAATAAATTAACATCCGCCTGTAATTCTAGTCCGGCACTGGAGTAATACACATCAGGTGAAGAGGATTCATATGCCGCACCGGATTCAACAAAAATACTGCCGGACCATTGAATTACACCTACTGGCGGTGACATAAATCCTCGCTCAATCAGGCTACCGGGAAAACGCCACTCCAGGCTGCCAAGTTGCATACGTCGCCCGAACAGTTGTGGTAAGCCCTCAGCATAACCGCGCAATGCGTATTTTCGCTTATCAAACAAAGGCTCCGAAATAGGGCTAATAAAATCGAGTATGTGGAAATCATTATCTTCACCACCGAGTTGAAAGTTTTTGGGCTGATCGGTTCCCCAGCCCTGAACCAGTCGTATTGCCAGCACATTTTGATGCCCTAAACTTAAAAATTCACGCCAGTCTAATGTGTAGACCTCGCCAGTATAAAAATCGTTTTCTAAAAATTCAGAAGTTTCTAATAAGGCGCGGATGTTTCGTCCGTCACTCGGGCTAATAGAGCGAATATAATTGTGTGAATTATTGAATAACACAGCCGCACCTAATAAGTTATCCTGAGTTTTTTGCTGAGGCGGGATGCCATCTGCACGCAAACCGTCTTCAGACTGGCTCACCACTGCGCCCAGCTGGTAACGTGTGTTTGATTCAATTGCAGGATTACTAAAGCCCACAGATAAAAATAGATCATCGACATTTCTGGCAACAGCAAAATCTCCTGCAATGGTTCTTAATATATCCGTGCTGCGTTGATAGCCCAATGAAAATCGATTGGCATAGGCATAACTTATATTGCCAACTAACCAGTTGTTGGTAGTGTCATAGGCGAGATTAAAAATATAATTATGTATACCGAGGGCATCGTTTCCAGAAGTACTAAAGCCATATTCATTTCTATCATTATTCAATGAGATAAAGGGAAACCACCATCTTGGATAAAGACTGGATAAAGCAGAATAGTCATCAGCTTCACTTACATCTGCATTTTTGAGAAATGACCCTGTAGTTAAGCTGCTTTTGTGATCGGAACTGATTACAGGTTCAGTTGAGATTATCTGGGTATTTTGTAATTCATAAATATCGTGTCCATTAGCGTTATAGCCCGCATAATAAAGCGCTGTGTGTTCATTTAGTTGTACCGAGTTAAAGGCTCCACTGGCTACACGGGTTAACTGTTCAAGTTGTTGACTATTATTTTTATAACGATATACCTGGTAACGCCCTGACCTGTCGGAGCTGAAAAGAATTGCATTACCAGTATCATTATATGATGGATACATATCAATATAATCATCGTTAGTTATAAAGCGCCATTGTAATGTGTCTAGATTAAACTCCTCAATGTTCCAGCCACTTCCCGCTCTAAAAACAGCGGCAATAATCTTATTGCCATTGGGTGAACTTTTAATCTGTGTCACAATGTCCGTATCTTTGCCTTGCCACAATACTTTCAATAATTCACCCTGATTATTTAACAAATGTAGATGGCTAATTCCCTTGTCTGTCTTTACAGCAATAATATGTTCTCCATCGGCGCTCCAGCTCGCAGAGCGGTATCGACCACACTCAGTTAAGCGCCTGATGTTATTGTCGTTGTAATCGAGAACATAAAGGTCACTATTAATATTGTATTCATCACAGTATTCAATTTGTATGATTAAAACGCCAGAAGTTTTGTGGGCATTAATCTTGGCTCTATTATGTACTTCTGCGAGTACAGTGCTCTCATCATTGACCCGCCGAACAAGCTGGGCATGTTCAAATGCGCCGTTGGCGACGTAATAAATTTCACCGGGTTTATATGAGTCAAGTTGCTGCGTGTTGTAGCCCAGATCGGTTATTTTTTTTCCTTCTACCAGAGTTGTTATTTTATGCTCATTAATTTCAGGCTGATATTTTTCCGTTAACCAAGATGAAAATTCATCCCATAATTCATCAATATCTTTTTCGAATACTTGCTGAGCATTGGTGTTTATCATAAATGGAATAATGTTATTACTGTAGTTTTCAATTAAAGCGCTAATTCCTTTTTTTCCATATCTCTCTTCAATAAACTGATAAAAATGTACACCGTATAAATAATAGACGGTGCCCATTGGCCAGCTTTTAATGGGTAGATTAACCTGATTAGCAGGCTTAATACCATTTTCAACTTCACTGCGCATCATCATGTTAAATAGGCTGCTCTGGCCGCGACCAATACCTTTTTGTTTGTTGGTTTCATGATGGGTCGCCAGTCCTTCTATAAACCAGCCGGGTTGATATACATTTGGAAAGAGTAAAAAATGTCGACCTAAAATATTTTGAGCATAATCAGCAGCGCCATTAATTTTATCTAAATGTAAAATATGTGTATATTCATGAATGATTAATGTTTCCAGCCAGTCATCAAAATCCTCTAGTCCATTTGTTGTGTCCGGAGGCGCAACAAATAATACGCTGCGATTAAAATTAATGGCTGTTGCATATCCATTTGCGGTATCTGTTTCATCACTGAGTATCAAATGGGTTTTGTCTGTTGGTTGCCAGTTTAGTTGTGGGCTTAACAGTGTGTGGGCTTTTTGCGCAGAGTTTGCGGTTTTTTGTGCCAGTGTTTCATAACCATCGGCATAGTGAATATAAAAATTGTCAGACTCAATGGTATTCCAGTGTAAACGTGGATCAATTGCATATGTGGAAGAACTAATAAATATGAAAAAGAAGAATAGAGTAGAAAGTTTTTTGGCTATTTTCATATAATTAATTAAGTCGATTACCGGGGGGGTTATTTTTTCAGGCCTAGCCAGATAAATATACTGCCTGTTATTGCTGTTAGCCAGCTTAAAAGAGGGGTATTAAATATTTGAAAGTGCATCTGTGTTGGTTGGCCAAGTATAATAGACGACATAATAAATGCGCCGACGCCAATTAAAATATAGGATGTTTTTTTATGATTATATTCCAGGTTTTTATTTAGAGATTTAAATGCATCAGTCTGCTGCTGGTGGTTTTCTCCTTCGGCCACTTTTTTTACAGCCTCAAATAATAGCTCTGGCATGTCCGGTAATTTTTCAGCAATGTAGGGCAGGTTCTTTTTAAAACCTTTTAGTAGTGCTTTGGTTCCAACTTGTTCGTTCATCCAGTTTTCTAAAAATGGCTTTGCGGTTTGCCATAAATCTAAATCAGGATAAATTTGTCGACCCAAACCCTCAATATTTAATAAGGTTTTTTGCAGTAAAACCAGTTGAGGTTGTACTTCCATATTAAATCGTCGAGCAGTTTGAAACAGACGTAACAATAACTGACCGAAAGAAATATCTTTTAATGGTTTTTCAAAGATGGGTTCGCACACACTGCGAATAGCAGATTCAAATTCATCAACACGGGTGCCCGCAGGTACCCAGCCAGAATCTACATGTAATTGTGCAACCCGATTATAATCACGCTTGAAAAAGGCCAAAAAGTTTTCTGCTAAATAGCGTTGATCCTGGGGGCTTAATGTTCCGACTATGCCAAAATCCACCGCAATATATTCAGGCTCACTGGGATTAGAAATATCAACAAATAAATTACCCGGGTGCATGTCTGCATGGAAAAAATTATGGGTAAAAACCTGGGTAAAAAATATCTCGACGCCGAGTTCAGATAAGCGCTGCATATTAACCCCAGCAGCTTTCATCATCTCGATATTTGCCATGGGTTCGCCATAAATACGTTCCATGGCCATAACATTACGGCGGGTGTAATCCCAGTAAATTTCTGGAATATATAATTGTTGGCTGGATTCAAAATTACGCCGCAGCTGACTGGCATTGGCAGCTTCACGCATTAAATCCAGTTCATCAAGAATCGTTTTTTCATATTCTTCAATAATTTCAATGGCGCGTAATCGCCGCGCATCTTTTGAATATCGTTCTGCAAGTCGGGCGATGATATATAACAGGGCAATATCGCGCTTTATGACCGGCATAATATTTGGACGCAAAACTTTAATAACAACTTCTTTACCATTTTTTAGCTTTGCTGTGTGTACCTGTGCAATAGATGCGGATGCAAGTGGCTGGGAATTAAATTCATCAAAATATTCATCAACCTTAACGCCATAAGCCTTTTCAATTAACTGTTGTGCCCTGGCACCATCGAAAGGTGGAACTTTATCCTGTAAAGCCGTTAATTCTTCGGCGACATCATCGGCTAATAAATCCTTGCGGGTAGATAGCATTTGACCAAACTTGATAAAAATAGGGCCGAGATCCTCCAGGGCTTCACGCAGCCTTTGGCCCCTGGGAGCGCGCTTTCTTGATATCCAGTTCCAGGGCATTAAATAAATTAAGAATCGAAATGGGCGGAATAAATGAATTGCAAAAATAATATCATCCAGGCCGTGGCGGGCTAATACATAATTGATATGTAACAGGCGCAGTATTTGAGCAGGTTTTATCATAATCTTATAATTTGTTTTTATTGTTAATTAAAATTTGAATGTGAGCAGCCAGACGGTCCGTCGCTTCCCGTGCCTCATCGACCTGACGAATAAATTTTCTTAGCTCAGCATTTGACGGGCTTAAATGAATTTCTTCCTGTAAATATTCGCCACTATCAAGGCAAACGGATTGTGTGCTGCGCTTAAACCACTGGTTAACATCTCGAAATGCATTAGCCATTTTATGCGCTGCTATGTCACCAATATTCTGTGCAAGTATTTCTTCCCAGTCGATATCCAGCTGCATTAGTATACGGTTAAACTGATTGGCGAGTGCCGTGTCGCCAACAATTTCAATTTCGCCGCTGAATAATAAATCTTTCGGGTCTTTGCTGAGGCCCATTTTAGCCAGTGCCATTGGCGTGCCAATAATAGTTGCATCCGCATCCCCATCAAAGTCGCTTAATACCATAAAGCCCTCTGCCGATGGAAATAAACTCAGTGTTATATTGAGGCCTTTAATTTTGAGGGCAATGATGCGCCCTTCAAGAGAAGTGAATCGTGACAGTGCCTCGGGGTCGAGGGACAGGTAGCGGTTAAGGGCAGATTCAATCGTTGCGGTTAATGCCTGCGCCATATCCATGAATATTAAACTTTAAATCCTTTATGCAGTGCAACAATCCCGCCACTTAGATTATGGTATTTCACCTTATCAAAACCCGCGGCTTCCATCATGCCTTGCAGGGTTTGCTGATCAGGATGCATGCGAATAGATTCCGCTAAATATTGATAACTGTCCGCATCTTTTGCGATGTACTTGCCCATGAGCGGTAAAAGTTTAAATGAATAGGTATCATAAATTGGCGCCAGGCCGGGGGTGACTGGTTTGGAAAACTCAAGTACCAGCAAACGCCCGCCGGGTTTTAAAATGCGTAACATGGAACGCAGGGCTTTATCCTTGTCAGTGACGTTACGTAAACCAAAGGCAATGGTGATGCAATCAAAAGTATTGTCGGGGAAAGGTAAGCACTCTGCATTGGCCTGTACATACTCAACATTACCGGCAATGCCATTATCTATTAAACGTTCGCGACCGCGGCGTAACATGGAGCCATTAATATCTGAGAGTACAACTTGTCCGGAAGGGCCTACCATCTTTGACATTTTAAGGGCCAGGTCACCGGTGCCACCCGCAAGGTCCAGTACTTTCTGGCCAGGTTTCAGGCCGGTTTGACTGAGGGTAAAACGCTTCCACAAACGGTGCACACCAAATGACATAACATCATTCATGATGTCGTAATTATCCGCAACTGAATGAAATACATCGGCGACACGCTTTGCTTTTTCGCCGATGGGTACCTGCTGGTAACCGAAATGGGTTTTGTCTTCACTCATGTTGCTTCTCTTTGAAATCCTAAAAATAAACGTTTTTAATTTAATTCCGCGTGTTTATGCCCGGCATCTTTCAGGCGTTGCAGGTAGTCTTGCCATCGGGCCTGGTAATTGACACCCAGTTCGTACAAGTATGACCAGGTGTACAGCCCGCTGTCATGATTATCATCAAACACCAGTTTAACAGCATACACGCCTACGGGCTCAATTGCGTTAATGTTGACATCTGATTTACCAATTTGCAGGGTTTCTTCACCCGGGCCGTGACCACGCACTTCTGCCGAGGGTGAGTGTACGCGTAAAAATTCTGTTGTGTATTTAAACTGTTTACCGTCATCAAAATCAATTTCAAGAATACGGGATTTCTGATGCAAGTTTATATTAGTAGGCTTTGGGTCTGCCATATTGGGTCTCCGATTAATTTCAATCACCGCGTGTTTAAAAATGAGCGGGGGACAGGAATGGGGTGCATTTTACATGAATTGCTGAGAAATATTCAGGCATTGTGTGTAGGTGATTATTAAGCTCAGCCCTGTCGGGTTTTGGTTATGTGGGAGCCACTCCCACATGCCGACCTTTACAGGTCGGTGGGATTGTAAATTTATAAAATATACCGGCTTAAATCTTCATCCTGCACAAGCTCGCCTAAATGCTCGTCTACAAATGCCGCATTAATGCTAAGCGATTTGTCCCCGCTGTCAGCGGCTTCAAATGAAACCTCTTCCAGCAGGCGTTCCATCACCGTATGCAAACGTCGAGCACCAATATTCTCGGTGCGATCATTCACGTCATGGGCAACCTGGGCAATTTGCTCGATACCGGAATCCTCAAAATCAAGCGCATAACCTTCGGTGCCCAGCAGGGCTTTATATTGCTCGGTGAGTGACGCATCCGGTTCGGTTAAGATGCGTTTAAAGTCGGCGGTCGTCAGGGCTTTCAATTCTACACGTATTGGTAAGCGGCCCTGTAATTCAGGAATTAAATCCGATGGCTTGGCCAGGTGAAATGCACCGGATGAAATAAACAACATATGATCGGTTTTCACCATGCCGTATTTGGTGCTGACGGTGCAGCCTTCAACCAGGGGTAGCAGATCACGCTGTACGCCTTCGCGGGAAACATCAGCACCGGAGGTTTCGCCCTTTTTGCAGACCTTATCAATTTCATCGATAAAGACAATGCCGTTTTGCTCTGCATTTTGCACCGCATTTAGCTTCAGCTCATCTTCATTCACCATTTTACCAGCTTCTTCATCAATGAGGATTTTACGGGCATCTTCGATGCGCAGCTTGCGTACCTTGGTTTTATCATTGCCCATATTCTGAAACATGCCCTGTAGCTGATTTGTCATTTCTTCCATGCCCGGCGGTGCCATTATTTCTACCCCCACCTGTTCAGCCTTGACTTCTATTTCAATTTCCTTGTCGTCCAGGTCGCCCCGACGTAGTTTTTCGCGAAATTTGTTGCGAGTATTATTTTCCGTTATTTCCGGTTCGCCAAATTCATTTCTGGCGGGGGGTAGCAGTGCATCAAGAATGCGCTCTTCTGCGGAAGACTCCGCCCGATGGCGGACTTTGTGAACTTCATGCTCACGGGTCATTTTAACTGACATATCAACAAGATCGCGGATGATACTATCAACTTCGCGGCCAACATAACCAACTTCGGTGAACTTGGTGGCCTCTACTTTAATAAAGGGAGCATTAGCCAGCTTTGCCAGACGACGGGCAATTTCAGTTTTGCCGACGCCGGTGGGGCCAATCATCAGAATGTTTTTCGGGGTGATTTCATTGCGTAAGTCTTCGCTCACCTGTTGACGACGCCAGCGATTGCGTAATGCAATGGCGACCGCGCGCTTGGCCTCATCCTGGCCGACAATGTGTTTGTTGAGTTCCTGGACTATTTCTCTGGGTGTCATTTCGGACATGATTTAAACCTGATGTAATTTGAGTTTCTCTATCGCGGCCTGAGGCTCGCGATGGATGTTTGATGAAAATTAATATTTAATTTCTTCTAGTGTTAAATTCTGATTGGTGTAAATGCAGATATCTCCGGCGATATTGAGGCTTTTTTCCACCACTTCACGGGCCGATAATTCAGTGTTATCAAATAGCGCTCGTGCTGCTGCCTGTGCATAGGTGCCCCCGGAGCCAATCGCGAGCAAGTCGTCTTTGGTGTCTATGACATCACCGGTGCCGGAAATCACCAGCGAAGCCTCTTCATTGGCGACAATCATCATGGCCTCCAGTTTGCGCAACATACGATCGGTGCGCCAGTCTTTCGCCATTTCCACCGCCGAGCGTACCAGCTGGCCGTTGTGTTTTTCAAGCTGGCCTTCAAATCTTTCGAACAGGGTGAATGCATCGGCTGTGGCACCGGCAAAACCCACCAGTACCTTATCGTTGTATAAACGGCGTACCTTCACCGCATTGGGTTTCATCACCGTATTGCCCAGGCTTACCTGGCCATCTCCGCCGATAACCACTTCATTATTTCTGCGCACCGACAGGATGGTGGTGCCGTGTAGTGTGGTTTGCAAAACAAACTCCCATTGATGTATTCAGCAAGGTTATTTAAATGAGGTTTATTGGGGGATTTTCAAGTGATAAAAGATAAAAGATTACCGCAAATGAACGCAAATGAACGTAAATTAAAAACCAATCAATTTTATATGTAGGGTGGGCTTTAGCTCGCAAAGATTGCTTATCCATCATTCGCGGTAGTCTTTTTATCTTTCGTCTTTTTCAAATCAATTCGTGCCCGCGGATGCGCCGCATCATAGGTTTTTGCCAGTTGCTGAAAATCCAGATGGGTATAAATTTGGGTGGTTTTCAGGTGCGCATGACCCAGTAATTCCTGCACAGCGCGTAAATCCTGGGATGACTCCAGCATGTGAGAGGCAAACGAATGGCGCATTAAGTGGGGATACACCCGTTGACTGATGCCTTTTTCACGGCACAGTTTCTGGATGCGAGTTCGGATAGCCGAGGCGCTTATGCGGCGACCATGATTGCTCACGAACAGCGCATTTTCATTGCTATTTATTAGAAGTTCGCGACAATTCAGCCACCTTTTTAATGTGTTAGCAGCCGGTTTGCCGAAGTGGCAGAGGCGCTCTTTTTCACCTTTACCCAGTACTTTCAGCTGCATTGACGACCAGTTAATATCCGATAAATTTAACCCAATTAATTCGGACAGTCGCAACCCTCCGGCATAGAGCAGCTCGAGGATGGCATAATCACGAATCACTAGTGGATCGGTTACATTTTCCGGGAGTAGTAATAGATGCTCAAGCTGCTGGGGGTGCATGACATCGGGTAATTTACGTTGTGACTTGGGTGCGCGTACGTTGGCGGCGGGGTTGTTTTGGATTTTCTGATTCACCAGCAAAAAGCGAAATAGCCTGCGCAATGCACTGAGTAGCCGCTGAATACTTTTGCCCCCGAGGCCCTGGCGGTGAACCTGGCTGACAAACTGGCGAATATGCTGTTCTTCAATTTTATCCCAGTGCTCAACTGAGTGGCTTTGCAGATAATCGATAAGACGGCTGATGTCGCGGCGATAATTGCTGAGGGTATGCTGGGAATACTGTTTCTCAGAGTGTAAAAACTGGTAGAAGCGTTGCAGGTCGTTTTCAAAAAGATCAGACGTTGGCATTCATTTAGTATCCGGCTAGCCCTTTTGCGACCTGAGGGTCGCTTCTACAATCATCAATTTTTGCTGTTGATGCCTAAGCGGTGGCGCGGCGCATGGCTGCACCAATTAGATCTGCCAGGCTACTTAAAAAATCGGTTCCCATGCCCGCGTGGTAGCGGTGCTCATCTTTGCTACCAAGGGCGATAAGGCCATATACGCCCGCATTGGAAACGGGGATAATGGCTGCGGACGCGACTTCCGGCGCATCATCCATAAATAATTGTTCAACTTGCTCAGCGGTAAAGTGGCCACATTGAATTCGGCTTTTCTCGATTAAAATTGAAAAATCCTGCAGGACTTCATCGTCTTTATCAACATAAGTATGACTCGGTACATCAACATCGCTGGTTATATCATCGCTGTGCAGACGGAAATACACAAAGTCAGTCCCCAGTTTATGGCGTAGTTCATCGTCAACAACACCCAGAATATCATCCAGGCTGTCCGTATCGAATAAATTGACGGCCAGACGATGCAGGCTGACATGCAGGCGCTGGTTATCATGGACCGCATCGACCATTTCACGGAGTTTTTCTTCAAAGTGCTGGTTGCGTTCACGCAGCACAGTCACCTGGCGCTCCACTAGAGAAACCGCACCCCCGGCTTCATGGGGAATTTCAAGATCATTGAGTAACAGGGAGTTCTGCAAAAAGAAACCCGGATTTTCCATAAGAAAATCAACAACCTGTTGTTCATCCGGCAGGGTTGCTGTGGTTGATTTTTCTGCCTGATTATTAACCTGATTTGTCACAGCGATATTTTTCCTTCAAACACACGGGTTGCAGGCCCGGTCATAAATAATGGTTCATTGTCTCCACCCCAGCGTATAACAAGCTCGCCTCCGGGTAAACTGACTTTTACACAATCTGCTAACTTGCCCTGTACAATACCCGCCGCTACTGCAGCGCAGGCACCGGTACCGCAGGCTAATGTTTCCCCAGCCCCGCGTTCATATACCCTCAGGCGAATAGCGTTTTTACTGGTAATTTGCATAAAGCCCACATTTACTCTTTGCTCAAATCGCGGATGATTTTCAATTTCCGGTCCCAGGGTTGCCACCGGCGCATCATCCACATTGGCCACCTCTAGCACCGCATGGGGGTTACCCATGGACACGGCAGCAATGTGAATATTGCCCGTAGGGGTTTGTAAGGCATATTCAGTCGAGGGAGTATCCGCGGTAAATGGCAGGCTGGACGGTTCAAAATTGGGTACCCCCATATTGACGGTGACTTCACTGTTATCGTCAAGGGTTAACACGATTGGGCCGCTACTGGTTTCTACTGGAATGTTTTTACTTTGTGTTAAATTATTGTCCACCACAAACCGTGCGAAGCAACGTGCACCATTGCCGCATTGTTCCACCTCACCACCGTCCGCATTAAAAATACGGTAGCGGAATTCGGCCTCCTGACTGAGTGGTTTTTCCACGAGCAGGAGCTGATCACAACCCACCCCGAAACGCCGGTTTGCAATAAATCTTATTTGCTTGGCTGACAGGTCGATTGACTGATTGATGGCATCGATAACCACAAAGTCATTACCCAGGCCGTGCATTTTGGTGAAATTAATTATCATATACTGAGTTTAACATGGAATAAAAATTTTGAATCTTACTTTAAGGTGTCGTTGCTCTGTTGACGTTTATGTACAAGTCGAATGTTAATTTATTAACTGGCCGCCTCATCACCTAATAATGGCGGCATCGGGCAATCTAACATTTCAGACACGGCGCGTAATAATTCCGCTTCCGCCGGCATAACCACGCCATCGTCCAGTATCATGTCTGCGCAGGCAAGCAATACGGATTTTTTTAACAGCGGAGACAATAAATTTAATTTATTTAACACCCGGCTAATCGCCTTAAAATTGCACCGTTTAGGGGGGAGTAATGTTGCGGACTTGACACCGAATGACAACATGGCACCTGAGAATGCTTGCTGTTTTTTTTGCGGCGTTTGTTTGCCTGCATGCCCCATGAGCGACATGAGTAAAATTAGCTCTTCCTGTACTGATTTAAATGAAAATATTCTCACCTTATCCGCCTTGCCCGCATTTTTATTCAGGTGTTTTTTTAAAAGAGTAAACAATACAAATTCAAACAATGTAATTTTTTTATCGCATTTTATTAATGCTTGCGTTGTTTTTAAAAAAATCACTGTTTCCTGTGCAGGTAACTGTTTTAATACCGGCAGGGCCAAATCAATTAAGGGTAAACGGTGGCGTTTATTTAAATCCTGAATGTCTGTTTTAATGGCCTTTAATCTATTTACCTGTGATGCATCTATATGCTCGCCCAAACAGTCCAGCCCCGTTGTTGCTTGCATATCTGATAGTAACAGGGCATAGATAACCAATTGGGCCCCCGCCGTATTATGCACGTTATTCATTAAAGCCGGGGTGAAAGATTGCAGCATGAGTGCCGCATATACCATATGCTCCGGGGCAGGGTTACCCACGGAATCTCCGAGCTGTTGTGCGCTGGTATGAATAGCTTCGGTTGTAGAAAATTTTTGTGCTTTTGATGGCTGGCTTTTTTTTAGGCCATCTGTGTTTTTATTTTTGTTGTTTTGAATATCGATCGCGCGCTGAATTTTTAAAAAACTTGCATCTACGGCTTTTATGCGTTGCTCAAGTGGTGGATGGGTCGCCAGTAAGCTTTGCATGTTAACTTTCAATGCTTCAGCAAAGCACATATGACTCACATCTTCAGCGCGCAGATTAAATAATCGGGTGCCATTCACAGATTGCTGAATTTTATATAATGCACCCGCAATGCCTTTGGGGTTACGTGTAAACTGAACCGAAGATGCATCGGCTAAAAATTCCCTTTGTCTGGAAATGGCGGCCTTAATCAGTCGTCCGAAAAAAAGCCCGACATAACCAATCACCATTAAGCCAAACGCCAGCACCATTAACGCGCTCCCACTACTACCTTTACTGCTACTACTGCTTCGATGATAATGGCGGCTGCCTGGCCCCCGGCTATCACCCCTGAGCAGGAACTGGCCGATCTGACCGATTATTAAAATGCCTGCAAGTATCGCCATTAACCGGACATTGATACGCATATCGCCATTGAGTATATGGCTGAACTCATGTCCAACAACCGCCTGCAATTCATCCCGATCTAAAATTTCCAGTGCACCCCGGGTAACCACCATCACCGCTTCCGTGGGTTTGTAACCCGCAACAAAGGCATTAATGCCCTGTTCATTATCCATAATATACAGTACCGGCATCGGCGTGCCGGATGCGATTGACATTTCTTCAACCACATTAATGAATTTTTTCTCGTCGGTTTTATGAGACCCTAAATCCAGTAACCGTGCACCGGCCATTTGGGCAACAATTTTCCCTCCGCCGGAAAGTCTTGCCATGCGTGTAAAGCTACCGGCTAAAATAACCAGTAGCGTGCCCCCGCTAACATACATCCACACGTGTTCTGTAAACCAGGTTTTTGGTGTATAGGGATAAGCTTCGACAAACTTGAAGAAAAAATAAAAGGCGCCATTGATGGCTACCACAATAAAAAAGATGGCCGCAATAAAGTACAGGGCGAGAAACCAGGTTTTTTTTCTTGCCTTATCCTGACGATCAAAAAAATCCATGGAGTAACTCAGATGCTTTTAAAATGAAACCTTAACCGGTTTTTTATAATCCACTGATTCAAGTTCAAATAACTCCGCCGCCATAAAGCCGCCTGAGTTGGCAATGAAAAAATTCGGGAATTGTTCACGGTAAGTGTTGTATGCCATCACCGAATCATTATAAGCCTGGCGTGAAAAAGACACTTTATTTTCAGTCGAGGTCAGTTCTTCCATTAGTTGTGTCATAGTTTCATTCGCTTTTAAATCAGGGTAGTTTTCAGACAGTGCAAAGAGTTTTCCCAGTGAGCCAGTTAAAGCGGTTTCCGCTGCCATCAGATTTTTTATGGCGGAACCATCCTCAGGGTGTGCCGCCGCGGTTTTAGTCGCCGCGGTGGCTGCATTTCTTGCTTCGATAACACCGGTGAGTGTTTCTTTTTCATGTTGCATATATTTTTTTGCGGTTTCAACCAGATTAGGAATTAGCTCATGGCGACGTTGCAGTTGCACATCGATTTGCGCAAAGGCATTTTTAAATCGGTTACGCAGTGCAACCAGTTGATTAAAGATGGCAATTAAATAAAAAATAATAGCCGCGATAACGGCTAGTGTGATGATTGTGCCTGTACTCATTTCTCTCTTCCCGATTTATTATCTCAATTATTATAGAACATATTATCTACAGATTATGTTCATGGTTTTTAGTGCACGAAACATTCGCGCCAGCTTTTTACGCTGTTCTTATCCTTGAAAATATTTAACCACTGAAAACATTTTATCAGAGCATTGAATGACAGAAGCACTATTTACATTCATGATGGCATTTATAATTTGTTCGATCGTGTGTTTGCTACGGTTCTGAAGCCTGCCCTAGGGCAACAGGCTTTCACCCTGCAGCATCTGCTCCAGCGTTTCACGTTTACGAACCACATAGGCTTTTTCACCGTCCACGATAATTTCTATAGCACGGGGGCGGGTGTTGTAATTTGAACTCATGGTGAAACCGTAAGCGCCAGCGGATTTAACAGCCAGTACATCCCCTGCCTGCAAATTTAATCTGCGATCTTTGCCGAGAAAATCGCCGGTTTCGCAGACCGGTCCCACCAGGTCGTAAACTTTTTCATCCTCAGATGTTGATGAGGGCCTGGGTTGCAGTGCAACGATTTCCTGCCATGCACCATACAGTGCCGGGCGCATTAAATCATTCATGGCCGCATCAATAATGGCAAAATTCTTTTCATCGGAGTGCTTTAAATACAGCACTTCTGTGAGTAGCACCCCCGCATTCCCAGCAATCGCGCGCCCGGGTTCGATCAGGACTTCAATTTTTCGCTCCCCTAACCCCGCCAGTAATGCCTCGATTTGCTCCGCGGGCAGGGGTGGGTTTTCATCCTGGTATCGAATGCCCAGGCCACCCCCTAAATCAAGGTGCTTAAGCTCAATGCCATGGTGCTGTAACTGGTCAACCAGATCCAGTACGCGCTTCAGGGCGTCCACAAAAGGTGAGATTTCGGTTAGCTGTGAACCGATATGACAATCAATCCCGTGCACAGCAATATTTGCCATGGCCTGTGCACGTTGATAAACACCCAGGGCATCTTCATGTGAAATACCGAATTTGTTTTCCTTCAGGCCGGTGGAAATATAGGGATGGGTTTTTGCATCCACATCAGGATTAACCCGAATAGAGATCGGTGCTACTTTACCGGCCTGCGCGGCCAGTGTATTAATGACCTGCAACTCGGCTTCAGACTCGACATTAAAGCATCGAATCCCCACATCCAGGGCACGGCGAATTTCATCGGGCTTTTTGCCAACACCGGAAAAAACAATTTTTGATGCTTCACCACCCGCCGCCAGGACTCGTTCCAGCTCACCGACGGAGACAATATCAAATCCGGAACCCAGACCTGCCAGTAAATTTAAAATTGCCAGATTTGAATTTGCCTTTACCGCATAACAAACAAGGTGTGGGTGAGCGCCAAAAGCATTATCAAAGGCCTGCCAGTGGCGTTCAAAGGTGGCGCGGGAGTATACATAGGCGGGTGTGCCGTGCTCACGGGCCAGCTCAGTGAGATTGACCTGCTCTGCAAAAAGCTGATTATGTCTAAATTCAAAATGATCCATTGTGTTTATTTTTACCTGTAAATTGATGCCATTTTATTACGCTTAAATATCGGTAGAGATTAATTATTCGCGTTAATTTCTGTTACGGATTGAGGTTTTTCATCGGGCAAATATAATTTGCCGGTTTTACCACAGCTGCTTATTGTGGACATAAACAGCAGGATAAAAAATAAAGCGCTGATTCGTTTGACAGCCATTGCTATACTCTCAGTAATTTTAACCGGGCTATTATCCTATTATATGCGACTAAAAAGCAGCATTTTTCTTTGGGTTTCTCTCGCAACCATTTTGCCACTCACGGCATTAATTCTGGGTATTACAACCTATAGCGAGCAGGTTTACCTTAAAAATATTGATAATGACATTTATATCAATATGCAAAATATCTCCAAAGAGCTGGAATTTCGCCTCACATATGAGCGCGAAGTCATTTTGTCGCTTGCAAATTCCCCAGCAATGAAACAGTTTGCACCGGTATTGCGCACGGCTGCTGAGGGCGATTTGCATATTCATTATTTTGAAGAAGTTGAAAAGCTGAATAATTTTCTGGCTGGGTTTCAGCATTCGGTTCCCGGGCTGGACACCGTACGGGTGCTGGATATCGATGGTCATACCCTCATTAAAGTCCGTTTTGGTAAGCTGATTCCAGCTTATTTTGAAGGTATTATTGACTTGCCCCTGATTGAAGAGGAGCTGGTGGATGATGATTTTTTAAGCTGGATGTGGCAGCTGAGCCCTAACAAACTGGTTTATGGCAACCTGCCCCTTAGCAAACGCGATTATGTCAGCGGCAAGGCGCTTTCAATAATGAACTCGATTGTTCCCGTTTCATTTGATAATAAATCGGTTATCGGTTTTTTAACCGCCCGTGCCATGGGCGATCAGTTTGATCACATTCTGCAGTCTTTACCCCGCACCAATAATATTCAGATTACAGTTGCTGAATACAACCCGGACACACCACAGCGCCACGGCCTGATTCTCTATAGTGATGAACTGCAGATAAAATTCAGCCAGCCACTGAACCCGGACAACAAACTCAGTAAAATGCTCGGACAGAAAGCCTGGGATAAATTTAAATCGCAACGTTTTGGGTCTTTTATCAACAGTGTCAATAACAAGCGATATTATTTTCAGGAATTCTATCCTTACAATAACCAGCTGGTGAGCTGGATTATGATACTTGAGCTGGATAATGATGATATAGCAGCACCCTTTCAGCGTATTCGTTTAGGGTTGTTGGGTTTTGCCTTTTTTGCACTGCTCATTAGTTTAGTGCTCGCAAACATCGGCGCAAAAAATATTGCCGAACCGATTACACTATTTGCGAATTTATTAAAACGCTATGCGGATGGTGAATCTAAATTTTCTAAAAAACCAGCCAAAGGTGCGGATGAATTAAAGCAGCTTGATCAGTCGTTTCATTATTTAGTTGATACCCTTGAAAAAACGGAAAAAGAAAGAGACAGCGCAGAACAAATGATGTTGCAAAATGCCAAGCTTGCCAGTATCGGTGAAATGGCAGCAGGTATCGGGCATGAAATTAATAATCCATTAAATAATATTTTGTCATATGCGACATTAATTGAACGTGATTTGCCCAAAAATAATACGGAACTAAATGAAGATATCAAGGGACTGCGCAATGAAGCACTGCGTGCAGGAAAAATTATAAAAGGTATTTTAAACTTTGCCCGTCAGGTACCCCCAGAATATGTGGTTTTTGATTTGCATGTGTGGTTGAAAGACACACTATTGCTTGCCCATGCACAGGCACAAAAATTTAATATCAGTTTTAAAATTAGTGAGCATCCGGATTTGGCCCTGTTTGGTGACCGAAATCAATTACAGCAGGTACTGGTTAATTTATTAATGAATGCAATATCTGCCAGCCATAAAAATGATGAAATTATTATCAGTGCGCAGACACAAAATCAACAAGTCCTGATTACGGTATCCGATCAGGGAACCGGTATCGACACCGCGAATAAAGATAAAATATTTGATCCCTTTTTTACAACTAAAAATGTTGGCGAGGGTAGCGGGCTTGGCCTGTCAATCAGTATTGGTATAATGCAATATCACAATGGTAGCCTGACACTGGAAAACAACAAACGAGGCGGGGTGGATGCCATTATGAAGCTGCCCCTGAATAGCCCCGAATGAAGCTGCAATTTTTATCCAATATCACTAGAAACTATTAAATAATGAATAGACGTGTACACTTTATTGATGATGATCCCACGGCTGGCGATTTATTTCGTCGCTTCGCACGCAACAAACACTATGACATTCTTATATTTAAAGATCCGCTGGATGCGTTACAGGATATTCGTGAAAACAGTAGCGATCTGGTTATTACTGATTTAAGTATGCCGGGTATGTCAGGTCTGGAACTGCTTGAATTTATTCGCCAGACTGATATCGAAGTTCCGGTTATTATGATAACGGGTTTTTCAACAGAAGATAATGCGATAAAAGCACTACGTTTGGGGGCGACTGATTTTATAAAAAAACCCTATGATGCGGATGAGTTAATACAGCAGGTCGATGAAGTTTTAGAAAAATCAGAAGTCAGAAAAATAGAAAAACAGAAACGACCCGGCATTAAAGATAAGCAGGATCAGTTTGGCATGATAGGGCGCTCGCCTGCACTAACAAAAATTTATGAAATCATCGATAAAATCTCAGATATTCGTTGTAATATTATTATTGAAGGTGAGTCCGGCACCGGCAAAGAGCTGGTTGCACATGCCCTGCACAATCACTCTGTTTTTGCCGACCAGCCGTTTATTGTTATTGACTGTGGTTCACTAACCGACACCTTACTGGAGAGCGAATTATTTGGTCATGAAAAAGGTGCCTTTACCGGTGCCACACAAACCAAACACGGATTGCTCGAAGTGGCCAGCGGCGGGACTATTTTTCTCGATGAAATTTGTAATATTTCTGACACCATGCAGATGAAACTAATGCGTGCGGTGCAGGCACAAACCATTACCCGGGTTGGTGGTATTGCGCCTATCGATATTGATGTGCGTTTTGTTGTGGCGACCAATCGAAACATAGAAGAAATGATAGCGGCAGGGCAATTCAGGCATGATTTATATCATCGCTTAAATGTTGTAAAACTCGTTATACCACCATTACGTGACAGGGAGTCTGATCTTGAATTACTCATAGCCCATTTTATCAATGAATTTCAGGAGCGATATCAGCGCGATATAAAACATTTCGATGCCGCTTCAATGGAAAAGTTAAAAGCTTATAACTGGCCGGGCAATATTCGAGAATTACGCAATATGGTTGAACGCCATATTGCACTTGCGGACGGCCCGATACTGAGTATAGATCAGGTGCTTATCGGTGGAAAATCCGGTGATGAAATCGATGCGGATTCACCGACGCTAGAAACACTTGAAAAACGATATATCATCAAAATACTCGATAGCTGCCATGGCAACAAAGAGCAGACCGCGACACTATTAGGTATAAATAAATCAACGCTGTGGCGAAAACTGCAAAGCTGGCAAAAATCTGCCGCTGAAGATTAATACAGTACTTCTAATGGCAAACGACACACAAATTAAAGGCGATGAATTATTTTTGCGTCAGAAAAAATTAACACAGCGAAATGCGCCGCTTATCATTTGTGACGGTTTACAAACACCTGAGAACCTGGGATCAATTTTAAGAGTTGCTGATGCGGCGGGCAGTAAAGGCGTTATTTTATTAGACAGCGATATTGATTTAAAAAATAGAAAAATTAGCAAGTTGTCGAGAAGTGCAAGCCAGCATGTGCCTATTGAGCAGTTAAGCTTGCAGCAGTTTATCGATAACCGAAATCAGTATAAAAAAATTTACGCTTTAGAAATTACCCAGCAATCCACAAGTTTATTTGAGGCAGCATATCTGGACTGTGATGCGTTAATACTGGGACATGAATCCACAGGTATAAGAAATGAAACACTTGCACTCTGTGATGCGGCTATTCATCTGCCGATGTTTGGCACTAATGGTTCCATGAATATTAGTCATGCCCTGGCGGTTTTTTTATATGACTGGCGACGCCAGGAAATGCTTAAAAATGAAAAATAGTCGCAATTGGGTTTAAGTTTAACGCACCAGTGCTTTTTCAACTTGCTGCTTTTTTTCGGGGCCTTCGAGCAACTCTATTAATGTGAGTGCAAAATCCATGGCGGTACCCGGACCTCTGGAGGTAATTATTTTGCCATCTATTTGTAAGGAGTCCGAGGTTATATTGATGCCATCCTGTTTTACTTCATCCAGTGCACCAGGATAACAGGTGACCGTTTTATTTTTTAATAACCCGGCACTGGTTAACGCTCTCGGAGCAGCACAAATTGCCGCAACATAACGATTATTACGGGCATGATTTTTTAAAATATTCTGTACGCTCGTATCGTCGCGTAAATGATCTGCACCGGGTAAGCCACCGGGCAGCACCACCATATCAAAAAGATGATCAGAAATTTTTGATAAATGGGTTTTGGGTACAATGCACAGGCCACGAGATGCCACAACCGGTTTTTCATCCAGGCCGGCGGTAATCACTTCTACCCCGGCCCGGGTTAACAGGTCGGTAATGGTCACCGCTTCAAGTTCTTCACAGCCCTGTGCCAGAGGTACCAGTACACTTGTCATTTTATTTTTCCTTTGCTTTCGCGGATTTTTCGCTATTCAAAGATAGAATATGCAGGCCTTTTAACAGGTTAAGCGCTTCATGGACTTTATAATCCTGTTGAAGCCGTGTAAGCATGTCATCTTCAGCTTTATTTTTTGAAGGTTTATTATTTAGTGGCTTATCATTTGATGTCTTGTCGTTTGGGTTACTAATATGTCCCGATAGATCTGATTCTTTAATTGTTGTAAAGCCACGTTTATGGTTTGTTGTTATTTCGATGTTTTCAAGATTAATATCAGGCACAATTCCCTCGGCCTGAATCGATCTGCCATTCGGGGTGAAATATCGGGCGGTGGTAAACTTGACCGCGCCACCACTGCGTAATTCCTGGATGGTTTGCACAGAGCCTTTACCAAAAGATTTTGTGCCCATAATGACGGCGCGTTTGTGGTCCTGTAGTGCGCCGGCAACAATTTCTGAAGCAGAAGCGGATCCCGCATTAATTAATACAACGATGGGGGCGTTATTTAAAATATCATCTGGGTTTGCGGTGTATTCAAAATAAGACTCATCGGTTCTTCCACGGGTATAAACCAGTTTGCCCTCTTCAATAAATAAATCGCTGACATCGGCGGCGGCATTTAATACTCCGCCGGGGTTATTTCGTAAATCTAAAATTAAACCATTTAACGGTGCGGAGTTTTCTTTGACTAATGTTTTAATGACATCATTTAGATGGCTGGCAGTTTTAGACTGGAAAGTGCTGATGCGAACATAACCAAAGCCCGGTTCAAGTAAATGGCTTTTAACGCTTTTCACTTTAATAATGGCGCGCTTTAATTTGAATTTAATGGGTTCTTCCTGGCCTTCTCGCACCACGCTCAACTCTATTGAGGTACCGGGTTTGCCGCGCATTAGTTTTACCGCATCATTTAAACCTAAATCTTTTATCGGTTTATTATTTAAACGAATAATTAAATCACCGGCTTTTATACCCGCCTTATACGCGGGTGTATCATCAATGGGTGAAATAACTTTAACAAAACCATCTTCCATGCCGACCTGAATGCCGAGCCCACCGAATTGCCCGGTGGTGCCAATTTTTAATTCTTTATACTCTTCAACATCCAGGTAAGTGGAGTGAGGGTCCAGACCCGATAGCATACCCCTGATAGCACTTTCTAATAATTCCTTATCGCCAACCGGCTCAACATAATCTGACTTAATGCGTGCAAAAATATCCGAAAAATTACGTAGCTGTTCCAGCGGTAAGTCGTTTTTTTTATCGGTGGCCTGGGCTGTATCATCCTGTTTTATTTCAGCGCCATCTATTGATTCGGCATAACTGACATTAAACAAACTATTTGCACACAGGCCTAACATTAGCACTATTGCGATGTTGACCTTGCGTGTTCTGGCTCGTACTTGGCCCATTGTTTACTCCTAAATTAAGTTTGTTTATTAATTTTTAGTTGTCCTGTAGTGCCAGGTGCTGAATGCGACTGGAACACCATTTTTGTGGGTTAACCGGCTTACCCTGTTTACGTATTTCAAAATACAGGCCTGACCTGGACTGCCCGCCACTGTCCCCGACAGTCGCAATCACTTCACTGGCTTCAACCCAGTCCCCCACCTGTTTGTGAAGCTCCTGGGTATAGCCGTATAAGCTCATATAGCCGTCATTATGATCAATAATCGTAATAAAGCCATAACCCTGTAACCAGTCGGCAAAGGCAACTCGTCCGTGGGTGATTGCGCGAACCCGTGTGTCATAATCCGCATTAATGACCACCCCATTCCATTTCAGATCACCCTGCTTGCGTGAGGTTCCAAAATTGGCACGAAACCGACCTTTAACGGGCCAGGGTAGTTTACCTCGCAATTGCCCGAAGGGCTTTTGGTTAACCGCTTCAGCGGGAATATCCGCCAGTAGCTCACCCAGTGACATTAATAAATCTTCGATGCGGCTTCTGCTGCTTTGTAGATCATTAAGGGTGAGCTGCTGGCTCGCAATATCTTTATTGAGTCGCACCAGCAGTTTTTTACGTTTAGTCCTGTTTGAGCTTAGTTGTTTTTTCTCATGTTTTTTTGCGGCGACCAGCGCCGCAAGGTCCGCCGTACTCTTTTCAATGCTGGCTTCCAGCGCCTTTTGTTTTTCGATGCTCGATAAATAGGTTTCAATTTCTTGGCTGCGGGCGCGATTTAAGTAGCTAAAATACACCATGGCTCGCCCCATTTCAGTTGGGTCCTGTTGGTTTAACAGCATTTTCAACTGGGGCTGTTGGCCCATGGCATAAGCAGAGCGCAGTTGATCAGCCAGCACATTACGTTGTTTAGCCAGATAACGGTTTAATTTTTTTAATTCAGATCGGGAAGCTTTAAGGTTTTTAAGGGATATTTTGTGCTTGCGTTGGGATTTGCGAAGTTTTTTTGCACTCACCGCAATTTTGACTTCCAGCTTTCTAAGTTCTGTGCGTACGGAATCGCGCTTATCTTTTTTCTGGGAGAGTGCTGATAGTACGTCGGTAATTTTGTCGCGAATTTTATCGAGGCGTTGCTGATAAGCCGTAGCAGAATCCGCCACAGCGGAGCATGGTAGGGTAAGGATTAGACAGAATATCAGGCATTTTTTTAGGCTATCAGGTATGAGCATATATTGAATACAGTCGCTAAATCGTGTCTACTGGGTCACTGTTCATCGTTTTAATCACATTTTAATGAAATAATACTGGATATCATGATTTAATTTAGTTAAAAAGTATGTATTATTTTATGGTAGATTACTAATATTAGTGAACGCAATTCTAGCAGGAAGGTATCAAATGGTTGTAAATCTTGAAGAACCAGCTCAATTAATGACGCGAGAAGAGGATATTGATCGCGCTTCGCGTTCATTAAAAGCCATGTCTCATCCGTTACGATTAAAAATTTTGTGTACCCTGCAAAATCAGGAAGTCAGTGTGCAGGATATTGTGGATAATGTGGGGACATCTCAAAGTAATATTTCACAGCATCTGGCGATATTAAGGGACAAGGGAATACTGGCGTCCCGCAAAGATGCTAACCGGGTGTTTTACCGGGTAGGTGATGCAAGGACCCTGCGCCTGATTAGCATGATGCAGGAAGTTTTCTGCTCACAGCGCCTTTTGGACGATTAGCCCTTATTTAGGCTAATCGGGGAATAATTAATACGTAAAGCCTGATTCTGTCAGGCTTTCTCACCCACACATTTAGCCTCTGACTACCGCCGGTGGTCAGAGGCTTCATGCTTTAAACTGGAGTAAAAAATGGCCCAACTCATCGAGTTTGCCACCAATAACCTGATACTGGTCGTCGCTTTGGCGGTGATCACGCTGCTGATTATCAAAACTGAGATTGGCGTGAGGTTCAGCAATATTAAACAACTCAATGTGAATGAAGCGGTTCGCCTGATGAATGATGAAAATGTAGTATTGCTGGATGTTCGGGAAAATAACGAATACAGCTCAGGCCACATTCGGGATTCAATACACATCCCCATGGCATCATTGAGTAAGCGATTAGGTGAGCTGGAAAAATATAAGAGCAGGCCAATTTTAGCCTATTGTCGTTCCGGCAGTCGTTCAAACAGTGCCTGTAGTACCCTGAGTAAAAAGGGATTTGAGCATGTTAGCAATCTGGCCGGTGGGATTATGAGCTGGTCTAATGCCAACTTGCCTATCACTAAAAAATAAACCCTTAAATTATTATTAACTTTATTGAAAGAAGCCACCATGTCACAAGCCAATATTACCGTTTATTATGCGCCTTTTTGCCCTTATTGCGGATGGGCCAAGCAGTTACTCAAAAGTAAAGATGTGGATTTTACGATGATCAATGTGAATGACGGGCAGGAAATACGTCAGGAGATGGAGCAACGCGCCGGGCGTACCAGTGTGCCACAAATTTTTATAGGTGATACCCATGTCGGCGGCTATGATGATATGGCGGCTCTGGATGATAAAGGTGAGCTGGACTCATTGATTGCGGCGGGCTAAACCCAGATTGTACAGCTGCTATTGCGCATAAAATAACAGGCGGCCTCTTCTAGAGTGCATCTGTGTCGTGGCTGTTAGATCCCTGTGAAAGGGCGCACACTATTTGGTAAGCATTTTTAATCCCTGCCACCCCACAGGCTATTTTTACCATCAAATTCGCAGCCCCAGCACTTTAGTGGTATTCTCCCTTCCAGATAATTTCAAATGGCAATTTCAGGTCACCGTAAGGGGCATTTAAATTGTCTTATCAACTCACATTACTATAAAAGTTTTAGGTTACCAAAATGAGCGAAGAACAGGCACAACAACAATTTGCAATTCAAAAAATCTATGTAAAAGACGTATCATTTGAATCGCCCAATGTACCCGCTGTATTTACCGAAGGCGAATGGAAGCCGGAAGTGAATGTACAGATTAATACTGAAACCCGCACGCTCTCCGATGACCTGCATGAGGTGACCTTGACCATTACGGTGACCGCCAAGCAGCTTGAAAAGACGGCGTTTCTAGTCGAGGTTAAACAGTCGGGTATTTTCCAGATGAGCGGATTTGATCAGGAACAAATGGGCGGCATGCTGGGTGCTTATTGCCCGGAAACCCTGTTCCCTTATGCCCGTGAAGCCATTTCAGATTTAGTTATTAAAGGCGGCTTCCCACAGATGTTGCTTTCACCGGTTAATTTTAATGCGCTGTACATGCAGCACCAGCAGCAACAGGCTCAAAAGGCCGCACCCACAGAAACAGCCCATTAAAATTAATGTCTGAAACTGCGGCTAAACAACGGAAAATTGCGGTCCTTGGGGGCGGCTCCTGGGGAACCGCTCTAGCGACCCAGGTTGCTCGTGCACATAATGATGTTGTGCTGTGGGACATTGACCCAGAGCATGTAAAAAACATGCGGCAGACTCGCCTCAATCAAAAGTATCTGGGGGATATTCCACTTCCCGAATCATTAAAGTTTAGCGACCAGCTTGAAATGACCATTCGTGAGTCGGACACCCTGCTCATTGCCATACCAAGCCATGCAGTACGCGGGTTTTTACACAAAACCAAAAGCTGGATTCGCAATGATCACCATATCGTGTGGGCCACCAAGGGGCTGGAAGAGGGCAGTGGTAAGCTTGTGCACCAGGTAGTGGCTGAAGAGCTGCCCGACTGTAAATCCACAGCGGTGGTTTCTGGTCCGACATTTGCGTTGGAAGTTGCAAAAAACTTACCCACGGCGGTGGCAGTGGCGGCAAGCAGTCATGCGATCGCCGAAGAAGTGGCGCACTTTTTACATTATGGGAATTTTCGGGTGTACACCTCAGAAGACATGGTGGGTGTAGAGCTCGGTGGCTCCCTTAAAAATGTTCTGGCCATTGCCGCGGGCACGGCAGACGGTCTCGGATTCGGCTCCAACACACGAGCTGCACTCATTACCCGTGGGCTCAATGAAATGATGCGTCTCGGACTGGCTATGGGCGCGCAGGCGGAAACCTTTATGGGGCTGGCGGGCATGGGTGACCTGGTGCTTACCTGTACCGACGATCAGTCGCGTAATCGTCGTATGGGGCTGGCGCTAGCTAAAGGCTTAACTATTGAGCAGGCACGTGAAAAAATTGGGCAGGCGGTTGAAGGGGTAAAAACCGCCAGAGAGGCCTGGTTACTGTCCCAGAAATATAAAGTAGAAATGCCCATTATAGAGCAGACTTACCAGGTGCTTTACGAACAGAAAAGCCCTAAAGATGCCGTACAGGATTTACTTGGGCGTGAAGCGCGGTCGGAATAAATTTTTAATAAAATTTATTATCCTATACCTGCTGGTTAACAGGCAGGCGACGTGCCAGGCAATGAAATAAGCTTATTTTTTATTCTGCTGGCTTTTAATCGCCTGTGATATTTTTGCCGACAGGGAGACAACCAGTCGGCTCATCGTCGCCGCTATTTCGCTGTAACTCTCACCTTTCACAGTTTCCTTAAATGAGAATCTCTCTTCTAATAATTTTTTATTTCCCTTTCCATTTAAAATGACAAATGCGCCTTTGATACTACCTGTGCCGCCGGGTACGCTGTCAAACTCCCGGATATGCACCTTGACCTGATAATCAAAATTTCGATAGGCTGACCACGGTGAAACATCAACATGGCCGGTTTGTAAATTATAGGAAAGTTCATTGGCGATTAATAAACTCATATTGTTCGACAGGCCCCCGGCCCAGCGATGAAAATCCGCCAGGTTGATGGTGTGCGGACCTGTACGGGTTACAATTTCCGGGCGATCAATTAACTCGGGTACATTAACTTTCCAGACCCCGATAGATATTTTATCTGTCGTTGTAATGTCTGTATTACGCTCGGCGCTTAATAAATAAAAATGAGTTTTAGGCGAGGTGCCACAGGCCGATAATAAAATAGTTAAAAAAATTAAACTTAGTTTACGAAATTTATTCATTATTTTTACTCAGCTCTTTTGCCTTTAATTAAAGCTTCCGGATGGCGCTCAAGATACTCGGACATCACTCGAATCGAACGTGCTGCCTTACTTAGTTCATTCATTGTGTCATTTATTTGCACGCCGGTCATACCACCCTCATCAGCATTTAATGACTTAATTAAATCATTCATGTTTGCAGTCGCTTCATCTAAATTTTTACCAATATTTTCAATGGGTAAATTTTCCAGACGTGATAACAATTCATTTATCTGCTTTATTAAGCCACTTACGGTTTCCGGCATCGTGGGTAAAATTGCGAGATCGTTTACATACTTCAGGCTTTGTTTTTTAGCATCTGTAAAAACATCCAGCACAATTAATGACTGGCCCGTTAAAATATTACTCTTTAGCTGAGCACGTACACCGATATTAACCATGTGTTCAAAATATCGATAAACTAACTGTGTTCTTTGTTCATCATTCATGTCCCGGTTTAAATCATCCGAGGGTAAACGCTCTGGTTCGATGTCTATCATGGCAAAGGTGACGATGTCATCATCATCTTTATTTGATTCCACCCCAACTTTTTCGACGGTACCAATACGAATGCCCTTGTACTCCACCGGCGCGCCAATGGATAAACCACTGACTCCATTATCAAAATAAAGTTTCATCGGTACACCAAAGGTGAGCGACTCTTCCACATCGGGTTTCATTGTGTTGTGCAGGGTAAAGACATTATTTTCTTTTGCCTGTAATACGTTGTCGGGTGCATATTGATTGGTAAAAGCAATACCGCCCACCATCAATGAGCTGATGGATTCCATATCAAAATCAAAACCTTTTGAATTAAGCTCAATATTAACACCAGAAATATTCCAGAAACGGGTGTAGCGTGATATGAATTTATCGTGGGGTGATTCAATAAAGATTTCAATTTGTACATGATTATGATCGTCACTGAGTTTATACTTCGTAACACTACCGACCGTTATACCTCGATATTTTATAGAGGAACCCCGACTAATAGAGCCGAGTTTTTTCGAATTTAAGCGGTAGGTTGTACCCGGGTTGCCGAGTTGATAAAGCTGAGGCTCTTCCAGGCCGGTAAATTTTTTCTGTGCAACGCCACCTTCCCCAGGGTCTATTTCGATAAAGGCACCGCTTAGTAAAGTATCCAGCCCGCTGACGCCCTCGATGCCAATGCGTGGGCGTATTACCCAGAACTTTGTGGTGTCCGTTATCCGCTCAATTGAAACACCGGTGAGCTCGATCACAATAATGACTTCAGATAAATCTTCTACAAAGCGAACATCCGTAACCTCGCCAACTTTTACATTACGAATTTTTACCGGAGTTTTACCCGCCTCCAGCCCGGCAGCGCTTTGAAATGAAACTTCTACAAAAACATTTTCCTTAACCGCGCTTTTAAAAACTAACCAGCCGCCAATCAATGCTGCAATAACAGGAATAACCCACACCGGAGAAATAGAAAAATCTTTAGAGGTGGTGGTTGCTTTTGGAATAGCCTTTGGTATTGTTTCAGTGTCTTTTATTTTTTTATCCGTCATTATTTTTTTCCGTCTGATCCCAAATGAGCCTTGGATCAAATGCCATTGCCGAGAACATCGTTAAAATTACCATTGCAGCAAAAGCCAGACCCGCTGGGCCTGGCTCGATTGTGCTCAGTTTACCCATTTGAATTAATGCTGCAAGTAAAGCAACGACGAACACGTCCACCATTGACCAGCGGCCCATTACCTCTGCAATTAAATATAAGCGTGTTTTTTCTTTTTGACGTGTGATTTTTTTGCGTTGCACACTCATTAATAAATAGCCAATCGATATAATTTTTAACAGGGGCAGTAACACACTGGCAGAAAAAATAACCAGTGCCAGTGGCCAGTCACCATGGGATAAAAAATAAAGCACGCCACTTAATATGGTGTCGGTGCTTGTTTGGCCTAGCGCATTGGTAATCATAATTGATTCGGTATTCGCGGGTATATACATAATAAACGCGCTTATTAAAAATGCCCAGGCGATATTTACACTGTCATGTTTTCGATAGTGTACACTGGAGTGACAACGCGGACATGTTGCATCCGTGTGATGTGCAAGTTGTACCAGCTGGTCACAAATATGACAATTTGCCAGGCCCACGTCTTTAGCTCTTATTATTTTATGTTCCATAATATTATTCGACATTTATATTAAGTATGCTTATTGAGAGATTTCATCTAATTTATTCCATAGAATATGTATTTCAATAGAAGAAATGGCCGCTGCATAGCATAATACCAGTGCAACAAAAGCACTAAAGCCCAGTCCTAAAACCACCTCTGCTAGTGACACCAGTTTTACCAGCGCAACCAGTATTGCCAGTAAAAATACATCCATCATTCCCCAGGGTAACAGACGGCTGACCCAGGCTAATAAAAATCGGGTAAAATGCCAGGGTTTTTTTAAATGTATAGAGAGTAAAATATAGAATAATGAAAACACACAAAAGGCGGGCAGGATAACACTGGTGAGCCACACCACCAGTGCCAGTTCAGGATTGCCTAAATCATAAAATATGCGAGCAGATTCGGTTAAGGTTGCGTGTTGCTCTATACCCGCTATGCTTAAATGCATGATGGGAAAAATATTCGCCACAATAAATAAAATAACACAGGCAATAATCAGAGCCAGTGGCTTTTCAATGGGCGAGTGTAAATTTTTAAACAATCGTTGGCCACAGCATACACACAGTGCAACGCGGCCTTTCGGAACGTGCCCGATATTTTGCAGGGCATCACATTCATGGCATGCCATTAGTTGACTTAGGTTTTTTTCTTCCATGGGGTTTCCAAAAAAAATTTAATTGAGTGGTTTTAAATTTATCAGAGTATATAGCTTATAGATAAATCTTTCTGATATACATTGTCTGCTTGCCACATCGTTATACACATCCCTGATAATTTGACATAATAAGCGTATTTATAAAAGATTAAAGATAGAACTTATGTTTCATATTGCTTTATTTGAGCCACGCATTGCCCCTAATACCGGTAATATTATTCGCTTAATTGCCAATAATGGCTGCCATCTGCACCTTATTGAGCCCCTGGGTTTTGACCTGGAAGAAAAAAAATTACGCCGTGCTGGGCTCGACTATGCTGATCTGAGTCAGGTGACTCGCCATCCTGATTATGGGCACTTTGAATCACAGATGGCGGGCCGGCGGATAGTTGCCTGCACTACAAAAGGTAGTCGACCCCACGACCAGCTTGAATATAAAGCCGGTGATGTTTTGTTGTTTGGTTCTGAAACCGCGGGGCTTCCCAGCGAAGTAATGAACAGCATTCCGACAGAGCTGCGATTACGCATTCCCATGCAGGCCACTAGCCGTAGCCTGAATCTTTCTAATGCGGTCGCCATAGTGAGTTATGAAGCCTGGCGTCAAATCGGCTTTGTGGGGGGTATTTAAATCGAAGATTTAAAATTGAGTGATTGGGTTTAACCCCTCGTCAGGTTTTGAATAACACTTATTTCAGGCCAAAACCCATAGATAAAATAATTATTTAAGGGGATGCTAACAGGCTGGAATAGCCCATCAGCGATACAGAAGCCTGGAATGACTCGAGTCATTATTATTCTGTGACTATACGTGCTTTTACCGGCATCAGCATATTCAAATATTTTTATAGGTGCTGAAGACGGCAACCGGTTTCAAGAAACAACCATTCATCAAAAAATTATTAAAACATAAAAATTTTGATAGACAATTAACAAAACACTCCTCCATACTCAGCGCAGAAATAATTTAGAGCAACATCCGATAAGAAGTGCTTAATGTAAAAAGCACCCTGGACGTAAGCGCTACAAATAAAAAAATAATGCTGACCGAATTTAAAATATACAGCATATGCGGATGTTTCTAACTATTTAACAAGGAAGATAAGAATAGCGCCATGATTTATTTGCGAATAATTAAACGCGGTGTGGTGTGGATTAAATTACTGGCAGTTTTTTTACTGGTTGCCTGTGGTCCAACCCGTTCGCCCGTGTTATCTGAGGGGCACCTGGATTCGGTTAAAGATGTACAAAAAACTATTCCTCCGGCGCTAACACATACCACGTTATTACCTGCACCAGTTGCACGTCCACAACGGGAAACCTATACGGTGGTTGTCAGTGATGTATTCGTAAAAGATCTGCTGTTTTCCATGGCTCGGGATGCAAAAATAAATCTCGATATTCACGATGACATTAAAGGCAAAGTCAGCATAAATGTCATTGAACAGACATTGCCTCAAATTTTAGAGCGTATATCACAGCAAGTCGATATACGTTATACATTTGAAAAAAATACATTGCGTGTGCGTGCCGATCACCCCTATCTTGAAACCTATGTAGTTGACTATGTCAATATTTCTCGGGAATCTAAAGGGGTGATTCGAGTTGCGACCAATATTGGCTCAACCGGGCAGGGCAGTATTGGTGATTCAGAAAAGGCGGCTAACAATAGTGGTGGTGAAAACAATGAAAATAATAGCTCACTCACGGAAGTGCTTTTAACATCCGATAATAAATTCTGGGAAAGTCTAACCCACAACATTATTGAGATACTGAGTGAATCAACAAGCGATAGTGAAAGCCCAGATGAAGTTTCAACAGGCGAGCATGACAAAAATAGCAACGTCATTGTTAACCGTGAAGTAGGGCTGATTATTGTAAGGGCAACCTATCGGCAACATAAAGATATACAGGCATTCATTGATGAGGTGCTCAATATTTCAAAACGTCAGGTTATGATTGAAGCCACGATCGCCGAGATAAAACTCAGTGACCGATACCAGGCCGGTGTTGACTGGCGTGTTGTGGCAAAAGAGCCAGATTCCGGCGTTAATATCCTGACAAACTTAACAGGGAGTAACCTTGCACAGCCACCTTTTTCATCACTGACGTTAAATGATGCTATTAATGGCAACCAGGTTAGCATGACCCTGAAAGCCCTGGAGCAGTTCGGCGATGTACAGGTCTTATCCAGTCCCAAAGTAATGGCGATAAATAACCAGCCTGCGATTTTAAAAGTGGTTGATAATATTGTTTATTTTGAAATGGATGTTAATACTTCGCTTTCGCAGGTGACCTCTTTAACGACGTTTGAAACTCAGATAAAAACCGTACCGGTTGGGTTTGTTATGTCAGTTACCCCCTATATAAATGAGCACGAAGCGGTCACCCTGAATATACGCCCGACCATTTCACGGGTTATCGACTCTGTAGAAGATCCAAATCCGGCCTTTAAAAATGCCGAAGTTATTTCAGCCGTGCCGGTGATTCAAATTCGTGAAATTGAATCCATCTTAACCATTAACAGCGGTGACACGGCGGTGATTGGTGGATTGATGCAGGACACGGTAAATGACAAAAGCCAGGGCGTTCCGCTGCTTTCGTCAATACCGTTGATTGGCGGATTGTTCAGGTATGACGATGATATTCGAGAAAAATCTGAACTGATCATTTTCATACGGCCCGTGGTAATTCATCATGCCAGTTTAACGGGGGATTTAGCCGAGTATCAAAAATTTTTACCTAAACCCATAAGGCCACCAAAAAAAGACGGTAACAAAAATATTGAAGTGCCAGGTGCAAATTCATCGCCAGATACTTCACTAGACATTTCACCAGACGTTTCACATGACAAAATAAGTCTATAGCCAGAGAGTAAAAATAATATGAGCCTGTTACTCGATGCACTTAAAAAAGCCGATGATCTGAATACTAAAAACATTCCTCAGAATAAGAGTGTAAACCTGGATTTAGATTTAACAGATGAGGCCATTTGTCTGCTCGAGAAAAAAAACAAGACCGATGATGATTTTGGTAAAGATCAGATGATGATTATGGATACCGCGCCGGCTATTAAATTATCACTAGAGGAAAAATCAGAAAATTTGGAGAATGAAGAAATTGGCCGTGAAAAGACAGGATCGGTGTCCGAAATAGACGAATTAAAAAATGCACATTCTACTGTGATTGAAAATGAACAGGCCTTATCGGGATTTATTAAGCATTTTAATCAGTATTGTCAGCGAGAAAAATTTAAAAAAAATATTGGCATAGTTATTTTTATCAGTTTATTTCTGGTCACTATGGGTATCTATTTTTATATTGAAATACAAGCTTCCCAGCAGAGTCTTTATATATCGTCGCAAGTTAAAAATTTTATTGCAGGTGATTTTCCAGATGAACACAATCATATTAAACCAGAGATTAGTTCAGGGCCAGATTCAGACCCTGCTCTAGATGATGATTATGGGCTTAGCAAAGCTACAGGTGTGGTGCCGCTGAAAAAACAGGTTGAAGACAGTGTAGTTAATGCTGTGCAAAAATCCCAGAAAACAACTCAAAACATTAGCGGAATGGGCGAAACGCAAATTACCTCTCACTATAAGAGTAAAATTGTCGCTAGATCTACAGATCGTGAAATCAAAGCAAAAGACATAACGATCATACATGGCAAAAAAGCGGATCCAGTACAACTGTTAATGAGTGATGCTTATAAATTATTTAATAATCAAAGTTATGTCGAAGCTGAAAAACACTACAAAAATGTTTTAGTGCATGAACCAGTAAACAGAGAGGCCTGGCTTGGCCTTGCAGCCATTGCGATTAAAGAAAAACGTTATCAAATTGCTCGCCAGCGATATCAATATTTAATAGGACTTAACCCGAAAGACAGTTTCGCCATTGCGGGATTAAGCATGCTTGATCGAGATAAAAATACACAACTTAATGAATCGAATCTTAAATTCATGATTAAGCAGCAACCGGAGTCGGCGCATCTAAATTTTGCACTGGGCTCACAATATGCGGCACAAGATAAATGGCCGGAAGCTCAGTCAGCTTATTTCAGCGCATGGTCTGCCGAAGTTAAAAATGCTGATTACAGTTATAACCTGGCCGTAAGTCTTGATCATCTGGATAAGAAAAAACAGGCACTGAAATTTTATAAGCTCAGCCTTAAATTGAAACGTGAATCAAATGGCGGGTTTATCCCGCAAGATGTGCAGGATCGAATTCACGCATTACAGGAAATAAAGTAATGGCGACTGAGACAGGTGTATCTATCAATAATATAGGTGCGGCGTTACGGATGAAAAAAAAGCGCCTCGGAGAGGCTCTAGTACAACAGGGTATAATTACAAAAGATCAGCTAAGTATTGCCTTAAAAGAACAGAAAAAAACAGCCAAACCCTTAGGCGAGGCCCTGGTCAGTTTAGGGTTTGTAAGCGAAGGTGATTTACGAGATGCACTGGGTGAAATGCTGGGTAGAAAAAGTATTGATATTTCTAAAGTGGTACCGGATACCGATGCATTAAATTTGATTCCAAAAGAAGTTTCCGCGCGATTTAATATTATTCCCATAAGTTTTAATCGCGGTGATAACACACTCTCTATTGCGATGACCGATATTTATAATTTACATGTGATTGATCGGTTGTACGCGCTGGTTGGCAGTGGCATCGAAATTATTCCACTGCTGTCAGGCGAAACTGAAATTGCAGATGCTATTGATCAGTTCTATGGCTATGAATTATCCGTCGACGGCATACTACATGAAATTGAAACCGGTGAAGTTGATTACGAGAGTTTTGACGTGGACAGTGATGCCTATAGTCAACCGTTGGTACGCCTGGTCGATGCTATTTTAGCGGATGCAGTTAAACGCGGTTCATCTGACATTCATTTTGAACCTGAAGACGGATTTTTACGCCTACGATTTAGAATTGACGGCGTCCTCAGGCAGGTGCGTAGTTTGCACAAAGATTACTGGTCAGCTATTGCTGTGCGATTAAAGGTGATGTCAAAATTGAACATTGCAGAAACCCGTGCACCACAGGATGGGCGAATTAATCTAAATTATCGCGGTCACCAGATCGATTTTCGAGTGTCATCACAGCCCACAACCCATGGTGAAAATATAGTATTGCGAGTGCTGGATCGTGCCAAGGGTATAGTGCCCATCGATGACCTTGGCTTGCATGAAGACGCCTTGTCACAACTCAAATTAATGATGGCGCGCCCGCAGGGTATTATTTTAGTCACAGGGCCGACAGGTAGTGGAAAAACGACTACGTTATATTCCATGCTCGATTACGTGCGCTCAATAGAGGTGAATATAATGACCCTCGAAGATCCGGTTGAATACCCCATGGAATTGATTCGTCAAACATCAATCAATGAAGTACAGCGTATGGATTTTGCAAAGGGCATACGTTCATTAATGCGTCAGGACCCAGACATTATTCTGGTTGGAGAAATACGTGATGCGGATACCGCTGAAATGGCATTGCGTGCAGCAATGACAGGTCACCAGGTGTATTCAACCTTGCACACTCATTCTGCGATCGGCACGATTCCCCGCCTGCTTGATATCGGGATTAAGGCTGAAATAATGGCGGGCCATATTATTGGCATTATGGGACAACGACTGGTACGTAAACTTTGTAATGTTTGTAAAGCTTCTCACACAGCCGATGATGTAGAAAAAAAACTATTGGGGATAGACATATCGGCGTCACTACAAATTTTCAACGCGAAGGGCTGTGATCAATGTGATGGGATAGGTTATCGGGGCAGGATAGCAATTTTAGAAGTGTTAAAAATTGACGCTGAGCTTGATGAAATGATAGCGAAACAATCAACGCTGGGGAAAATTAAACAGTACCTGAAACAGAAAAACTTTCAAACGCTTGCGGATGATGCGGCGCGACGTGTCATTGATGGTACGACCACCCTCGATGAAGTGAGTCGAGTAATCGATCTTACCGACCGGATGTGAACGATGAAGGCGACACTGTATAAGTATAAAGCGATTGATACAGCAGGGAAAATTCATAATGACTGTATTGCAGCGGATAATGAGCTTGATCTTGAACAGCGACTCGCAAGCAGGAATATGGAGCTGATTAAGTATAAAGAAAAAAACAACCCCTTGTTTAATTTTAAGGCACGAAAAATTTCTCGTAGAGAACTGATTAATTTTACCTTTCAAATGCAGCAAATCACCAAATCCGGTGTAAGTATATTAGATGGTTTGGTGGATATAAAAGACTCGAGTGAAAATCCTCGTATGCAGGAGGTACTATCAGGTATCGTTGGTGAAATAAAAGGTGGTAAAACATTTTCTGAGGCACTGTCTGAATTTCCACAAATATTTGATGTTGTTTATATCGCTCTTGTAAAAGTTGGAGAGGAAACCGGGCACATCGAAGATGTGATGCATGACATGGCAGAAAACCTAAAATGGCATGATGAATTAATTGCACATACAAAAAAAATAATGATATACCCTACTATCGTGACAATCGTTATTGCCGCGGTAATTGCCTATCTGATGGTTTTTTTAGTGCCAGAACTGGTGCCATTTATTGAAGAGCTAGGTGGCGAAATTCCCATGCATACGCGGGCACTTATTTCCACCTCATGGTTTTTAGGGAACTACGGGTATTTGCTACTGGGTTTACCGATTCTGTTATATATGACAGTAGACAATGTTGCTAGAAGAAAACCGTTAGTAAGGCTTTATGTTGACAGGCTAAAATTGAATTTTTATATCTTTGGTACAATAATTTTTAAAACAAATCTTGCACGGTTTTCAAGTTGTTTCGCCATGATGTATTCATCGGGGATAACCGTTCTGGATGGTTTAAAAATAGCCGAAAAGCTAATGTCGAACGCAGTGCTTCGTCAGTCGATTATTAAAGTGCGCGAAAAAATAGCAGAGGGAGGACAGATATCAGAAAGCTTTGCGTGTACTGAAATTTATCCACCACTGGTGATTCGCATGTTGAGAGTGGGTGAAAGTACCGGTGCGCTTGACGAATCCCTGTTAAATATAAGTTACTTCTATAATCGTGAAGTTAAGGAAAGTGTGGATAAAATGGAGGCGCTAATGACCCCGGTGCTCACGATTGTTATGGGTGCTATCATAATGTGGATTATGTCCGCTGTGCTCAGTCCTGTTTACGATTCATTAATAACAATACAGCTATAGGATTGTGCTGCCTATGAAACGTATATTTTATTATTCAGGATATCAACTTACGGTATTTCATTGGAAGAATGAAAAATGTATGGCTGCCTTCGTATTTAATCCAGATGAAGAAGGCCTGCAGGATTTTAAAACCTATTTAATGGAAACGGCTAATGTCCCCGCCAGAATTTTGGTTGATCTGATAGAGGAGGATTTTAATAAAGACACAATTCCCCATGTAGGTACCTCGGATCGTAGGGACATCGTGGCGCGTCTGATCCAGAAACAATATCGAAAAAGTAAAGACTATGTGCATTATAAAATTATCGACAGGCAGACAGGCGAGCGAAAAGATGATGTTTTACTGTACAGCGTTTTAAGCAATCCTGAAGTATTAGAGCCCTGGTTAAAAGTAATCAATATAAGCCAAACATCTATCTGTGGTATCTGGTCTTTGCCTGAGTTGAGTGAGGGCTTGTTATCAAGTCTGAATATGAATGCACCGAATAATTTGTTGGTAACACAACAGAACTCAAGTCGGATACGTCATACATTTTTAAAAAATAACAAATGCCAAAGTAGTCGATTAACCAATGCGAGTACAGAAAGTGAAAGTCGTGGTCAGCGTATCTTGATTGAAGTGGAACAAACAATTCAGTTTTTATCGAAGCAGCGATATATGAGTTTTGATGAGCCTGTCGAGATACACATTATGTGTTGTGAAACTGATATTAAGAATATACAGATGTATTGTGTGGAATCTGCATTACGCACCTATCATTATCACCAGCTTAAAGACATAGCTGAACAGCAGGTCTGTGATTTCCAATCGATTGAGAAAGCGTTACCTCAGATAGCAGCTTACAGTAATTGGCTGTATTCGTATGTCTGTGCGTCAAAGTTTATGCCTATTGGACACTATGGAGATCGTTTATTGTTCATTCGGTTTTATGAGCAAGTACTGTCCCGGACTTTATATATTTTAAGCAGTGTTGTATTACTTGTAAGTATTATTATGACATTTGGCTATCTAACAGATGAACATTCTCTGGATAACGAATCCAGTCTACTAAAGAAACAGGCTGAAGTTGTTAATAATCAATATAAAATAAATTATCAAAAGCTCAGTCATAAACTATCGCAAGCACAGTCGATGCAATCATCAGTGTTATTGGTTGAAAAAATACGGGAATATAAATTAATGTCGCCACTAAGCTTTATGTCCGAGATAAGTCATATATTAACCTCTGCAGGAATGCAGGATTTAGAGCTTTCAGCTATTAGCTGGCAACAGCAGCAGGGCGTTGAATTGCCTGTGATAGGTGATGCTCGAAGTAAAGCGCAAATAGATTACTCTAAATCAGAAGTCATTAATCAACTGGCTACGATTGAGGGTCGCGTAAGCGTATCAAATAGCGACTTAATAGAAGCGGTGAATAAGATTAAATCAATTACGACGAATTTTAAAAATAATCGCTTAGTAAAACAGCTGAAATTTAACACAATGCCCATCGATTTCAGATCAAAATCAAGAATAGAAAGTGAAGCTGGGTCTGATGAAGTAAGCTCGGAAGAACAGAATAATAATTCGGAGATCTTTGAAATTGAAATGGTAATACAAGGTGGTCGATCATGATTCTGAGCCTTGTAAAGCGTCTTCAAAAAGAACTAGTTATTCTGTTGGCATGCATTTTAATATGTGGCATGTTTTTAGTGACGGCACATGGCTGGAGGCAGGCATCATATAAGAATAAGAATATACAAAGCTTGAATTTAAAACAGATTAAGAATAAATATCATACTGCGGTAAATCAAAAAGCACTTCTAGACAAGTTTGAAAAATCATATATCAATTTAAACAGTGCCGGCATTGTGGGTGAAGAAAAGCGACTAAACTGGGTTGTTAGTTTAGAGAAAATAATCAAAGAAAATAAAATACCCTATATAAAATATAAAATTAATGAGCGCCAGTTGTTTACATCAGAAAGTTTGTCGCAATCGTATCCAGGCATAACACTCTATAAGTCAAAGATGATTCTGGATATGCAGCTGCTTCATGAGGGCGATATGTATACCCTGTTTAATGCATTTGCTAAACAGGCTAAAGGACTATTTGACATACAAAACTGTTCAATTAAGCGCAAGCCCGTGCGAAATGAATCCCTCGCCAAATCCATATCTGGTAAAAACTTGACCGCTACTTGTGTTTTGAACTGGTATACCTTGACTAAACAAACGAATAGTGATTTGTCGAGTGAGGGTATTTAATGAGGCTCTTCGCGATTTATCTATTGGTTTTTTTTATTTCTTCACCGATGAAGGCTGTGGAAATAGATTCGCAAAAAAATCTTCGTACGTTGTTCACAACACCCTATGAACGCAGCCTGTTAAATAAACGAAGAATGCAGGGTGATTTTGATAGCCTGGAACAAATCGAAGCAAGTGTAAAGTCCCGCATACCTGTAATAGTTAAAATGCAGGGTGTAGTTATTAGAAAAGAGCATAAGCCCGTTGTGTTTGTTAATGATTCAAACACTCTTAAGTCTCAACGTGTTAATAATGAGATTGATGTTAAAGCAGGTGTCGAAATAAAAGAAGATTATAGAGTGTCTATGCAGATTAATGAAGATCAGGTCAGGCTCAAGCCAGGACAACAATGGAATAACTTAAAAAAAATAGTAAGAGAAACGTATAAAGTTAAGAAGCCAGATGCTGAAAAGCGAAATGAAAAAAGTAATAAATGATGCATAAGAAAACTATATCGTTGTTTACAAGGCAGCAGGGCGTTGCGCTTGTTGTATTGGTAATGGTTGTGCTTGTTATTTCGTCATCCGCATTTCTATATGTTAAAAACAGCACAGTCGACAGCAGCGTGCATCAAGACAGGAAATCTCTGAATGTTCTGGTAGAGGCAAAACGAACCCTGGAGCAGCTTTCATTATCATTTACTCCATCGGTGTCTAATGGGCGAAATGAAATAGGCCGCTTACCCTTTCCAGATAATATTAATGATGGCGCATACGATGGCTTTGCGGACTGCTTAAATTATTCAAGTCCACTTACCAATGCAGATTTATTTGTCGGTAAATTTCCATGGCTGGGTACACAAAATTGTTCACCGTCAATTAATATTAACCGTGACCTGGTTGATGCAAATGGCGACAGGCTCTGGTATGCGGTGTCACCTTATATGGTGGATAATATTAATAATGCGGGATTTAATTCCTCTTATCTTATTGATAGTCCATCCCTACCAGACTGGTTAAGTATTTATCATCATGATGGCTCCCTGATATCAAACAGGGTTGCGTTTATTATTTTTTCTTCTGGTAAAGCACTACGCGGTCAAAGTAGACTCAATACCAATGTGCGTAATTTTTTAGATGCTTATAATGTGCCTGGTATAGGCGTGGTTAATAATTTCGATAATGACAGGGTATTTGTTAAAGCACCTGTTACCGATACATTTAATGATATTTTAATTTATATGACAATAGACGAACTCATGCCAAAACTAGAGAAAAGGGTACTATCGGAAATAAAAAATTTGTTGATTTCATATCAGCGCTCTGCCGCTACGCCGTTTTATCCGCTGCCGGCTTCATTGGGAAATACAGATTGTAATATTGATTTACAAAATGGTGGCGGTGGATTTATAGCAACGACGGATACAGCTTCGACACCCTGCAATCGACCCCTGTTATCTGTACCATCGTATCTAATGTCATGGCTTCCATATATTATTTATGAACCGCGTCATGACTGTAACCAATTCAATCAGATTGGTTGTAATAATGCGCCCGCGGGTCTTGTGCTTAATACAGAATCAGATAAGGACTTTATATTATTATCGACAGGGTTTAATGCGCCGATAAACCCAGCGAATCGCTTTGAATATTTAGAGGATCCAATAAACGTAGCGACTGATCAGAATTTTGTGACACCTGTATTCAGCCGCTCTATTTTTCAGGATCAGCTTATTTATCGGTAATCATATTATGAAAAATAAACGAGGTTTTACATTAATTGAAGTTTCGCTGGTGCTAGTTATAATTGCATTGACTTTCGGTAGCCTGCTTTTCCCTTTAGGCACAATAATGGAACAGAAATCGATCGATGAATCAAAAGTAAAAATAAAGGAATTAAAACGATCCATTTTAAATTTTGTTATGAGCAACTATCGCTTGCCATGCCCTGACACTGACCTGGATGGTGCCGAAAATTTAAGCGGTGTAAATTGTACGAATGTGAGTGGGAGTATTCCCTATGTAACTTTACGTTCCCCTCATTCACAGGATTCCTGGGGTCAGCCATTCACCTATCGTGTGAGTGGCCAACTGGCTGATAGGAGTAACACCAATGCGTGTGGTGTTGCTCCACCAGGTGTATCCATTGCGGTGTGTTCTGCTGATCCAGCATTTACTGAAGCCGAGATAAATGTTTTTAGCTATGATGCATCAGGTACACCACAACCGGCGGCAATTGGTGTGGCGGCGATTATTCTTTCTACGGGTAGAAATACGGGTATCCTTGGTGATGCCCAGAACGAAAACTTGGATAATGATACGGAGTTTGCTAAAACAAACTACGGTGGAACTAACGCCTCAGTGCCATTTAATGATATTGTGGTATGGATTACGGTCAATGAATTAATCGCTGAGCTAATTAATACAGAAGTTTTACCCTGATTAGGGCCGAAAAAATAAAGAACGTTTATGCCAATTGAAGAACTATTCGGATGGATCGCCTCCATACTGACAACACTCATTTTTATACCGCAAATTATTAAAGCCTTAAAGACGCGGCTTACGAATGACATATCAATGTTAATGATATTGCTTGCAGTTTTAGGAAATGCTGCCTGGCTAATTCACGCTAGTCTTACAGGAAATATGCCGCTTATTGTTTGTGCTTCGTTAATTATTATTATGAGTTTATTTTTAATGGGCTTTAAATATTATAACGAAAAATAGCTGAAAACTTCTAATGCTTAATAAGAATCATTGTTTCAACCGAGCATTTAGGTTGATTAATATTTTATATGGCAACACGCTTTGAATAATATTTACAATCCAGTCGGGTATCCAGCCCTTAGGATCGGCATGAAATATGATTTCAACTTTCGTTGTCGCGTTGTCTAGCGCTGTAAGTGTGTAAATTGTTTCTAATAATTCGGCACGAATAATTTGTTTGTTGATGGGCATTAATTCAGACACTACAGATTTCATTTTATATACTAGCTGTTTATCAGATGTTGAAATCAACTGAATCTCGTATACAAAATCTCTATCGCTGGCAGGCCACGGAGCATGAAAGTGGCTGTACTCAATTCTTGGGTTATTAATGTGATTGTAATCACTTAACGATTTAGAAATTATTAAATAGGGCACCCATTCATAGCGATGTTCTATATCATCCAGTATAGAGCGTACTTTATTGAGCGGAGCATTCATTGTGGCGATGGCCCTGGCTTTAACGATGTTTGATTGCGATGATTCAGCTGTATAAACTCGAACGCCATTATCTTCTTTAATTAATTCCCAGTGGTTGTCATTTTTGTTAGCTGACAGATTCAGTGAAAATAAAAAAGACAGAGTAAAAAAAATTAAAGTTTTATTTAAGTTTAACAACGTGCTTTACTTAATCAGTGCCGTGGCCTTAAATTGGGCATACATTTTTTGGCCTTTCACAACATTTAATAACCTGGCGGAGCGGTGACTGATAACGGCTACAATCGTCTGTTCAGAGAGCTTCGCTAGCACACGCAGCTTGCCGTTTTTGTCGGTTTGTAATGCTTCGATGCACACTGCTATGCAATTTAATATACTGCTGTCTTTCGGAGGGGATAGACACAAACTTACATCGCGTGCATGAATCAGAATGCGTACATTTTGCTCGAGCTGCATATTTTCAGCCGTAATTAAAATATCTTCTCCACAATCAATTTTCACCAGTTTGTCCTCTTCTATGGTTTCGGATACCCGGCCTTCTAAAATAAAACTGGCACCTTCCTGTTGAGTTAATAACGGTTGATTAATACATAAATCTGCAATGTCACCCTGCTCGATGATTTTTCCTTTATCCATCACCACGATATAATCTGCGAGTCGCAACACCTCTTTTATGTCATGGCTGACATAAATCACCGGTATGGCCAGTTCTTTGTGTATATGCTCAATATAAGGCAATAATTCCTGTCTAGAGGGGTAATCCAGAGCAGCTAGAGGCTCGTCTAAAATTAATAACTGGGGTTGTGATAATAGCGCCCGCACCATGGCTACACGCTGTTTTTGTCCGCCAGATAATTCGGTTGGGAAATGGGATAACAGTGGCTGTAATTTAAAGGTCTCAATTAAATCCTGTGGGTTTAATGTACAGTTGCGTCGCCTGTAACCAAATAATATATTTTCTTCAACTGATAAGTGAGGAAATAAACGATGGTCCTGGAAAACATAGGCGATATTACGCATCCATGGCTTAAGCTTTATTCGGTTGCTTGAGTCATCAATGATATTGTCGTTTAGTTTGAAATTTGACACATTATCGATATGATGGGTATCTTCATCAAGCCCGGCAATTAAATTTAAAACGCTGGTTTTGCCCGAACCTGACGGTCCGAACAGAACCGTTATACCCGTATCCGGCATTGAAAAATCAACGTCTAATAAAAAATTATTGAGCTGTTTTCTGTAGTTAACCCGAATCACTAAATGCGTACCATTAATTTTCTATTGAATGAATAGGTGATAAATAAAACAACAAATGAAAAAATTAACAGGCCTATGGAATAATAGTGTGCCTGGGTGTACTCCAGTACTTCTACATGATCGTAAATAACGATTGATAGCACCTGCGTGACTTCCGGAATATTTCCACCAATCATTAACACCACGCCAAATTCACCCACGGTGTGAGCAAAACCTAGCGTGATGGCTACCAGAAAGCCGCGACGTGAGAGTGGGAAAATAATGTTTTTAAAAGTATCGAATGAATTTGCGCCCAGAGTATAAGCCGCCTGTTGAACGGGCTTGCCGACCATTTCAAAGCTAGCCTGTAAGGGCTGCACCACAAAAGGCATGGAATAAATAACCGAACCGATAACCAGCCCCGCAAAACTAAAGCTTAAGGGGGCATCACTGACATATGCCCATAAGTGACCAATAAAACCATTCGGGCTTAAAGCCAGTAGTAAATAAAAACCTAAAACCGTAGGGGGTAAGACTAAAGGAAGAGCAACCACTGATTCGATAACCACTTTGAACTGGCTACGGGTAATGGAGAGCCACCATGCGAGGGGGGTGCCGATAAGTAATAAAATAATGGTAGTGACCGTCGCAAGTTTAAGGGTGACAAAAATGGGAGCGAGTTCAATCAAAGCTCGTATCCGTCCATAGTAATAATTTTCTGTATAGGGGGGCTTTGTACAAACTGTAAAAATTCCCTGGCGATATCCAGATGCCTGGTCTGTTTTAAAATCACAACTTTCTGGCTTACGGGCTTGTGTAGATAACTGTCAATTTCCCAGTGTATATCATTAATAACATATGACCTGGCAACAAAACCCAGGTCGGCTGCACCTGACTGTACAAACTGTAACGCCTGGGAAATGTTTTCACCATAAACCAGTTTGGGTTTAACGGCTTCATATAACTCCATGGCTTTTAAGGCCTGTATGCTGGCTTTTCCATAGGGCGCAGTTTTAGGGTTGGCAATGGCGAGTTTCTTAAAACCACCCTCCATGAGTTGCTCCCTGAGTTGTTGTGAGCTATCCGCATCGGGTCGCCACAACACTAACCGGCCAAGTGCATAAATGTGTGAAGGCTTGTCTTTATTAATATCCAGCGTTTTGCCGTGCCTGATTAATTTTTCTGGACGTGCCGTATCCGCCGAAAAAAATATATCGTAGGGGGCTCCCTGCATGATCTGTGCATAAAGTTTTCCAGAAGAACCGCGGATAATGGTGAGCTTATGATTGGTGGTGGATTCGAAGTTACGTTTTATTTTTAGCAGCGTCGGATAAAAATTGGCAGCGGTTGCAATGCGTAGTTCAACACGACTGCTGGCAGCATTGCATATCAGTGGCGCTGAAATTAAAATCGCCAACAACAACCTGTACATATTTAGTCGCCCGTTTGTTCTATGTAAGTGCGTGAAATAGGGGTTTGTATGTATCTCTTTTCACCATTAATGGTGGTCCAGAAATAGTAATAGCCCTTGGCCGGTTCTGCCGTGACTTTACTGTCTTTTACAAGCCAGCTTTTCACATGTGAGCCTTCAGCAAAGGTCACTTTATAATCACCCTCTAACCAGGTGACGCCAAGGCGTGAAAATTTGTTTTGCTGTTCTTCACTGCAGGATGTTAGTAGTAAAGCGACAAAACAAATAAGTGATATTTTTTTTATTGAGAAGTGCATTATGCTGTCTCCTTTAAAATTTGTTTAGCCATAACAGATTGGCTTTATTGGTAAATAGATAATTGTTGAATTCGTTTTAATATTAAGTTTTCCATTTCTACATATTGTTCGCTGCTTCTGAAGCCGCTATTTAAATCGGTTCTGTATATTCCTTCAGCTAAATTCTCAATAGAGGGCATATACTCACTCTCATGTTGAAGTGTCGCGAATTTATATTGAATAGTGCGCGCCTGGCTTTCATTTTCAACAGCATATTTTGCGAGTCTGGCACCTGCATAATCGGCTGCCAGGTCGACAAAGCTAAAGCCACTGCCTCCCTGAGAATCGCCCATTTCTTTTTCCAGTCCTATTAATTTTGCCAGTTCCAGATCAGCGACACTGGTAATAGCAGCCGACACCAGAAAATGCCTGCTTAAATCATGGCGGTTAGCTAAATATACTTTGTGGGCTTTAATTTTGTAGAGTTGGTCTTTATCGAAAAACTGCGAAATGTTTTTGTTAACGGAATAGGCGGCCAGTACAATAAAAACCGCCTTGTTCTCAACGATTGGATCGCCAGTTTTGCTGCGTTCCATCGCAAGCTCAAACATAGGTTTTAGTAGCACATCTATGCTGGGCTGAAGTTCAAGGGCCTGACTTGAGTATGCCAGTTGCGTAGTCTGAGCTATTAACGCCTGTCTTAGATTCTCGGGTATCATCCTGGCTTTCAGTTTTTCTTTCATCTTCGATATAAACTGTTCATCAAAGAGGTAGTTAAGCTTAAGTTTCTGCTTGGAAAAAACTATATTTTTAATTGAGTTGCTTATCAGGCTATATTCAGTAACGTCATACATTAGTTTGTTGTGTATTTTTTTAATCAGTAATTCGGAGATAAAGCCCGGTACGGTTATTTTGCCGATGGTTAATGATTTAAGATTAAGTTCAAAATAATCATTTTCATTGTTGGTAACAAAACTGGCGGATATATTGAGATATTTTGGTCCGGACAGTTCAGGTAGACTGATACTCAGATGAATATCGGCCTGATTATTTTGCAGTTTCACATAACTGTTGATTTGTCGCTTTGAAATTTCCGGGCTTCTTACCGCCATTTTCTGGATGATGTAATGCAACAGCAGGTTTAGATCGGATTGACTGATACGAGAGCTAACCAGCTGCCCAGCTTTTATTTTCTGGGGGTCATTTGTACGGATGAATTGCTCGATCCGTTTTAAATCATATTGGCTTAATTCTGCAGGCGGCTTAACCCGGGGTGAATTTTCAAGGCTATTTACCGTTAAAATGCCGAATAAAACACCGATTATAAAAACACCGATCAAGAGCCGCACAAGGGGACGTTTTAAAAAATGTTTCTTCATTTAGTCAATATCCATTTATTTAGAGCGAACTATAACATGTTCAACCAGTATTCCATTTAAGAATTTCTCACTTAAGCTTAACACTCAGGTATTTATGAATCTTCTTGAGCATGGCTTATTCATCAAATTCATTCACTGGGTTACAATGCGTTCCCATGGATGTTTCTCATATACTTGATGGCTTAAACGATGCCCAGCGCGAAGCTGTAACCGCACCTCCGGGTCCCATGTTAATTCTGGCGGGGGCGGGTAGCGGTAAAACCCGCGTACTGGTGCACCGCATGGCCTGGTTGATACAGGTTGAAGATGTCTCGCCCTTTAGCGTAATGGCGGTGACGTTCACCAATAAAGCCGCTGCGGAAATGCGCACCCGGGTGGAGCAATTGCAGGGGGTTTCACCCAATGGCATGTGGGTGGGCACCTTTCACGGTATTGCCCATCGCCTGTTGCGTGCCCACTGGAAAGAAGCAGGCTTGCCCCAGCAATTTCAGATTTTAGACTCCGATGACCAATACCGAATGATTCGCCGGGTACTGAAGTCCCTGGAACTGGATGAGGCTCGTTGGGTACCCCGACAAATTCAGGGATTTATCAATGCGCGTAAGGATGAAGGACTGCGCCCGCAACACGTTGATGCGGGTGCCGACCCTATCCGCCAGCAACTGGTTGCGGTGTATTCGGCCTATGAAGCGGCCTGCAAACGGGCGGGGGTGATTGATTTTGCCGAGCTACTACTGCGCAGCCTTGAGTTAGTGCGTGATAATGAAGAGCTGCACAAGCATTACCGAAATCGCTTCCGGCACATTCTGGTGGACGAGTTTCAGGACACGAATGAAATTCAGTATGCATGGATTCGGTTGTTATCCGCCGATAAAAACTCCCTGGGCGCCCAGTTATTTGTAGTGGGTGACGATGACCAGGCCATCTACGGCTGGCGCGGAGCAAAGGTCGAGAACATTCTCAGCTTTACCCACGCCAACCCCAATACCCATATTATTAAGCTTGAGCAAAATTACCGATCAACCGGTAATATCTTAAATGCCGCCAACGGCCTTATTGGTCACAATGATGAGCGCATGGGCAAAAGTCTTTGGACCGACGGTGATGACGGAAACCCGATTCAACTTTACGCAGCATTTAATGAGCAGGAAGAGGCTCGATACGTTATCGATCGTATTACCGAGTATATTTCCAATGGAAATGCACGCGCCGATGTGGCCGTTTTATATCGCTCTAATGCCCAGTCGCGGGTGTTTGAAGAGCAGTTGATGATGCAGAGTATTCCCTATCGGGTGTACGGCGGCCTGCGTTTTTTCGAACGCGCCGAAATTCGTGATGCCCTGTGTTATCTACGAATGGTGAATAACCGAACCGATGATCCGGCATTTGAGCGGGTCGTCAATCAGCCCACCCGGGGCATCGGTACAAAAACTGTTGATACCATTCGAGAAGCCGCACGGCATGCGGATGTGTCCATGTGGCAGGCCTCGCTCGAGCTCATTGCCAATGGCGGGCTCACCGCTCGTGCCCAAAATGCCCTCAATGGTTTTATTAAGCTGATTACACAACTCGATGAGGATACTCAGGCGTTGGAGTTACACGAGCAGTTCGAGCACATTATTCACGCTTCCGGATTAATCGACCACTACGGTAAGGAAAAGGGGGAGAAGGCCGAGGCGCGGGTAGAAAACCTTGAAGAACTGGTGAGTGCTGCCAAAGGCTTTGAATATGTACAGGACGAAGATGCCCCACTGGACAAACTCACCGCCTTCCTGACTCACGCGGCGTTGGAAGCCGGCGAAGGACAGGCGGAGGCCTGGGAAGACTGTGTTCAGTTAATGACGCTACACAGTGCCAAGGGTCTGGAATTTCCACTGGTGTTTATGGTTGGCATGGAGGAAGGTCTGTTCCCCCATGCCCGTAGCGCCGAAGAAGAGGGGCGCTTACAGGAAGAACGCCGCCTGTGTTATGTGGGCATCACCCGGGCTCGGGAGCAGCTCGTGCTAAGTTATGCGGAGCAACGCCGCCTGTATGGCAAGGAAATGTATCCCATGCCATCGAGTTTCATTGGTGAAATACCCGCCGAGTTTATCGAAGAAATACGCCCCTCAACCCAGTTTAGCGCCCCTACCAGGAGTGTCGCCTCAAACGAAGGCTATAGCTATGCGCAGCAGGACAATGAGAGTGGGCTGAGCATCGGGCAGCGGGTCATGCATCAGAAATTTGGTGAGGGATTTGTGCTAAATTATGAAGGCTCGGGTAAAAGTGCCCGGGTCGAAGTGAATTTTGATAATGTGGGAAGCAAATGGCTGGTATTAAGTTACGCCAATTTGCAGATGGTTTAAGCAAAAAGTACTTATGACCCATTTCAACGAAGTAGATACCATGAAGCAAACACAATGAAACAGGGGAAAGACAGAGAATACATTACCCTGTTTGTGGCCGCCCTGGCTCTAATATTAGGCCTGGTATGGATGTTTTTTGGTGTTCAGATAATCACATATCTGATAACCCCGGAACATCAGCAAATTTTATATTACTTTATTAGTGGTGTCGTTTTTTCCATGGCACTTGTCGGGCTTTATGGTTTTGTTCACACCATATTATATTTTACTGAATTTATTGTCAGTCCAGACAGCCTTAACACGCAACTTTATGAAAACCTGTTAGCCGATGAACATGAAGGGGTGTTCTTAAAAAACAAACAAGGTGTATACCAAAAAGTTAGCCCGATTGCGCAACAGGTATTAAAACTCAATCACAAGAAGGTGATTGGAAAGACCGATAAAGAACTGCACAAAACGTCAGCAGCCAACAAAATTAGACATGAGGATCAGCGTGTACTGGATTTTGGTGAAACCGTTGTTTGGGAAACAACCCATAAAAGTGCTAACACGGAAGAAAATTATTTATGTAAAAAGTTTCCCTTTCGGGATAAAAAAAATAATGTCATTGGCATTGTCGGTGTTTGTAAGAATATAACGACATTAAAAGCCTTTCAAAATACAAACGGTCAAATGGAAGACCGTTACCGTAATCTGTTTAACAAATTGCCCTATCCGGTGCTGGTACTTGATGCGACAAACCTGTTGCCCTTCACTTTTAATAGTGCAATGAATAAACTGTTAGGATACGAAAAAGAAGAGTTCTCTCGCATGCGTATGAGTTTGCATGTGGATGTTGATAAGTTAAATGAATTCAGAGTATCAATCAATGAATTAAGCAGTACTCACGGCGGAGAATTTGAAACACAACTCATCACAAAAAACAGAGACGCCCTGAATGTAACCGGTTATGCGCAGGAAATTATCATTGATGATAAAGCCTACCTTCATATGGTGTTGTATGATAATACAGAAACTAAAAAATCCACCGATATTTTAATCAGCTCCGAACTAAAATACCGCTCTTTATTTGAGCACGCTAATGATGCCATTATAGTTGTTTCCACCAAATCACTTAATATTATTGATGCTAATGAAATTGCTATCAGTTTTTTAGGTTATATGCGTGACGACTTGTTACTTATGTCCATCTTTGATCTTGATTCATCCGGTAACCACACGCAAACTCAGGACAAAATAGCCGACCTGGAAATTTATAACCATGCACTTTATGAGCAGGTAATAAAAAATCGTAAGGGCGAAAAAAAGACAGTTGAAATAAATGCCCATAAATTAAATTATGGCAACGAAGATGTTTACCAGTATGTTATCCGCAATATCAGTATGCGCAAAAAAACCGAAGCCGCATTAAAAATATCTGAAAGTCGCTATCGACAGATGTTTGAATCCAATATGGCTATAAAGCTGGTTATAGATCCGGAGAACTTTCGCATTGAAGATGCCAATCCGGCAGCTGCAGAATTTTATGGTTATTCCATCGAAGAACTTAAAGGCATGGATTTGGGGCAAATCAATATCCTCTCACGAGAAAAGCTCGATAGTCTAATTTCTCAAACCCGTGAACAGAATCTGGGCTTTTACAGTTGTCCGCATCGTTTATCAAACGGCGAAATTCGTTTTGTGGAGGTTCGTGATGGACCAATGGAGATTGAAGGGCGCAATTTATTTTATTCTATCATTCATGATGTGACCGCTAGTAAAGAAGCTGAAAACCAGGTGTTAGTCGCTTCAAAGATGTTTGATTATTCGACCGATGCTGTGATGTTAATTAATGATAAAAACCAGGTTGCTTCAGTTAACTATGCATTTACGAAAATCACCGGTTATCAACAATCGGAAGTTCAAAATAAATCACCAGAAATTATTCTGGCTTCCCGGGAAACAAAGCTGTTAAATCCAGATGTACTCGCATCAATTGAAAAAACAGGTCAGTGGAAAGGTGAGATATGGCACCGTTTAAAAGATGGTCAGAGCCGTCCGCTCAATGCCAGCATAAACAGTATACGCAATACCAACACCAATGTTTCCAGCTATGTTGTTATGCTGGCACCCAGGCATACGCAGTTGGTCTCTCATGAAAGCCCTATTCAGGTTGTAGAGCTTACCGAATTGCCGAATAAATCGCTTTTTATCGACCGTTTAAAAAATGCTATTGAGCGAGCGCAGCGTAAAAAAAATCGTCTGGGTATTATAATTATTGATTTTAGAAACTTCTCTGAAATTAACGAAAGGTACGGGTACGACCTTGGCGATAAGCTGTTAAAAGCCATCTCGAATCGACTTAAATATAATACACGTGATAGTGATTCCATCGGGCACTTTTCATCCGACGATTTTGCTGTGCTCATAGAAGATCTGACCGATATACAACAAATGGGTATCGTCGCACAAAAATTATTGTCGACGTTGTCTGAAGCTTATCAAACAGCCGAGCAGAGTATAGATATTAATGTTTCTATGGGGATTAGTATTTATCCAGATGATGATGTTATTGCAGAGCAGCTTATTTTAAAAGCAGACGGCGCTTTACAAACGGCACAGAAAATCAGTGGCAATCATTTTGAGCTCACGAATTTTAGTATGAATAATAAAGCTAAAATGTGGTTACAAAAAGAAGCTGAGCTTCACAAGGCGTTGCGAAATAATGAGTTCTTTTTAAACTTTTTAGCGCAAATAAATACCGCCGATAATTCATTAGACTCTGTCGAGGCGTTGATTCGCTGGAGGCACCCACAACATGGTTGCCTGTTACCTGTGCAGTTTTTGCCCGGCGCAGAGCGATCCGGTTTTATTGGTGCAATTGCTACATGTGTTATTGAAATGGCATTAGAACAACTACGTGAATGGCTGAATCAAGGTTTAGATGTGCCCAGGCTTACCATGAATATTTGTCTGACCCAAATCGACTCCGATCTACCATCCATTTTGATTGAAAGATGTGATCAATATAAAATAGATCATAAATTAATCGGACTTGAGTTTTCAGAAAGAGAGTTTTTAGCAATTACCGAAGAGCAGCGTTCGATACTAAATCAGTTGCAGAATAATAATTTTAATATTTGCATTGATGATTTCGGTTCAGAAAATGCTTCATTAAATTGTTTGCTATATTGCACGGTATCTGAAATTAAAATTGATCCCCTGTTTATTTCTAAAACACATGAGTCGAAATCAGCTAAAAGTTTATTAACGGGTATTGTTTCTTTATGTCATGCACAAAACATTAAAATTGTGGCTGAAGGCGTTGAGACAGAAGCGGACAGGGAATATGCTGAAAGCTTTAATATTCATCAGATGCAGGGGCATCTGTTTAGTAAGCCGTTATCATCGAAAGACGTTACTCGTTACATTGAAAAATATGTCTGCGATAGAAACCTGGTGCAACTTTAAATCGTAAAAATTTTAATCACACCCTGAGCTAAACCCTATGAAAAGAAGACAGTTTATAAAAGCGGCGGCCACTACTGGCTTAATCGCATCAACCTCGTTAACCAGTGTTAGCGCCAGCGCATCAAAAACCATCAAATGGAAAATGGTAACCACCTGGCCAAAAAATTTTCCCGGTCTGGGAACCGGTGCTAACAATCTCGCAAAACTCATTACTGAAATGTCAGGCGGGCGTTTAAAAGTTAAAGTTTACGGTGCTAAAGAACTGGTGCCCGCATTTGAAGTGTTCGATGCGGTTTCCAGGGGCACGGCACAAATGGGACACGGTGCGGCTTATTACTGGAAAGGTAAAACCCAGGCATCACAATTTTTTGCCGCCGTTCCGTTTGGATTAACCGCTCAGGAAATGAACGGTTGGCTCTATCATGGTGGCGGTATGGAACTGTGGCAGGAAACGTATGCTCCATTTGGGATAATACCCGCTGCAACAGGCAACACCGGTGTACAAATGGCGGGCTGGTTTAATAAAGAAATTAAAACCATTGCGGATCTGAAGGGGTTAAAGATGCGTATACCCGGCCTCGGTGGAGAAGTGTTAAAACGTGCTGGGGGCACACCGGTTAATTTGCCCGGTGGTGAAATTTTTACATCATTAAAAACCGGTGCGATTGATGCGACCGAGTGGGTTGGGCCTTACAATGATCTGGCATTTGGTTTACACAAAGCGGCCAAGTTTTATTATTATCCCGGCTGGCATGAGCCCGGCACAACCCTGGAAGCCTTAATCAATAAAAAGGCGTTTGAAAAACTGCCGACGGATTTACAAAGCATTGTTTTAAATGCCTGTAAAATTGCCAATATGGATATGCTAAGCGAATACACAACTCGCAACCAGCAGGCGCTGGATACCCTGGTGAATAAACACAACGTAAAAGTTTTAAAACTACCCGATGAAGTTTTAACAAAATTACAAAGTTTGTCTGATGAGGTCATTGCTGAAGTGGCGCAAACCGATAAGATGACGCAACGCGTGTTTAAGTCATTTAAAATCTACCGGGATCAGGTAAAAAAATGGAGTGCAGTTTCAGAGCGTGCCTATTTGCAGTCGCGCTAATACAAGCTGCTACGACTAATTTTATTACACACAACGGGCGCTTAATTAAGCGCCGCGGGTAACCAGGTGGCCAGTTGTGGCCACATTACAATCAGTCCCATTGCAAATATCTGGATTAATATAAATGGCACAACGCCCTTATAAATATCGAGCGTGTTAACCTGCGCGGGTGCCACCCCCCGTAAATAAAATAATGAAAAGCCAAAAGGCGGGGTTAAAAATGAGGTTTGTAAATTAATAGCAATTAAAATGCCGAGCCATACCGGATCTATGCCCATGGCGAGTAATATTGGTCCAACGATGGGAATAACCACAAAGGTAATTTCTATAAAGTCGAGCACAAAGCCCAGTAAAAACATCACCAGCATAACTAGAAAAAGCGCACCGAATTTACCGCCGGGTAAATCATTTAAAAAAGACTGTATTAATTCGTCGCCTTCAAACCCCCTAAAGACCAGGGAGAATATAGACGCTCCAATTAAAATCATAAACACCATGCTGCTGATGCGGGTGGTTTCCTGCATGACCCCCTGCAGAACGGGTATTTTAAACTGTCCTTGATGCGCCGCTAAAGCCATCGCGCCCATTGCACCCACCGCCGCCGCTTCTGTAGGGGTAGCCAGACCCGCCATAATAGACCCTAACACAGAAAGAATTAAAAACAGCGGCGGTATAAGTTCAATCATCACCAGCTTAATAAGTCGTCTGCGCTCGTGTAACTCGCCTGTGGGCAGTGCCGGCATTGCCGTGGGTTTGAGCCGGGCGATAACAAGTAGATAGGTAATGTACAGCGCTACCAGGAGCAAACCGGGAATCAGCGCACCTAAAAACAAATCCCCCACGGAAACGGTTTCCGGGCTAAATATACCCATATCCAGCTGTGCCTGCTGGTAAGCGGAAGACAGTACGTCACCCAGCAGTACCAGCACAATAGAGGGGGGAATAATCTGCCCAAGGGTGCCGGAAGCGCAGATGGTGCCGCAGGCGATTTTCGGATCATAGCCGCGTTTGAGCATGGTGGGCAGGGATAGTAGCCCCATAGTTACCACCGTAGCGCCTACAATACCGGTACTGGCGGCCAGTAACATGCCCACCAGTGTCACGGAAATGCCGATACCCCCGCGCACCGAGCCAAATAACTGGGCCATGGTTTCAAGCAGGTTTTCGGCAATTTTCGAGCGCTCTAGCATGACCCCCATAAACACAAACAGGGGCACCGCCAGTAAAACCTGATTCATCATAATGCCAAACAAGCGGTTGGGTAGCGCACTTAAAAAGGCATTATCAAATATTTCCAAATAGCTACCCAGGCCGGCAAAAAACAACGCCGTGCCCGCCAGTGTAAAGGCCACCGGGTAACCGCTCAACAGCAAAATAAACACACAGATAAATAACCAGATCGCCATATATTCCATTAACGAGCGACCTCATCAGTATTACCAGAGGGGCGACTGGTGGAGGTGATTTTAAGAAATGACTGCAGTATTAACGCCAGGCCCTGCAACATTAGCAGCCCCGCCATCAGCAGGATTAAACTCTTAAGCAGAAACACCCCAGGCAATCCACCGGCCTCCCGCGAGCTTTCATTCACCCGCCAGGAATCCGCAACGTAGGGCCAGCTCACCCAAAGAATAAAAAACATAACCGGCATTAAAATAAATAAATGGCCCAATAAATCCACCCAGGCTTTAGCGTTGTCACTGAGTCGGTCATAAAATATATCAACCCGCACATGCGCATTGTGCTTAAGGGTGTAAGCCGCACCTAGTAAAAATACCAGTGAATGAAAATAGGAGATTGACTCCTGTAGCGCAACCCAACCCGTATCAAATATATAGCGCAACAGCACCACTAAAAAAGTTACCAGCACCATAACCAGCACCAGCCAGGAAACACTACGGCCAATCCAGTCGATAAACTGTTCGAGCCGATGTGATAGAGCGTTAAAAATGGCTTGCAGAGTAGAATTCATCGGCGCATTTTACACTGTTATCCGCTCTGGGTTACAGTTTGTCGGGTAAGAATTGAAAATAATGTGCAAATACGTAAATTTAGGCGAACGAAAAATATTTATAAAAACCAAATTATAACCAGAACGATGATTTAATTATGAAACCGCTTTACCTCTTTACCGCTGTCATGTTTACCGCTTTCACCGCTTACGCAGAATCACCTGAAAAAACTGATAACCGGGGCTTTGTGACCCATAAACAAGCGTTAAGCTGTATGCAAATGAATAAAAATATAGCGTCAAGCCAGCAAAAGCTACAGGCATTTGACAATAGCAAAGCCACACTGAAAGGTAAAATTGAATATCTTCAAAAAGAAATTCAGATTAGGCGAGATAAAATTGAAGAGCTTGATCAAAGAAATTACCAGAGCAATAACAAAAACTACAACGAACTTGTAGACCAGTTTGAAGACCTGGTTGCAGAGCGTAAACAAACCGTAGCACAGTATAATAAGGAAGACCTGCAGCATATTGAACAAAACAATAACGACATTAATCTGCAAAACCAGTATATCGAGCAGTGCTTAAATAATGTCAAAATCACAGAAAAAACCTATTCACAAGTGTGTAAAACTTCAAACAACCCGTGGTGCAAAGGGTTTACGTTTTAAAAAAATCTCATGCTTCAATATATATTTGTGTGTTTGAATACAGTAAAGCATTTTATAACGCGAAGCGTTATCATTTGGAAAAAGCTAATATAAGCTCACAGGGTTAAGGGGTGAATATTGCGATCAGTGCGCTTAAAACAGATTGTACATTTCGCGGCTAACTTTATGTTAATACCTAAATAAGGTAAAGTCATAAGAGTAGAATAATGCATTGTGTTTGCGGGGCAGTACGGACAGGAGGTCACGCTTCTATGCACTTAAATAACCTGAAAAGTTCGCTCACACTTGAACTAAGCTAAAAGCTTGCTTGGCCTCATAACGCGGCGTTAATTTATAAAATGAACCTTACACAAATCAAAAGAAGTCTGTTTTTCGCTGGAAACAGATCGCAATGGCGTATACGATTCGCTTTCAGATTAATTTCATGAAATTGAAATGGGAAAATATTTAGTGATAGCGATTGGTTTTGTTACATCTTAATCGATGATAATGGTCGAGACGTAGGAAAAGGTAATGAGTATTATACGCCATTGGTGCAAGCGTAAAGGCTTTACAGAGCTTGCTGCTGACACTGAGATAGATAATTTAAATGCGCAAATTTTCCAATGCGGTTGGTTTTAAAGAAACATATCGAAAAGTAGAGTTTTATACAAAAATAAAATAGGACATAACGAGGCGTTTAAACGCTGTATAAATTACGTATAGCTCGAGCGAGTAATAACGACTTGTCAGATTCACTGTTCGTTGAGGCAATCGAATAAATGCAGATTGAAGATGACTCTGAATTTAGAAAACAGGCCTAATATGCTTAAAATAGAAACTGTTATTCCACATATACCTTCTACTAATAAGAGTGTAACTGCTGCATTCTTTACTGAGTTGTTTGAGTTTAAGATTAAAAGCAACTCGGAACACTTTACCGAACTTAAAAATAATCAATACACAATAGGACTGTTAAAAACTGATAAATTAGATAATGAACAAAGTATTTATATGAAAGTGTCCAAAATTGATGAGTTATGGACTAAGTTAAAAAATAAAATAGTTTTATTAAAACATAGGGAATTATTTACACAACCGTACGGTATGAAAGAGTTTCATGTCATAATACCTGAAACATCAACACTTCTGATGGTGGGTGAATCAACGCACGATTAGCTTCTTAACTTGACGATGAGACTATAATAAATCGGGACGATTTATAACTAAAGACTAGTTCTTGTAGTTAAATAGATAAAAATAGCCGTATAACGTAAACTTAAAATTTATAAGTAGCCGTATTTCGCAGGCCAGATTATAATTATTTATTAGGCTGTAGGTTTTCAACAACCGCATTACGCGTAGTAATGAACAGCTAGAACCCAAAGCGGTAAGTTAAACTATAAAAGAGGGAGAAAACATGAGAATTCATTCGATTAGCATAATATTTTCAATAATTGCTGGAAGTTTAACAGGCTGTGCGAGTACTACTGGAATAGATCCTTCAGCGCTAAATCTATCTGCCTCAAAAAGCCATGTTGAGATTAAAGAACCGTTTAGCTGGGAAGAACGATTCAATATAGACAAATCAAATCAACATCTTACGCTGGCTGCGGGTATTTATACCGCAAAGTACGATGATGGAACATTTGGAACGTATTACGAAGGTAAGGGTAAATGCTTATCAACAAAAGTAACCTATGATGATAAAAATAGAAAAGAAATAAGTAGTGCTATGCGTTGCGGAATTTTTGTACCCAATGCGTCAGAAAATCGTGCCCTGGTGTATTTTTATATTGACCCGGTAGCCAATAGAAAAATGATAGAGGACAGTGGTGCATCCGGTACACTTATTCATGGGCTTGCTAAAGCCGAAGAAAACAATCTAAAGCATCTAATGTATCAGCCGAAAGATTCTGAGCTGAAAGCGGCAATTAAAGTTGTTAAATAATCTTGGTAGTATGTTTTGTGTACAGATTATCTTTGGTTAAATTTAAATCTAACATTAGGCTGGAGTTTCTTAGGCAGCCTCGTTAACAGGCTTAAACATGCACGTAAGAAGATATGAAAGTGGTGAAGAGGGCTGCCTGTGGGAAATATTCTATAACACCATTCACAGAGTTAATATTCGAGACTATAGTCAAGCTCAAGTATTAGCCTGGGCACCACCTGATTTAGACAAAAAAATATGGAAAAATAAAATAGAGGAGATCAACCCGTTTGTTGCGATAAATGCCAAGTGTATTATTGGCTATGCAGACCTACAGGAAAACGGGCTAATTGATCATTTTTTTTGTGATTATAGGTGGCAACGTAAAGGGGTGGGATCATTGCTTATGAGAAAAATTCAGGAAGAAGCGATTAAACAAAATATGAAGGCCCTTTTTTCAGAGGTCAGTGTAACAGCAAGGCCGTTTTATGAATCTCATGGGTTTAGTGTAACAAAAAAGCAGACATTGGAAGTCGGAGGGGAAAAGCTTAGTAACTTTAGAATGGAGAAGCAGCTAACGCTGTTATGACACTCGAGTATTAGTAATGATCGAGCGATCATATTAAGAGCTTATTAAAAACGATGAATTATATCATTTTGGGAAAGATGGCCTGTTAATGTTTCTCTCATGTCCGTATAATTTACTTTGATAACCATCGGAAAATATTACACGATGTAATCTTTTTGAGTGTCGATACCAATAAAATATATGCTTCATCATATTTTTAAGGTACGAGTGATCGTACTAGATCAAAGGTAAACAGATATGATGACATATGAATACGACTCAGATCATTCCGTTATTCACTTGAGAGCTTCTGGTGTATTAAAGGCGAAAGATCCTATTAGCTATTTTAAAGAAATAGATGAAGATCCAGCCTTTAAACCTAAAGCTGAAGAACGAATTTATTTTACTGAGCTTGAAGATATTGAGTTTTCGTTTACTGATGTACTATCAATTAGAGATGCATTTGTTGCATTCGGGCATGGGGAAAAAATTTCTCACGGTGTCTTTATCGTTGACTCCGACCTTTCATTAGGTATGGCCAATATGATAATAACTTTATTTGACGATGTGTTTGATAAATTCTCTATTAATCGCATTGGGTAACAAGAATGTAACGTGCGGGTGTCAAAAAAACATATCTGATCTGTGCAAACGATGGCCAGTCATTAGGCAAATCGTAGAGATATCTAAGAGAATAAAGACATGGAATTTATAGTCGATGAAGTTGATAGCCTGAACATACAGGATTCTACAATGACTGAACTATTAAATGACGTTTATGTTGTTGAAAATTATGTAGAACCCGGTGTTGCTAAAAAACTATTCGAAACTACCTCAATAAAAGACAGGGGCGTAATACTATGCGCCATAGAAAAACAGTCACGTACATTGGCTGGCAGTGTTATATTCGTTCCCTCAAATTCCCCTGCCTGTAAATTAGCTAAAAAAAATGAATCAGAAATGCAACTGTTATGTGTGAGGCCTGAATACAGAAACAAGGGCCTGGGTACACTGCTTGTAAATTCAGTATTAAATATAGCAAAACAGAAAGGGAGTAATAAAATGATACTATGGACACAGCGAAGTATGAAATCTGCACAAAAACTCTACTTAAAGTCTGGTTTTGTGCATATTGAGAATATTACTAAAAATCATATCGAATTCCTGGTTTATGAGAAAAAAATAATTAAATGAGAAAATTAAATTCCTGATTGAAAATATACATGTTCTCGAGCAGGATAAACGGTGTCTTACTAGTGTCATGAGCCTAATCGATTCAAAAGCCAATGCATTCGCAGTCTCGTCGAGTTGAGAATGTGAACCAGTCCATCGTAGAGTGGTTAAATTAAGATACTGTATTTATAAAAATTTATAGTATAAAACTAAAGATATAAAGGAGAATATAATATGATAAAAATTTCAGTGAGCATTGATGTCTCAAACTTGAAAAAAGCTGAGAATTTTTATATTGAAGCACTTGGATGCAAGAAGGTTCGTGACCAGGGTTCTGATATGGTTGTCCTCTCGGTAGAAAACTGTGATATCTATTTGCAAGAAAAGGAAGCTGGGTCAGATCCTATCGGATCAGGTTATGTTGTGCGTGAGTATGAGCGACATTGGACGCCTGTTCACTTAGATTTTATCTGCGATAATGTCGATGAGCTTGTTGAAAAAATACTGGAACTGGGAGGCAAGCATGAAGGAGGGGAACGTGGTGACTGGGGATCTATAGCCTTTTGTGCTGATCCATTTGGTAACGGGTTTTGTGTGATCAATGAATGAAAAAAGGTTGTTGGTGCGTTATGCATTTAAACATCAGAAAAAACAAAATAGTAACCGTGATTTTTATTACAATATTAAGTGTATTAGAGGCCTGTAGCTACAATAAAACGAAAGAAGAAAAAATAATGTCGATTCAATGCAAAGAAGCCTATGAAAATTTATATGATACATATAATTCTGGTCACAATACTGCATCAAGTGAAGAAGCCAGTTTAGTGCTTGGGCTCACCGTAGCTAATAATTTTTCAAAAAATAACGAATATGAACGCCTTGAAAAAGAATGTAAGTAAAAATGCACAATGAATCGTTAAATTCTGTGTATTTGGTAGCAAAAATTTTAAACTAAAGCGAATTTTAATAATCATTAAAACTGTGATCACCTGTCGTAAAATCACTCGTCATAAAAAATAGAAATGTAGGAAGCTTTATAGTACTACTCAAGATAAAAGCTAATAGTACGTAATATGTTGTAACTTAATATAACAATCAAAAAGGATTTAAAATGAAAAAAGTAACGCTATCTTTAATTGCACCAATGTTTTTATCTGTAAGCGCCAATGCTAGCGTAATAAATAACTTAAATGGGATTGATTACGAATGGATGGAAATGTCTGAAACGCTGGGTCTAAGTCGTCTCCAGGTTGAAGCTCAATTAAGTGACCCTAACTCTGTACTGTTTGGCTACGAATATGCTTCTCGCGGTCTGGTCAGAGATTTATTTTATTCTTATTCTGGCTGGGACAACTTAAGTCGCATTCACACTGACCCTGAAGTCGTCAGTGGCCTTGATCGTTTGATCAAAGATTTAGGCATTACTCAAACCTTGTCCGGTGAAAGTCTCAATGGCAATAATCCAGAAATTGCAACCGTTAAGTATCAGAGTGCCATATACGGAAGAAGGGGGGAATGTGTGAGTGATGGTACAGACAGAAGTACATGCCGTGGTCTCATCTTTGGCTATTATGATTTTAACGACAATCCACTAGCTATGTACCAGGATCAACAAGCGGGCTGGGATCCATTGGCAGCTCCGCAACCCTGGGGTTATGACGTAGCCGATAATAGAATTGCAAGTTATCTGGTACGACCGGCAGTTAGCGCTGTTCCACTACCCGCATCTGCCTGGCTTTTTGGTTCAGGTTTATTGGCTTTGTTGAGCGTGCTAAAGCGAAGAAAAATATTACAAAAGTAGTTTTGCTACCTGCTCTTTTATAATAAGCGCGCAGGCCCTGCCTATTGATTGCGTCTGAAAAAACTGAATTTTAGTCTATTCTCTGTATCGGACGTTAATCATAACAAAGGTGCAGGGACTATGGCTCTATCTTTAAGGCTTCGCTATATGAGTATCAAGGCGAAAATTTCACTGGTGATCGTCGGTCTTGTGATGGCACTGGCAGTCACTGTAAGTTTTAGCAGTTATAAAATGAGCCAGATAGGCGAAAAGCTGGTGACGATTGCCGAACAAGACATCCCATTAACCCGATCACTTACCGAAATCACCCTCAATCAGTTAGAACAGGCTATCCAGTTTGAGCGCGCTTTACGTTTTGGAATTGAGATTAAAGACAAACCGAATGATAATCAATCTGTCAGGCAGGCGCAAAATCAGTTTAATAAGCGATCAGTAAAAATTTTAAATGAACTAGCGCACGCAGCTAAAATTGCGAAATATGCAATGCAACATGCTCACAACGATGTGGACTATCAGGAATTTAAGCACGTTAATCAGTTATTAGAGAAGATTAGTGAACAGCATCAAGTATATGAAGAACATGTTCACCATGCCTTTGACTTAATCAATCAGGGTCAGATGCAACAAGTACTTGAATATGCAAAAAAGGTGGAAAAAGAAGAAGAGCTGATTGACCATGAACTGGAAACCCTGTTAGTGGAGGTTGAAAAGTTTACTGAAAATGCTGCTCTTCAGGCCGAGCATGATGAACAGAGCGCTCTGAAGTGGCAGGCCGTCATTACGGTCATATCATTATTAATTTGCCTGCCCTTAGCTTTTATTATTACTAAAGAAATATTGCGCGGACTTAAAAAAGCGGTATTTCTAGCTAACCATATTGCAAGCGGTGACTTAACTCATGGTATTGAATTTGTTCGAACGGATGAAATTGGCCAGCTTTTAAAATCCTTAGTACAGATGCAGGATAATTTGCGTTCATTGGTATCTGGTTTAAATGATTCGTCGTCAAGGTTAGCCAGCTCATCCGAAGAGTTAACCGTTGTTACTCAGGAGGCAAACCAGGCGTTAATGCAGCAAACTTCTGAAATACAGCTTGTGGCAACCGCTATGAATCAGATGAATGCAACCGTACATGAAGTTGCTAATAATGCCACTAATACATCAGCATTATCAAATGATGCGGCGCGTGAATCAGCCGATGGCAGTGTTACTGTGCAGGAGACGATTAGCGCGATCGAATTGCTGGCCAGTGACGTGGGAAAGACGGCAACAGTTATTCATAAGCTCGAAGCTGAAAGTGTCAATATCGGAGCGGTACTTGATGTCATTAAAGGAATTGCTGAACAAACGAATTTACTGGCATTAAATGCGGCCATTGAAGCTGCACGAGCAGGGGAGCAGGGCAGGGGCTTTGCTGTTGTTGCAGATGAAGTGCGTACCCTTGCAAGCCGTACCCAGGACTCAACAACCGAGATAGAAGAAATAATCGATACTTTACAAAAAGGCACTATCTCTGCGGTGGAGGCAATGGCCTCAGGCGAAATACGGGCGAAAGAAAGTGTTGAAAAAGCTATTAAAGCTGGTGAGGCTTTAAAAAATATTACCACCGATGTGAATAACATCAGCGATATGAACACACAAATTGCAACAGCTGCAGAAGAGCAAACCAGTGTTGCTGAAGAAATAAATCGTAATATTAACAACATTAGTGAAGCCACCGATCAAACGAGTCGTGGTGCAACTGAAACGTCTGCCGCCAGTGAGTCCCTGTCAAGAATGGCCGTTGAGCTTCAGGATTTAGTGGCTCACTTTAAAGTGTAATTTTCCTGAATTCTAAAAAAATAAAATGAGTTTAGTGTTATTAAAGCATAAGACAAATTATAAACCATTCTTATAGGCTATTTTGCATAGCTAACTTGAGTGCCATAACATCAAGCAGGGTTAGCTGAAAATGAAGCCTTTACATGCGCTTTAAACATTTGAAGTTTCGCAGATTGCCATTGAGTTTTTTTCGAGAGGAGGTACAGGCGCTTGCCCGGTAGATTGCGTTCTGCTAAAACAGATTGAAATATTCCTTGCTCAAGTTCTTGTTGTACAGAAACATCAAGCATCATGCCAATACCCAGGTGGGCATTTACCATTTGATACACCCCCTCAATATCGTTCGCTTTATGTAGTGCCGAATCATTAAGATTTACATTTTCCCTATTTAAAAAATGCTTTAGTTCTTCAGATGCATTGAGAGGTGACATTAAAATTAACCTGGCACTTCCTAAATTTGAAAACTGCTTTGGGGAACCATGGGTTTTAAGATATTGTGGTGTGGCACATGCGACTAATTGTGTGTTGATTAAGGGTGTGGCAACCATATGACTGTTATCACTCAACTTACCCAGACGAAAAGCGAAATCGATATTTTTATCATGTAAATTTTCCAGATGATCACTAAAATGAATATCAAACCTGATTTGAGGATGCTTGACTTCAAAGCTGGACAAAACATCAAATATTTTTGATCGGCATAAGGCTTTAGATAGGGTAATAGAAATCAAACCACGAATAGATTTGTTTTCTGAAAGAAGCTCATCTTCCGCCTGATAAATAGATGAAAGTACGGCTTTACACTTTGGATAAAACTTTTTCACTGCTTCCGTAATATCAAGTTTTTTATGGGAGCGATGAAATAACTGTACTTGCAAGCTCTCCTCAAGCTGTGCTAACTGCTTACTGACCGCAGGTGCAGAATAATTGAGTCTCGAGGCAGCCTGGGTGATACTTTCTTCCTCAACAATCGCAACAAAAACCTGATAGTGAATAATTTTTGACATATCTATATTTCCGTCTTAATTCAGAGTGATTAAAAGATTCCATTTAGTTAACCAGAGGTTAGCAGATGATTACTTTAGATTAACCTTTATGGGTTTTATAGTCCTGTACCAGAATATCTGAAACAACTTTGAATAGGAATTAAAATGATTGAACTTGCTAAAACAAGCGGCATCATTAATGTCCCCATTAATGATGTATTTCGTTATGTGTCTAATATGGAAAATTACGGGCACTGGTTTCCCGGTGTCGTGGCGATAAAGTCGAAAAACGACCTAATGCACGGGACAGTCGGAAAAACATATGCTGAAACATTAAGCTTGCCAGAAGGTGAGTGTGAATTAATTATTGAAGTCGTGCAGTGCGAGAATAATCGTGTGTTCTTAACCAAAGGTGATTTAGCTGGTGTGCTACCTCAAATGACAGTTACGTTTGCTTCTAACGAAAAAAATAATTGTCATATTACCTTGCAATACCATAGTAGAGATTCAAGTCTTACGTCGAAATCAGATATAGTCATTTCTCTAAAAGAAGATTTGAAAGAACGCGCTGAAAAAGCAATAACCAGCTTGAAGGAAATATTAGAATCAGAAATTCTATAAGAAGTACTGCGTTAAGCCTTATTATTCATATATTAAACGATCTTTATAAAGTGGCTTTGGAGATATTAAAGTTTGTCTTCACGAATCCGATTTCGATATTTTTCTTTTGCAAGTGCCTGCAAATCTTCCACGGTGTCGCTTTCATCTACAATTTCACTGCCGAGTAAAGTTTCAATGGCATCTTCCAGGCTAACAACGCCTTCATCCTGTCCATATGAATCTTCAACAATAAAAATATGTTCATTTTTTTTGAGGAAACGTTGTAATAACTGCTGAACCGGTAAATCTTCCGAAACACGATGAATGGGATTAGAAAATTGTTTGACAGGTAAACCGCCTTGTCCCTGACGCTCTGCTTCATAAAGATCTCGACTCAGAACCATATGGTGACTCGTAGCGCTTTCATCGTAGACAGGAATCCTGGAGAACTGACGGGTTTTTTCATTATCCAGCGCTTCGCTCACGGTCGTCACTTCGCTTAAAGAATGAACAACACTGCGCGGGGTTGCAATTTGCTGCGTCTTAATTTCCCTTAAGCTTAAGGCATTTGCAAGATACTCATTTTCTTGTCTACCTAAGCTACCCAGCTTGTGCCCGAGTGAGGCTAAGGCAATAATCTCATCTCGACTCACATTGTTCTCCGCGTTATGACTGAATAATCGGGTCACAAGACCGGAAAGCCAAACCAGTGGGTACACCAGTTTAACTAACCCGCTGATGATATGTGCAGAAGGAATTGCTAATTTACGCCAAAAGGTAGCCCCTAAAGTCTTGGGAATAATTTCTGAAAAATATAAAATCGCCAGGGTTAAAAGTACGGCAATCAACGTTTCCCATTGAGCACCAAATATTTGTACCGCCTGAGACCCTACACCCGCCGCACCCATAGTATGCGCAAAGGTATTAAGTATCAGAATGCTGGAAATGGATTCATCCAGACGCTCCTTGACTCTAACAAGCACTTTTCCACTGGCAGGCGAGCTGGATGAAACCGTTTGAACGTAGCCGGGTGTTATCGAAAGCAGTACAGCTTCAAGCACAGAGCACAGGAATGATATGCCGATTGCAATCGTCAGATATATAAATAACAGGGTCATCGTAGGTTCCTAATTAATTCGCATTTGGTTTATTATCGTGCTATCTATTACTTCCCGGAGGCAAATTAAATAAACTTCGATTTTACTATATTGTCATATGGCTTAATGATTGATTTTATCATGATGAATTAGAGAACCAGGTGGTTAAAAAACAGAATGTGATATGTAAGTCTTAGGTCTCTGGGCGTCTGTTAATGTAGGCTGCTTCATTCATAATAGATTAGTTTGTTTTGTGTATTCAAATGGCACTTTAAAAAGTTTTGTTAGAGTAAGGTTTCAATATTATTCTTCACATTTGTAATCGATATTGTATCCCAGTTCATCGTAAGTCCATAGCTGTCTCTTGCATCCACCGACCTGGGTGAGTTTATTGTTTTCATCAAAATAGCTTTCTTCGATAATGTTGCCAAAGAGATTGTATTTGTAGGTCATACGGGCATATTGATGTTTGTTCACAATAAGTTGATTATCAACATCATAACTTGATATTTCTACTATCTGTTGGTTTTTATTATATTTAAATACATAGCGATGTAGATTGTCTGTCTTATTTATAGTGGCTTGTTGGTTTTCATCAAAATAACTGATCTCGGTATTTTTTCCAAAGGCATTGTATTTAGCCATCCAGAAAGCAACACCATTTTGCAGCGCTATGAGTTTTTTATCTGTCCCCAGGAAGGCGCTTTTAAGCACATTACCCGCCTGGTCAAACTCTTCAGTCCAGCTGGACCAGCCTTGTGGATGAAGAGTAGGTAGGCCATTACTATCGAATACCGCAGCGCCGGTTTTACGACCACGAGTGTCATAGGAATAGATTACACGTGAATAGCCGTCGTTAGTATCGCAGGGTTGGTTTTCAGTATTTAGGGTGTTGGATTCTAGTTCACGCCCAAGCGTGTCATAGCGATATAACCAGATGGAGCAGCCCGTTTTAATATTGACCGGTTTTAGATGGGTGTCCAGGTATTCTATCCGGATATTTTTGCCCTGATTATTGTAAAAGTATTTTTCCTGATGGAAGCCATCATTATGCATCGTTGGCTGCAGATTAATATTGAAATAACTGGCGGTATGAAGTTTGCCGCGGGTGTTGTAATAATTCACCTGTTGATGGAATAGGTCATCTTGATCATTGATAGGTTTTTGATTGGCATCAAAGATTCTTTGTGTTTCTAATTGGCCCAGGCTGTTATAACTCTTTGTGAGGATCGCAAAATTTTCAATTGAATTGGTTGGTTGATCATAAGTATCAAAGTAAGAAATTTTAGTGATGTTGCCAAAAATATCGAACTCTCTGGCAACCCTGAAATAGTTGGCTGATATTATTACGCGCTCTGAGTTGATCCCAAAATAGCGGGTTTCAGTATTGTCTCCACGCTGGTTGTAAATGTTCTGTTTACTGGCAAAGCCCCAGTCACCTATAAGGACAGGTTGATCGTATTTATTGAAATAGGCCTCGCGTGTCAGCTTGCTCATGTTATTGTAGTCACGGGTTATTTTTGCATAATTCTTGTGGGTGTTGACCAGACGATCTTTGATGTCGTAATAGCTGATTTGCGTTTGCTTACCTCTGCTATTGTAATCGGCCTTCCAGCTGGTGTAACCAGATTTGATCGTTGTGGGTTGTCCCGCGCTGTTCTTGTAGTATCGTTCAGTTTCGTTTCCAGCGGAGTTGTATTTGCTTTCGATAATACTATAGCCATCCGACTTCATAAAAGGTTGGCCTGAAGTATCAAAATAGGATTCCCTGATGTTATTTCCTCGATCATCATAATCCATACGCCAGAATGCATAACCATCGGCGATAGTTTTTGGTTTCCCGTCCGTACCGAAATAACGAATGAGTGTTTGATTTCCGGATTGATCGTATTTGCTCTCCCAGGCAGCATAACCATCTGTACTGAGTATACTTTCGCCGTTAAGGCCAAAATATTCTCCTTTTGTTCTGTTGCCGCTTTTATCATAAGTATTTTTAAATGAGGCATAGCCTTGATCATTAATGACCGGGTTTAGATCGGCGTCAAGATAATGCTCCGTCAATAAGAAATTTTGGCAGTCGTTCTGTTTAATAATTGTGCTGTAACCACTCGATAAAGCAACGGGCTGTTCAATTGCATCTAAGTAGGTTGCGAAAATATTGTTTCCATTTGCATCATATGCATATTCAGCGATGGCATAACCTTCCTTTCCTACGCTTCTCTGATTATGAGTATTAAAAAGTTCAAGCATTAGAAGCTTGGAGCTATCATCAAAAAATTGCGTAAACCGGGCATAACCACTACTGCTTATAACGGGTTTGAGTTCTGTATCGTAGTAAGAAACATCAATAGCATTGTTACGCTCGTCGTACAAAACTTTCTCCTGATGAACTCCCCGTGCAGACAGGGTTGGTTTCGAATCTACATCGAAGTATGAATATTCGGATACATTGCCTTTGTCATCATATTTATAGAGCAGTTTATGATAGCCGTCCTGGATGGCTACTGGGGTATGCTGTTCATTAAAACTACTTACTTGAAGAGTATTTCCGTATTCATCATATATATATTCTTTTATGGCATAACCGGTATCAATCATGATGACCTTGTTATTAACATCAAGGATTGTGTATCTGAGCGGGAAGCCTTGAGCATTGTATTCAATTTTTTGAGAAGCATTGCCCGCCCAGTCGTTCATAGGGTCTCCATTTTCATCAAGCGAGGTCATCATGGTCTCCAGTCCCTGCTTGTTATATTGATATCTGAGGGCAAATTGTTTGTCGGGTCCCAGGGCGGGCGCACCCGTTCTATCGGTATACCAGATGGTGCCATCGTATCCATCGTCGGTGTGTTCAATGCGAACAAACGTGGCTTTTGATTTCTTCTGCGGTCTGGGATAACCATCAGCAGACACAAACTGGCCTCTGCGCTCTTTTGGTTTGACCTGGTTGTCAGTCTGGTCAGGAGGAGAGTAAACTAAGCCCCACACCAGGTTCCCTTGCTTGTCGAAGGCTTTTTCGTAAACAATATTGTCATTTGCATCCCGGATAAATTCCCAACGGCAGGCTTTGGATTTTTCATTAATTTGGTGAGACCAGTCAATGTAGGTGCCGATTTGATGCAGGGTCGTACATTGACCAAGACTGTCGATGGCTTCTATGCTGTCGACGTGATTCCTGCTGCCTTTGCGATTAAATTTAAAAGTGACGCTACGATGTTTTTGTTGTGTATCATTGAGTTCAACTTGACCAACAGGCAGCCCCCACTGTTTTGTAAACGAATGAAAATAGGATACGTGTGGTTGAAAATATAAATAATTTATCGTGCTAATTGAGACGATCAATAGAATGACAGACAGGCTTGAGCCCCAGGCGGTGTATCGCAGTCTATTTAACTCTTTAGTTTCACGGCGCTTTCTTTCTTCTCTTTCGCGGGTCTCAACTTTTTCGCTTTCATGCAAAAATTGCAGGGCAATTTTAAAATCCAGTGCGCCTTGAGTGTTGTAGCGGCTCGCCCAGTCTGAATTAATTTCGGGTTTTTTCAACCAACTTTGCGCCTGTCGTAAATCAATTCCGTGCCATAACTCACCCTGTTTATTTTTCCAGCGTAATGCGGCCTTTGCAAGACGCTTGTATAATTCAGCCAGATTCGCTTCATCTTCGGTCCATTGGTGCAGACGTTTCCATTGTCTTATCAGGCTTTCATGGCTGATATCGATGAGGGTATTCGGCTTAAGTTTCGTTTCGATTCCAGGGAGCAGAAAGCATCGGCTGGGTTTACGAAATACATCAATTATCTGTGTGATTTCATGAAGATCAACCCGGGCTAATTGCATGATGTTTTCGACCGTTGTTGGGCTGCGAGTATCACTTTGATCGGTCGCGCCCTCAGTTAATCGGCGAAACATCATTTCAGCAATTTTCTGTTGTTTTTCAGAAAGCTCTTTATAGGCTTTATCGGCATGGTCGGACAGGGTACGTTGTAAGCCGCCTAACTGCTTGTATTCTGGTAATGTTAAAATCTTATCATCATCCAGGTTCCACATTCGCATTAAGGTATGTTGCAGTAAAGGCAGTTGATCTTGCTGTCCGCTGCTGATTTCGTTTAGCAGGTGATTGACCAGTGCGGGCTCAACATCCCCGTCGAAAACCCGGGCGGGTAAACGAATGACATCCGCAAGTTCATCGCGGCTTAATCTGGGTGTTAAAAACAGGCTGCGGTTAATTGTTTCAGGCAACCCCAGAAAGGTTGAGCAATTACCAATAAAATCGGAGCGCATGGTGATTGTGATATAAATTTTTTCGTGCTTTTGGGCCTCCAGCAGTAAAGCGACAAAAGCGTCAGCATATTGGCCACTGATATCGCGTTGGTAGCGGAATATTTCTTCGAACTGGTCAACCACAATATGCAGTTGGCAGTCATCCGGCAGGGGGTGGGATTCTAGTATTTCGTGTAGCGACAAAGGGCCGCGGCTGAGTTCTGCTTCGAGTATGTTTTGTGCAAAATCTGGATCTTGTTTGGATAGCGAATAATGTTCGGCAAAAATACTGTCTTCTAACAAACGCTTTGCGAGATTGGCAAAAGGCTGGTTACCCGGGCGCATAACCGCGACGGCCCAATAAGCGCCGACACCACTCATAAATCCACTGTCAAGTGAAGGCAATAAACCTGTGCGAACCAATGAGGATTTGCCACAGCCCGAGGAGCCCAGGACGGCCAGAAAATGTGTTTGTTTGAGTTTTTCTACCAGATCGTCTGAGTGATTTTCACGACCAAAAAAGATATCTGTTTCATTGCGTTGAAAGGGGCGTAGACCGGGGTAGGGAAAATCACTCACTTTGCTGCCGCCTGTATAAAGGCCTGTATGCTTTCAGTCGGGGATTCACTAAAAACTTTCAGTTCTTTTAACTTGATATTAAGGCTCTTTGGGTCGCGCTCGGGTTCAATAAAAGCGGCGATAATTTTCATAGGCGTGTTACGCTTTGCTCTTAAGCGTTGACATAACATAAGGTGTTCGCGCAGTTGAATAAAAGGGCCATGACGAAATATCATCATAACGGCATCGCAATATTTTAAGTTGTTTTCAATATCGATACGTATTTCCCTTGCGCTAATGTTTTCATCAGTCTGTACTGGTAGGCTGTAATCAATATCAAGAGTATCCAGCATCTTTGATGTTTGCTGTGCAAGTTCTACATCTCCCTTGGATGCATCGATGTAGACAAATAATTGTGAATTACTGGTATCTGGTTTAACGACGGGGCTGGGTGGAAAAAGTTTGTTTATTATCATGCCCTGAAAATCAGAAAGGGAAGAGGCAATTACCTGATCGCCCTGCACAAGCTGGTCATGAGATGTCTCACTTTCAGATGCAGCCTCAATATTATCTGGGCGCCATTGTACGGCGGGTTTATTGGCGGCTATGCACTGCTCATATTGTAATATTGGTAAACCCTGTCCGGTATCATCATTGAGTAACTGGATAAATAACTCAGCTTCATTTAAATTTTTTATGATAGATGGAACCAGATCATGCATTGGTAAATCGGTTTCAGGTAAAACTCTAATTTTTTTCTGCTGCAAAGCGCGCCGGGTTGATTCACGCTCACGTAATAGAGATTGTGGCACCTGGGCCAGATAAACCGTTTTAGAGTACTGCTGAGACGAAATGGTAGGGGTATTTTCAGGTGCTTGAAGTTTTTTTATCTGGTCAGTGAGATCACGAGCGAGGTCATTCAAATAGCCACTGTATTCATTTTCTCTTTGTTTAGTCTCAATTGTTCCAAGTCTGGCAATATGTTTATTTTTTTTAACCACCCAAAAGCAATAGCTTTTCAGATCATTAATTGCTTCAGGGGTATCCATTTTATCTAGCATGACCATGAAGATGCGTTTTTGGTGCAGGTTTTTAGTCAGCGCATGGGCTTCTAAAAAAGATTGTAATTCCTGTTGGCACCAGGTTGACTCACGGTAACCCGGTGACATAAAAAGTAAAAGAATTTCTGACTGATCAAGCTTTTGTAAAATGGCCGGAGTGACCGCATCATTGCCCCGTAGCTCGTCATCTATCCAGAGTGAGTAGGCATTTTGTCGTCCAAGATTTTGTGCAAGTAAAATTTGAAGTTTTTTTATAAAAGTACTAACCCAGCCATCAGAAGCCGAATCGGGTGTTAAATTGTCGACGTGGGCATAACTTATAAAAATACTAATCATTTTTAAGCTCCATGCTTTAACATTATGTTGGCACCATTGAACTTGATTGACTTCAGCTAGCCAAATTTGCTTTTTTCTACACAAATTTCGTTACGAGAGCGAAGCCCCCATAATTAGTACCTTTTAGGTTACACAGGTAAATCAGAAAACGCAATATGGCCTAAGATATCAGGCCAGGGCGGACAGACAGGTATGTATTAATCAGTTTGTGTGGGCCCGTAATTTTACGTGCAGAAGTGGTGTATCAATAAGTGACTGAAGCGAATTGGGGGTATTTATAGACGAAATGGAAAATGGTGGGCCCGGAGTGACTCGAACACTCGACCTGCCGATTATGAGTCGGACGCTCTAACCAACTGAGCTACGGGCCCTTATTTCAATAACGATTCAGCTTATCGCTACAGAGCTGGAGCTATGCAGGGGCAGCCTGAATCGTCTTTTTTTATTGGGTAATATTCTATTACTCAATAAAAAACGCACATTATAAATATAATGTGCGTAACAACAAGTTAAAATTAAATTTTAATTGTTTCCGTTGTCTTCACCGATAAAGCTGCGCAAATTTTCTGCGCGAGAAGGGTGGCGAAGTTTACGTAAGGCTTTCGCTTCAATCTGACGAATACGCTCACGGGTTACATCAAACTGTTTGCCCACTTCTTCCAGTGTGTGGTCAGTATTCATATTAATACCGAAACGCATGCGCAGTACTTTTGCTTCGCGGGGTGTTAACGTCGATAAAATATCTTTGGTTGATTCACGTAGTGATTCGCCTGTTGCTGAATCCACTGGAGACATAATGTTAATGTCTTCAATAAAATCGCCGAGGTTAGAATCTTCATCATCACCAATCGGTGTTTCCATGGAAATAGGCTCTTTGGCAATTTTTAATACCTTGCGCACTTTATCTTCGGGCATTTCCATTTTTTCTGCGAGTTCTTCAGGTGTCGGTTCGCGACCTTTTTCCTGTAGCATCTGGCGGAATATACGGTTCAGTTTATTGATGGTTTCAATCATATGAACCGGTATACGGATGGTTCTTGCCTGGTCAGCAATAGACCGTGTAATTGCCTGACGAATCCACCAGGTGGCATAGGTTGAGAACTTGTAACCCCGACGGTATTCAAACTTATCAACGGCTTTCATCAGGCCGATATTGCCTTCCTGAATTAAGTCCAGGAACTGCAGGCCACGGTTAGTGTATTTTTTCGCAATTGATATAACCAGGCGTAAGTTGGCTTCCACCATTTCTTTTTTGGCACGGCGAGCTTTGGCTTCGCCGATTGACATTTTGCGATTAATCTCTTTGATGTCGCTAATTTCTAGCCCGTAAGTTTTTTCTAACAGGGAAAGTTTTAGCTGAGTCTGTTTTATTTCAGCGGCAAACTCGCCGAGTGCTTCTGAATACTCGTGGCCTTTGAGGTACTGATCAATCCATTTCTGATTGGTTTCATTGTCCGGGAATGACTGAATAAAAGCTTTACGAGGCATGTGGCATTTATTAACGCACAGGTTAAGGATGTGGCGCTCGTGGGTGCGCACGCGATCTATGGTGCTGCGCAGCTCTTTGGTCATTGCAATAATAATGACCGGTAGGAATTTCAGTTCCATAAAAATTTCGGCCATTTCCAGGCGGCACTTGGAAACGGTTTTGGTTTTTTTCTCGAGCGCATTGATGGTTTTTTTGTAGGCTTTATCAAGCATTACAAACTGTTCTTTTGCGCGCTCGGGATCTGGGCCGGTATCGATTACTTCTTCTTCTGCGTCATCGTCTCGCTCATCAGCGGGGCCGGAAGCAGGTTGTGCGATTTCGTCGCTATCGTCACTGCGGAAGCCGCTAATTAAATCGGTAAGACGCGCTTCCTCTGTGTTAACAAGCTCGTAGGTTTTTAAAACCTGGTGCACCGAACGCGGGTTGGTTGCCAGTGCACGCATCACCTGCTTGAGGCCTTCCTCAATGCGCTTGGCAATAGAGATTTCACCTTCACGGGTCAGCAGTTCTACCGTACCCATTTCACGCATATACATGCGGACCGGGTCAGTGGTGCGGCCAAATTCATTTTCGATAGAGGCCAGTGCAGCGGCGGCTTCTTCAGCAGCGGTGTCGTCGGTTGCGCTGGCATCGGTTAGTACGAGTGATTCTGTGTCGGGGGCAACTTCATGAACAGTAATGCCCATGTCGTTAATCATATTGATAATATCTTCAACCTGCTCCGGGTCGACAATTTCTTCCGGCAGGTGATCATTGACCTCGGCATACGTCAGGTAGCCCTGTTCCTTGCCCTTGGCGATCAGCTGTTTGAGCAGTGACTGTTTGTCCTGCGCTGGGGGGATGGCACCTTCTGGAGCCGCTTCTAGCTCCTGTTCGATTTGCTCCTGCTCGACTTCCACCTGTTCAGATTTTTCGACCTTGGCTTTACTGGCTTTTTTGACTGTCGATTTCTTTCCTGATTTCAGGGCTTTAGGCTGCTTTTTTTGCTGGCTCATGTTCTTCCGCTAAAGATTACAAGGTTTTAAAACTGAACTCCGAATTTTAGCATGTATATAAGGGCTTGACCATAAAAGAGGCGATTAAATTATGAGCAGGTGAATTTACGTTGTAACGTTTTGAATTTTGAGGGTTTACTCCGAGGTGTGTAAAGTGGCATGGTATGGAAAATGGGCGATTAATGGATGGGTAATGCCTTTAATAATAAGTCGAATGTCTTAAAATGCAGCTGAGTTGAAATGCTCGAGTCTCAACGTATGTATTTGTCTAAAATGAGGAGAACCCTATGGTGAGTTTACAACCCCCGGTATGTGAATTTGATGAGCCGGCAATTGATTTTGATTTGCCCGGTGTTGATGGAAAAAACTGGCGACTGGCGGATTGTGCCGGCGAGAAAGGCCTGTTGGTGATGTTTATCTGTAATCACTGCCCCTATGTAAAATCGATTCGTGATCGGATAGTGCGCGATACCCGTGAGCTTAAAGCGATGGGGGTGAATGCAGTGGCGATTATGTCAAATGATCCGGCAGAGTATGAAGAGGACTCGTTTGAGAATATGCGCAGGATCTCAGATGAGTTTGGTTTTGATTTTCCCTATTTAATCGATGAAACACAGCAGGTAGCAAAAGCTTATGGAGCGGTGTGTACGCCGGATTTCTTTGGTTATAACGCGCAACTTAAATTGCAGTATCGTGGGCGCCTGGATGAGAGTCGCAAAGCAGCTGCGGCAGTGGATGTGAAGCGTGATTTATTTGAGGGTATGAAGCAGGTGGCTGAAACCGGCAAAGGGCCGACGGAGCAAATTGCCAGCATGGGTTGTTCTATTAAATGGAAGGAAGGCTAATTTTTCCGCTTTGATTTTCCAGGGCGACTCATCGCGAGCTGAAGCTCGCTCCTACAGACTTTGACTTGAGTTTGTCTGGGGCTGGAGGTTTTTAAATCCCCCTCGGTAGCATGATTTATTACATAGAGTGATTTTGACCTGTCGCTACATTATTTGTACTCCCGTTTTTCAAAGGGGGAGGCAATAGCTTGCTCTGTGTAAGTGGAGGGGGTTGTGATTTTTTTGCCCCCCTTAGAAAAAGAGGGGTTGGGGGAGATTTTAAAAGGCATGAGCGTGCCAATAAGGCCCGTGATCTAAAATAGGCTCCCCGCATTACATTATTCTTATAGGTAAATAAAAAAGCGCATATAAATTGAGCGCTCACTCATTTTCTATCTTGTTGAAATATAAGAGTTTAATTTTTCATGCCGTGTATTTATGTGTATTTAAGCCTGTAATTAAGTCGCTAAATCCCCCGCTAATTCCACGATACGGTTGCCGAATGCCTCGAAGTAAGGGAAAATAGCGCCCCTTTATTAATGTGGGTGAAAACCCTGCGGCTCTTACAGCGGTCGCAAATTGATTAACCAGATTCCTGTTGGCGAGACCTGTCTCGGCAACGCAAATTTTAAAACTTGATTGGAGATATTCCTATGTCATCACGCAAAGAGCTTGCTAATGCAGTCCGTGCGCTGAGTATGGATGCAGTACAAAAAGCAAATTCGGGTCACCCGGGCGCACCGATGGGTATGGCTGACATTGCAGAAGTATTGTGGAACGACAACATGAACCACAATCCGGCTAACCCTAGCTGGGCTGACCGTGATCGTTTCATTTTATCTAATGGCCACGGCTCAATGCTGATTTACTCATTACTTCACCTGACGGGTTACGATCTGTCTATCGACGATCTTAAAAACTTCCGTCAGCTGCATTCTAAAACGCCAGGTCACCCTGAGTACGGCTATGCGCCAGGTGTTGAAACGACAACCGGTCCTTTAGGTCAGGGCATCACCAATGCTGTGGGCATGGCGATTGCTGAAAAGACAATGGCGGGTCAGTTTAACCAGAAAGGACACGAGATTGTTGATCACAATACCTATGTATTTTTAGGTGATGGTTGCTTAATGGAAGGTATCTCCCATGAAGCCTGTTCACTTGCGGGTACCCTGGGTTTAGGTAAGTTAATTGCTTACTGGGATGACAATGGCATCTCAATTGACGGTCACGTTGAAGGCTGGTTCTCTGATGATACTCCTAAGCGTTTTGAATCTTACGGCTGGCATGTAATTGCCGATGTTGATGGTCACGATCCAGAAGCTATTGCCAAGGCGACTGAAATGGCGAAAGCCATGACTGACAAGCCGACGATGATTTGCTGCAAAACCACCATCGGTTTTGGTTCACCTAATAAAGCGGGCAGCCATGCATGTCACGGCGCACCTTTAGGTGAAGAAGAAATTAACCTGACTAAAGCAGCACTGGGCTGGGATCATGGTGCATTCGAAGTGCCCGAAGATGTTTACCAGGGCTGGGATGCAAAAGAAAAAGGTGCAGCGGCAGAAGCGGCCTGGAATGAAAAATTTGCGGCCTATAAGTCGGCATTCCCGGAATTAGCGGCTGAATTTGAACGTCGTATGGCGGGTGATTTACCCGCAGACTGGGCAGCTAAATCTGCCGAATACATCGCATCGGTTAATGCGGATGCGAAAAGCCCGGCAACACGTCAGGCGTCTTTAGCGTCGATCGAGGCTTACTCTCCAATGCTGCCAGAACTGTTTGGTGGTTCCGCTGATCTGGGTTGCTCAAACCTGACTGAATGGTCTGGTTATAAGCCAATGATCAGCAACGATGAGCCTAACTACGTAAACTACGGTGTACGTGAGTTTGGTATGTCAGCCATTATGAATGGTATTGCACTGCACGGCGGCTTAATTCCTTTCGGCGCGACCTTCCTGATGTTCTCAGAGTATGCACGTAATGCATTGCGCATGGCGGCACTAATGAAAATTCGTAGCCTGTTTGTATTTACCCATGATTCAATTGGTCTGGGTGAAGATGGTCCAACCCACCAGCCAATCGAGCAAATTCCGACCCTGCGTATGATTCCTAACATGGCGGTATGGCGCCCCTGTGATGCGGTTGAATCTGCGGTTTCATGGCAGCAGGCGGCGGAGCGTAAAGAAGGGCCTTCTTGCTTAATCTTCTCACGTCAGGGTTTACCGCATCAGGAACGCACTGATGCGCAGATCGCTGAAATTTCTAAGGGTGGCTACATCCTTAAAGACTGTGATGGTACTCCGGATGCCATTATTATTGCGACGGGTTCTGAAGTAGAGCTGGCAACTGGCGCTGCTGAAGCGATGTCAGGCAAGAAAATTCGCGTTGTATCTATGCCTTGCACAAACATTTATGACCAGCAGGATGCGGGTTACAAATCTGCAGTACTGACCAAAGGTATTCCGACGGTTGCGGTTGAGGCCGCGGTGACAGATGCCTGGTACAAGTATGCTGATGCGGTTGTGGGTATCGATCACTTCGGTGAATCGGCACCTGCAGCGGAGCTGTTTAAAGAGTTTGGTTTCACAGTAGAGAATGTTGTTAAGGCTGTTGAAGGCGTAATGTAATTCATTTATGTCATTTCTGCGAAGGCAGGAATCCAGTGACTTTAGGCTTATGAAAATCTAAATTCAAAGACACTGGGCTCCTGCTTTCGCAGGAGCGACTAAATTAAAGAATTCTGTCATCACCGAATCCATTTTCGGAAATGACAAAGTGAAAAATTTTAAATTAAATATAAATAACCGAGGAAAAACACAATGGCTATTAAAGTAGGTATTAACGGTTTTGGTCGTATCGGCCGTATGGTATTCCGTGCAGTAACAAATGATTTCCCAGAAATCGAAATCGTAGGTATTAACGATTTATTAGATCCAGATTACCTGGCGTACATGCTTAAGTACGATTCAGTACACGGCAACTTCCCAGGAAATGTTTCTTCTGACAATGATTCTATGATTGTTGACGGCAAGAAAATTCGTTTAACTGCTGAGCGTGACCCTGCGAACCTTAAGTGGAGCGATGTGGGTGCTGAGTTAGTTATTGACTGTACGGGCTTCTTCCTAACTGAAGAAAGCTGCCAGGCACACATCGCAGCGGGTGCAAAGAAAGTAGTACAGTCTGCACCGTCTAAAGATGCAACGCCCATGTTCGTATACGGTGTTAACCACAATGACTATGCGGGTCAGGCAATTGTTTCTGCGGCGTCTTGCACAACTAACTGTCTTGCGCCTGTTGCAAAGGTTATCAATGACAAGTGGGGCATCAAGCGTGGCCTTATGACGACGGTTCACGCAGCAACAGCGACACAGAAAACAGTTGATGGCCCTTCACAGAAAGACTGGCGCGGTGGTCGCGGTATTTTAGAAAACATCATTCCATCTTCAACAGGTGCGGCTAAAGCGGTTGGTGTTGTTCTTCCTGAACTAAACGGCAAATTAACCGGTATGGCTTTCCGTGTACCTACTTCTGATGTGTCAGTTGTTGACTTAACGGTTGAGCTGGACAATGCAGCATCATACGAAGAAATTTGTGCAGAGTTAAAAGCTAAATCTGAGTCAGGCGACATGAGCCGCACATTAGGTTACACAGATGAAAAAGTAGTTTCTACTGATTTCCGTGGTTGCTCATACTCTTCTATCTTCGATGCAGAAGCGGGGATTGCACTCGACGGTACTTTTGTGAAGCTGGTTTCATGGTATGACAATGAATATGGCTACACATGTAACATGCTGCGTTTCGTAGAGCACGTAGCAGCCAACTAAGCGCAGCTTTTGTTCGCTAGCGGCGTTGTCGCGAAATTTTAAATGATCACGCACTAACATGCGCTCAACATCTTAAAATTTCACTCCGCCTTGCTAGCGAACAAAATCTGCACTTGGTTAATGACTTCGTTGTGAAAGCTTCGGAGTCATTAACAGTTTTAGAGGGTGAGTTTTAACTCCCCTTTAAACTTATTTGCCAAGTTATTTTTAAACGCTCGAATAGTAAAATTAAACTGATTCGTGTTAACTGCTAAGGCAGGAAACCAGCAACGTTGATTGACATAGTCAATATGTAGATAAAGTGCTTAAAAATTATTTAGCAAAAAAGTTTAAATGAAAAAAACCTCGGCATTATCAAAAATGATAATCAGGTCAAACTCATTACATTTGCAGTTATAAATTACGGCAAATAAAAAAGGTAAACATTATGGCAATCAAGGTTGCTATTAACGGATACGGACGCATTGGACGCAATATACTGCGTGCCATTTATGAAGCGGGTCGCACCGATGAAGTGCAGGTTGTTGCGGTTAATGACCTGGGTGACTCGCACACCAATGCACACTTAACTCAATATGACACTGCCCACGGGAGGTTTCCGGGGGATGTGCATGTTGATGGTGAGTATATGGTTGTGAATGGCGATAAAATTCGTGTGTTAGGTGAGCGAGATCCGGCGCAATTACCCTGGAGTGAGTTAGGCATCGATGTGGTGCTGGAATGCACCGGTATATATGCCAATAAAGATAAAGCCGCGTTGCATATTAAAGGTGGAGCTCAAAAAGTTATCATCTCTGCGCCCGGTGGTCACGGTGTAGATGCCACCATTGTATACGGTGTAAATCACGATACATTAAAAGCAACCGATACGGTTATTTCTAATGCCTCCTGCACCACCAATTGTTTGGCGCCGATGGTAAAACCGATTAACGATAAAATTGGTATTGAAAATGGTTTGATGACTACTATTCATTCCTATACTAATGACCAGGTGTTAATCGATGTTTATCACACAGATTTACGTCGGGCACGTTCTGCTACCAGTTCGATGATTCCGACAAAAACGGGTGCCGCGGCAGCTATTGGTTTGGTGGTGCCGGAGTTAAACGGAAAGCTAGACGGTTTTGCAATACGCGTACCGACCATTAATGTATCCTTAGTTGACTTAACCTTTACCGCGAGTCGAGACACCACGGTAGAAGAAATAAATGCTGTTATGAAAGCGGCAGCCGATGGCAAGGTGTTAGATTACAGCGATGCGCCATTAGTATCGGTGGATTTTAATCATACCAGCACCACATCAAATTTTGATGCGTCGTTAACCCGTGTGATTAATGGCAATTTAGTTAAAGTGTGTTCGTGGTATGACAATGAATGGGGGTTTTCCAATCGCATGATTGATACCACTATTGCGTTGATGAGTGCGAAATAGAAGATCAGCCGTAAGTTTGATCCGGTCTATTTGTTGAAAGAATTGTTTGTTAAGGCGTAAAAATTTAACAAACAGTTTTTATAAATTTAAAATATATTTTAGGAGTAAACATGTCAGTAATAAAGATGACCGATTTAGATTTAGCAGGCAAACGCATGTTAATTCGTCAGGACTTAAATGTACCTGTAAAAGACGGCAAAGTAACCAGCGCAAAACGTATTGAAGCGTCAATGCCAACAATCAAGCATTGTATCGAAGCCGGTGCTAAAGTGATGTTAATGTCGCATCTAGGTCGTCCAACTGAAGGTGAGCCAGCAGCTGAATTTTCATTGCAGCCGGTTGCCGATTACTTAAGCGATGCGCTGGGTAAAGAAGTTAAATTAATTACTGGTTACCTGGATTCGGCTCCAGAAATTGCTGATGGTGAAGTGGCAATATTAGAAAACTGCCGCTTTAATAAAGGCGAAAAGAAAAACGACGAAGCGCTTTCAAAACAATATGCTTCTCTTTGTGACGTGTATGTGATGGATGCATTCGGTACAGCTCATCGTGCACAGGCATCAACACATGGCGCAGCTAAATTTGCACCGACTGCATGTGCGGGTCCATTACTGTCGGGTGAGTTAGAGGCATTAGGTAAAGCATTAGACAATCCTGCACGTCCAATGGTGGCGATCGTTGGTGGTTCAAAAGTGTCAACCAAATTAACGGTTCTTGAGTCACTTTCTAAAGTTGTTGACCAGTTAATTGTGGGTGGTGGTATTGCTAATACATTTATTGCTGCAGATGGTCACAATGTGGGCAAGTCACTTTATGAAGAAGACCTGGTAGAGACAGCTAAAAAATTAACAGCTGATGCAAAGGCGCGTGGTGGTTCAATTCCTGTGCCTACTGACATTGTGTGTGCAAAAGAATTTGCGGAAACGGCTGAAGCAACACTTAAGAGTGTTGATGAATGCGCAGATGACGATATGATTTTTGATATCGGTCCTGATTCCGCGGCTGCACTTGCGGACGTAATTAAAAATGCCGGTACGATTGTCTGGAACGGTCCAGTTGGCGTATTTGAATTTGATCAGTTTGGTGAAGGCACAAAAGCCATTTCAATGGCGATTGCAGAATCTCCTGCATTTTCAATTGCCGGCGGTGGTGACACGCTAGCTGCGGTAGATAAATATAATATCGCTGACAAGGTATCTTATATTTCAACAGGTGGTGGAGCGTTTCTGGAATTCCTGGAAGGCAAAGAATTACCCGCGGTTGCAATTTTAGAAGAAAGAGCGAAAGGCTAAAGGTCGACTGCAGAAGTTAGCGCCTACTGATAATTAATTTTTTGTAGGCGCGAGTTTCAGTTTGCGATGAATGACACAGTAAAAACAATGAGGAGTTTTCTACCTTGCGTAGAACAAAAATAGTAGCAACACTCGGTCCTGCAACAGACGATCAGGAAACAATTGATAAGCTCGTGAAAGCGGGCGTTGATGTAGTGCGTTTAAATTATTCTCACGGTAGCCATGAAGAGCAGGCAAATCGTGTAGAGATGGTAAGAAATGCTGCGGATAAATTAAATCGAGTTGTGGGTGTACTTGCAGATTTGCAGGGGCCTAAAATTCGAACAGAACGTTTTATCGATAAAAAAGTTTATCTAACTGAAGGTGATAAGTTTTTTCTTGATGCGGAATTAGATCCGGCAGCAGGTACAAAAGAAGGTGTTGGCATTACCTATAAAAGTTTGCCCGGAGATGTTAAACACGGCGACCGATTGGTGCTTGATGACGGTCGTATGCTACTGGATGTGGACAGTGTCGATGGTTTAAGAATTAATTGCATCGTCGCTTTAAGTGGTTATTTGTCTGATAAAAAGGGCATTAATTTACAGGGTGGTGGTTTATCTGCACCGGCGCTTACCGACAAAGATAAAGAAGATATTAAATCAGCCGCCAAACTCGATGCTGATTACATAGCGGTTTCATTTCCTAAAAGCGCTGATGATATACACCAGGCGCGTCAGTTATTGCGTGATGCGGGTGGCGATGGTGCCATTGTGTCTAAAATTGAGCGTGCTGAAGCCCTTGACTGTATTGATGAAATTATTGAGGCGTCCGATGTTATTATGGTCGCCCGTGGTGATCTGGGCGTCGAAATTGGGGATGCGGAATTACCGGCGGTACAGAAAAATTTAATTGCAAAAGCGCGTAGTATGGATCGGGTGGTGATTACGGCCACTCAGATGATGGAGTCGATGATTGAAAATTCGATTCCGACCCGTGCGGAAGTTTTTGATGTGGCCAATGCGGTGCACGATGGTACCGATGCGGTGATGTTGTCCGGTGAAACCGCTGCGGGTAATTTTCCGGTTGAAACGGTAAAGGCCATGGGTAGAATCTGTGAATCTGCGGAACAGCACCCGCGAGCGAAAATTTCAGATCACCGTATGGAGTTAACCTTTGGACGAGTTGACGAAGCGATCGCCATGGCAACCATGTATACTGCTAACCACTTAAATGTGGATGCGATTGCGGCATTAACCGAATCCGGATCGACTGTGTTGTGGATGTCTCGAATCAGTTCGGGTATTCCGATTTATGCAATGACACGTCATCGCCACACACGCCGTAAACTTACGCTTTATCGGGGTGTGTATCCAACCAGTATCGATTTTGACCAGGTGGGTGATTATAATATTAGTTCTACTGTGGCCTGCCTGTTAAAGGAGAAGGGTATAGTGAATGATGATGATCGAATTATAATTACCCGAGGTGATGCGTTAGGGGATTGCGGTGGCGGAACCAATAATATGAAAGTAGTCACTATTGGTGATGTGCATGAAACTTCCGATAAATAATAGCTTGAATACAGATTACGAAATTTTTTAATTTATTTTTGACTTAACAAACCTTAATACTAAGGAGTATATAACATGGCCCTAATCTCATTACGCCAATTACTAGATCACGCAGCTGAAAACAGCTACGGTATGCCCGCTTTCAATGTAAACAACATGGAGCAGGTTCACGCTATCATGCAGGCAGCTGACGAAACTAACAGCCCTGTTATCATGCAGGGTTCTGCGGGCGCACGCTCTTATGCGGGCGAACCATTCCTGCGTCACCTGATTTCTGCTGCCATTGAAATGTACCCACATATTCCAGTTGTTATGCACCAGGATCACGGTTCAGAACCAGCGGTATGTTTACGCTCAATTCAGTCGGGCTTCTCGTCAGTTATGATGGACGGTTCCTTAATGGCTGATATGAAAACTCCTTCTTCTTTTGAATATAATGTTGCAGTTACCAAAGAAGTTGTAAAAATGGCTCACGCTGGCGGTGTTTCAGTTGAAGGTGAGTTAGGTTGTCTGGGTTCTTTAGAAACCGGTGAAATGGGCGAAGAAGATGGTCATGGTGCTGAAGGTAAGCTTGATCTGGATATGCTGTTAACCAGCGTTGATGAAGCAGCTGACTTTGTTGAGCAAACTAATGTAGATGCACTTGCAATTGCAATTGGTACTTCTCACGGTGCTTACAAGTTTACAAAAGAGCCAACAGGTGAAGTTTTACGTATTGATCGTATTGAAGAGATTCATGCCAAGTTACCCAACACACACCTTGTAATGCACGGTTCATCTTCTGTGCCACAGGACTGGTTGGAAATCATTAATAACTACGGTGGTGATATGGGCCAGACTTACGGTGTGCCTGTTGAAGAAATCGTAAATGGTATTAAGTCGGGTGTTCGTAAAGTGAACATTGATACGGATTTACGTATGGCATCTACCGGTTCAGTCCGTCGTCACTTACATGAAAACCCTTCGAACTTTGATCCACGCAAATTCTTAAAAGAGTCGACGTTGGCAATGAAGAGTATCTGTAAAGCGCGTTTTGAAGCATTCGGTTCTGCCGGTAATGCGGATAAAATCAAAGTGGCTTCATTAGAAACTATGATTGATTTCTACAAGTAAGTTTAAAGCTTATCTGTAGTCATAAAAAAGGGAAGCTTCGGCTTCCCTTTTTTTAGGTGTATAAAAACGCATTTTTCCACAGATGTTCTGTTTACGCTGTTTAGCGTTCATTGGTAAACATAACTGCTTTATTAAAAAACTAAACCAGCACCAGATTATCCCGGTGTATTAATTCAGCTTCATCAATATAACCCAGGGCCGCTTCAATTTCGGTGGAGCTTTTGCCGCTGATTTTTGCAGCTTCAATAGCATTGTAATTTACCAGTCCATGGGCAATTTTTTTGCCCTCATGATTAATGCAGGCTACCATTTCACCACGTACAAAGTTGCCACTAACGGAAGTGACGCCCACGGCCAACAGGCTTTTTCCAGAGCTAAGTAAAACTTCGCTTGCACCTTTATCCAGTACCAGTTTACCGCTGACTTTCAGGTGCCCCGCCAGCCATTGTTTGCGGGCCGCCATGGGCTCGTCGTCAGGTAATAGCAGTGTGCCCGGTGCTTTGTTTTCAAGAATTTTTAACAGGGCGTCTTCGCTGCGACCACTGGATATTAATGTGGCCGTACCGGAGCGTGCCGCACGTTGTGCTGCGCTGAGTTTAGTGCTCATGCCTCCCTGGCCAAGCACCCCCCCGCTACTGCTGGCCATTCTGTGCAGTTTTGCATCATTGGCCATGCCCGTTGAGATAAATTCAGCATCCGGGTTTTTACGCGGATCTTCACTAAACAGGCCCTGTTGATCGGTGAGAATAATCAGGGCATCGGCTTCTACTAAATTGGCGACCAGTGCTGCAAGCGTGTCATTATCACCAAAACGGATTTCATCCGTGGCGACGGTATCGTTTTCATTAATGATGGGGATGACGCCTAAATCAAGCAGCGAACGTAATGTGCTACGGGCATTTAAGTAGCGCTTGCGATCAGACAGGTCATCGTGGGTAAGCAAAATTTGTGCGCTTAAAATGCCGTACTCTTTAAAACGGCTTTCGTAGGTTTGCACCAGGCCCATTTGTCCCACAGCGGCAGCGGCCTGTAGTTCGTGTAATGCATCGGGGCGTGTTTCCCAGTTTAAGCGAACCATGCCTTCAGCCACCGCACCAGAGGATACCAGTATAATTTCCTTGTTGTGTTTTCGCAGCTGCGCTATTTGCTCAGTCCAGCTTTTTATGGCTGCCGTATCCAGGCCTCGGCCATCATCGGTGACCAGGGAGCTGCCGATTTTAATGACCCAGCGTTTGGAATTAGCGAGTTGTTGGCGTGTTTTCATGAAATTTTAAGTGCAGTTTAATAGCATCCCTCTTAGAAAAAGAGGGGCTGGAGGAGATTTGACTGATTGTATAAGCGGTATGTGACACTCAAGTTCCCATCGGTAGAAATAATATTTATCGTGATAGTCTGATGTAGTATAACAATATCTGCGCCCTCTTTTTTAAAAGGGTGATGCTATGTTACTGGTTTTTATTAAGAATCATCAGATTCGATATTTGCCTCTGTGGTTTTTATTTCATCTTTTTCCGCTTCGATATAGCTCATAATATCAAAAACTAATTCCTGGGTGCCTTTTTTACCCACAGCTGAAATTCGGTAACTTGGTCCACTCCAGTGCATGCGCTGGATAATCGAATCGCAAACCGCATCGGCTTCATCTTCCGGTAGCAGGTCGGTTTTGTTTAGCACTAACCAGCGAGGCTCATCGAGCATTTGTGGGTTATATTTTTCCAGTTCTTTTAAGATGATTTCAGCGCTTTCCACCGGATCAACCTGATCATAAGGCGCAATATCAATCACATGTAATAAAATGCGAGTGCGACTCAGGTGTTTTAAAAATTGAGTGCCCAGGCCCGCGCCTTCTGCAGCGCCTTCAATAAGCCCGGGGATATCCGCAATAACAAAGCTCTGAGAGGGGCCAACATTTACGACGCCCAAATTTGGATACAGGGTGGTAAATGGGTAGTTGGCAACTTTTGGTTGAGCATGGGAAACTGCGCGTATCAGCGTGGATTTACCCGCATTTGGCAGGCCCAGTAGGCCCACATCCGCCAGAACCTTTAATTCCAGGCGTAACTCACGTCGCTCGCCCTCGCTGCCCTCTGTGCACTGGCGTGGAGTGCGATTTACCGAGCTTTTAAAGCGGGTGTTACCCAGGCCGTGAAAACCACCCTGAGCGACCAGTAATTCCTGGCCGTGTTCGGTGATATCACCAATGAGCTCTTCAGTATTGACATCGTAAACCAGGGTGCCATTGGGGACCTGTACATAGAGATCATCCCCCTTTTTACCGGTCATGCCGCGTCCAGCACCTTTGGTGCCAGGGCGTGCGGTATAGGTACGTACGGTGCGAAAATCGGATAGTGTGTTTAAATCATGGCTGCCGACTAGATAGACACTGCCGCCATCACCACCATCGCCGCCATCCGGACCGCCCCGGGGGATAAATTTCTCACGCCTGAAGCTGACCACACCATTGCCTCCATCACCGGCAATTACAAGTATTTTAGTTTCATCTACAAAGCGCATTTATTCTGTCCATTTGTATGGGAGGTGGACCTGTCGTCAGAAGGCCTGCGGTGGAAAATTCATTGCAGGCGCTAGCTCTGGTTCGCGATGGGGTCCAAAAATTATAGCCTAAAGCATAAGGCATAAAAAAACCCTGCCATGATTGAATCAAGAGCAGGGCTTTTAAATTTTGCTAAGACGTAAGTCTTACGCAGCAACCACGCTCACAGTGCGACGGTTTTTGGGGCCTTTCACCTCAAATTTCACTTTACCTTCTGCTTTAGCAAAAAGCGTGTGGTCGCGACCAATGCCTACATTAGCACCTGGGTGGAACTGTGTGCCACGTTGACGAACCAGGATGTTGCCAGCCAATACTGCCTGACCACCATACATTTTAACGCCAAGGCGTTTACTTTCCGACTCGCGTCCGTTACGCGTACTACCGGCGGCTTTTTTATGTGCCATTTCTAAATCCTCTTAATTACAGGGTTTAACCAGCGATGCCAGTTACTTTAATTTCAGTATAGTACTGACGATGCCCTGTGCATTTTTGATGATGTTTACGACGACGAAACTTCATAATATGAACTTTCTTGTGACGACCGTGAGATAAAATCTCGCAGGTTACCTTGCCACCGTCTAACATTGGGCTTCCGATCTTCAGCTTGTCGCCATCAGCGATCATAAGCACCTGATCGATTTCAATTGAGTCACCCTCGGCGCCATCCAGTTTTTCAACTTTCAGATATTCACCTTCAGTAACCTTATATTGTTTACCACCGGTTTTAACTACAGCGTACATACCGGACAACTCCTAAAAAATTTGTGCCAAAAAGCGGGCGTGTTAGTTTTCTGTTTTCAGAAAGGGTGCGAATTGTAGCGATTTGCGGCCCAATAAACAAGCTTAAATGCACTCAAAACAGGCTTTTTATTGAAAAAAAACACTAAAGAAGCGACTGGGGCCAGTTCAGGCTTGAGACTTGGAGTGCGATACACCATAATTCGGCCCTTCTTTGATAGCGTAAGCGCCCGATAAAACATGCAAGTAGACAATATAAAAGCCCTGGTAGCCAAGGATATGCAGGCGGTGGATGATGTGATTCAAGAGCGCCTGTCATCAGAAGTCGTGCTGGTGAATCAGCTGAGTCATTACATTGTGAATTCCGGAGGTAAGCGCTTACGGCCCATGTTGAGCTTAATGGCGTCCCGTGCCTATGGTTATGAGGGAACGCATCACCACACATTAGCGGCCATTATCGAGTTTATCCATACGGCAACTTTATTGCATGATGATGTGGTGGATGAATCGGAGCTGCGTCGTGGCAAGGAAACCGCAAATGCCCTGTTTGGCAATGCTGCAAGCGTGCTGGTGGGAGATTTTCTGTATTCCCGTGCCTTTGAAATGATGGTGGACGTGGACAGCATGAAAGTGATGCAAATTCTCGCGGAAACAACCAATGTGATTGCCGAAGGTGAAGTCATGCAGTTAATGAATTGCCATGATGCGGATACTTCAGAGCAGCGCTATCTGGATGTGATTCATGCCAAAACCGCCAAACTGTTTGAAGCGGCGACACGACTGGGTTCCGTGCTGTGCAATCGGCCCGAAGACGAAGAAAATGCCATGGCGTCATATGGAATGCATTTAGGCACCGCTTTTCAGTTAATTGACGATGTACTGGATTACAGTTCCTCAAGCGAAGAAATGGGCAAAAATGTCGGTGATGATCTGGCGGAAGGTAAGCCCACATTACCTTTAATTTTCGCCATGCGAAATGGTACAAAAGAACAATCAACTGTCGTGCGTAAAGCCATAGAAGAAGGCGGACTGGATTATTTAGAGCCGGTCATGAAGGCCATAAAAGAAACCGGTGCGATTGAGTACACCGAAAAAACCGCCAGAAATGAAGCGGAATTAGCGATCCAGCAGTTGGCGCATTTACCGGAATCTGATTACAAGCAGGCGTTGCAGGACCTGGCAAGATATTCAGTTGATCGCTCATACTAAATAAATATCTAAACAAATTTGTTGTGCGATTTAAGGGCGAATTAAAATAAACGACTATTAATGATTTGTAAGCGATTGGCTCGGCAGAAGTAACGTTGAGTTCAGCGTGCTCACAGCAAATTTTGAATCTTATATTATAATCTGTATTTCACCTGAGTTCGCTAAAGTGAGTATGGATTTAAAAGTAAAAAGATTTCTCGCGTGCTTTTATATTTATATAAAAACGCGACTGTTCATCATTGCGCGACCCACAATATTATCAATTATATTGGGCGTTATATTAACGGGAAATATAAACGCTGAAGAAAATCTATTCGAAGCACTTCCACATACTAATCGTGAGCTCAGTAAACAGGCGCTTCTGGGTAAACGTCTGTTTCATGATCCCATCCTCTCTAAAGATAACACGCTTTCCTGTGCGACCTGTCATCCTCTTTTGAACTATGGTGTCGATGGCCTTAAAAAATCGATAGGTTTTAATAAAGCAAAGGGAAAGAGAAATGCCCCAACCGTGTGGAACGCCAGGTATAACTTTGCGCAGTTTTGGGATGGACGAGCAGGTACTTTGCAGGAACAAGCACAGTTTTCCATAACCAGTCCTCGTGAAATGAATGAATCATTAGAATCAGTTGTAAGGAAATTAAAGCAAGATAAATCTTATAATAATCAGTTTAAACTGGCTTATAGCAATGGAGTAACGAAAGAGAACTTGCTGGATGCTATCGCAGAGTTTGAAAAAACATTAATTACCGTTGATTCAAAATTTGATCTTTATTTAAAAGGTGATAAAAACGCACTGAGTAAAGATGAAAAAGAAGGCTTAATGCTTTTTAAGGCTAAGGGGTGTGTGGCCTGTCATAATGGAATTAATGTTGGGGGTACGCTCTTTCAAAAAATTGGAGTGTTTAAAGATTTCGATACGAGTGGGGACGTGGATTATGGTCGTTATGAAATCACTAAAAAAAGTTTTGACAGGTTTAGTTTTAAAGTTCCTGGACTGAGAAATGTTGAGATGACAGCGCCCTATTTTCATGATGGTAGTGTTGCCACGTTAAAAGAAGCGGTTCAGATGATGGTTGAGTTGCAGCTTGGAAGAGAGGTGGATGAAGAAGAAGTAAATAAAATCATATTATTTCTGAAAACACTGACAGGTAAAACCTATGAATAAAAAGGTCAAAGGTGATTGTCCTTTACCCAGGGTAAATAAATTGCTGATACTCCTGTTTTTAGTGTTTATAGGCGAGGCTGTTTATATTGGATATCTCAAAGTTGAAATAGATAAAGAATATGTTTTAATGAGTGAATTAAAAATCCTAAATATAATTTATCAAAAAATCGAGGCGGTGTTTGATAAGAAAAACAGTCATCGGAGCTTTGATGAAATAGTTAGAAATACGCAACACTTTGGTGCGATTCTTGAGCAAGTTAATGTTCGTGTTAATCAATTTGATTTGGCCGGTAATGAAAGGCTTTATAGCCTGTATGATAAATTACAAAAAGACTACCAGCTGTCCAGGGAATATATTGAGCGCTTTAAGTCATGGAATAGCCTCGCTGTTAATTCAACACGTCTTATTTTTGATATGCATGAGAGCATTCAAAGACTCATTTATAATAGTCAAAATGTTGACAATAAGTATGAGTTCATCAGGCTGCTTGATGCTCTAGTTAAAAAAGTGGCGCTCCTTGAATATGATGGTCTTTCAGATATTGAGTCAATTAAAATCACAATGAAACAGTTTGATAAAATGTCTCAGGCAGATGAAGAACTAACAAAAGAAGCTAAACGACTTTATAAACATATGGGAACGCTGTTTGAAGGCTATGCCGTCATGCAGGAATTAAGAGCAGAAAATAGGCGTCTGAATATTAATAAAAGCTTAGACGAAATGCATCGGTTTTTACTTGACGGATTCAAGCGTCAGGATAAAGAAAATTATAAAAATATACTGGTTTCGAATGTGTTAATCATTGCGCTGTTCATTATACTTTTTTTTACGGACAAAAAAGGATCGGTACTTAATTATAAGTTATGCAAGATAAATATCGAACTTGAAAGCCATGTAGAAGAATTAGAATTAGTAAATAAAGGCATGGCTGAGTTGATGGACAAGCTGGACAAAAATATTATCTCATCAAAAACAGATGCAAAAGGAAAGATTACTTATGCCAGTGAAGCTTTTTGTAAGATCTCGGGTTACACAAGAGAGGAGCTTATAGGTAAACCACATAGTATCGTTAGACATCCTGATATGCCAAAATCATTGTATAAAGAGTTGTGGGAGACTATTAAATGTGGAAAAGAGTGGCATGGTGAAATAAAAAATAAGAATAAAAATAAAGGGTTTTATTGGGTGGACGTTAATATCTTGCCGGAGTTTGATGATCAGGGAAGGGTTAGTGGGTATAGTGCTATCAGGCATGAAGTAACTGCGAAGAAAGAGCTGGAGGAGTTAAGTCTGTCGCTTGAAGAGCAGGTTAAGCAGAGAACTCATGAGCTTGAAAAAATGGTGTCCAGAGTTGAAAAGCTTTCTATAACGGATGAGCTAACTCAGTTGTATAATCGACGACATTATTCGCAGGTACTGGATGCTGAAATTAGACGTGCAAAGCGCAGTGACTGTTTTATTAATTATGTGCTAATTGATATTGATAATTTTAAGAAATACAATGATACCTATGGGCATCAACAGGGTGATGAGGCGCTTAAAAAAGTGGCCGGTGTACTATCTGCGCTATGTAAACGCCCCGAAGATTTTGTTTTTCGCATGGGCGGTGAAGAATTTGCAGTTGTCTTTAGCAGTGAAGAAAAACAGCAGGCCATTAAATTCACGAAAAAAATTAGTAAGGCCATTACAGACCTGGAAATTGAACATCTGGGAAACCCACCATTTAATATTTTAACTGTCTCCGCAGGGCTCGTTTCCTGTAGGCCACGTGTTGAAGGTGATGATGAAAGCATGATTTATAAAAAAGCAGACAAGTTGCTCTATGAGGCAAAAAAAGCAGGCCGAAATATAATAAAATATTAATTTTGGTCACATAAATAAGTTACAGAATATCACGCGTTCACTTCTTAAAAACTAATCGTTTCATAGCGAAAAACCTGCACATTATCTGGCCAGTCATTCATATTTAAACCCGCCTTTACTTTCAAATGCTTTAAAAAGTCTGCAGGTGTGCTCAACTGCTCCCACACAGATGGAAGAAAAGTGCCTTTATTATAGCCCGCCTGCAAAATCAGTCCGTCAACCCCCGGCCGTAACTGTGCCAGCAAGTCTTTTTCCGACGTGAAATGTATGGGGGTGGCAGGGGTTAAGATAGAAAGATGAATGTCGAGTTTTTCAAATTCATCTCTGGTCAGGGATGGGAAGCGTGGATCCTGAAATGCGGCGGCGAAGGCATGCTCTGCAACATCTTTGACTAATGGCTGGTGAGCTTCTAATGTGCCAATACAACCACGCAATTGCCCGTTTATATTTAGTGTGACAAAGCTTGCGCCATCGACCTGCAAAAGCTCACTGTAATCGCTTAGGTTAATGGGCAATGCCTGTTGATGCTGCAGGCCATAGTCAATGGAACTTTTTGCGATGCTGCGCAAGCATTTTTTGTCATCAATGTTAAGTTCAGTAAACTGCGTATGCGCCATAACCGACTACTTTATTTTTATCGCCGGCGGTGTCGCCGGAGTTTCTCAGGTCTAGGGTCTTAATGTGAAGGTTTTTCTGCTTTGCAATCGTTAACAAACCATTTAACGGGTTTCTACCGCAGGCATCTTCATAGTGTATTTTTTCAGGCTGTAAATGTTCTATGGCATGAGAGGTTTGTGTGTCCAAGTCTATGGCGCTCTGGTAGCTATGGTAATGACTCAGGTCTGAGCTAATCACAACCAGAGTGTGCTCATCGCCCCACAGTATTGCAAGCAGTTGCGCGACATCCTGTGCATCGCAGTCTCCAACAACCAACGGAGTCAGTTCAAAATTATTCAGGACCGTCTGTAAAAAAGGCAGCTGTACTTCCAGGGAATGTTCATCCTGATGGGCTGCATCCGAGCTGTTAACAAAAGGCAGGGATTCTGCCAGCTCGCATAATGAACGGTTTATTTTAATCTTGCCCAGAGGGGTTTCAAAATAATCGGCGCGACTAGTAGCGACCCCTCGAAATGCCACGCGATGTGAAGGTCCGAGCAATATAACCTGCTTGATTTTTTCAGCTTTGCCCGCAAATAAGTGATAGGCACTTGCGGCAATCGGGCCCGAATAAATATAACCCGCATGAGGTGCAATGATAGCTTTCGGAATTGTGGAATCGCTGGCGGGTTGCTGTCTTAAAAAATGCGAAATTTCGGCTGATAACTGTTGTGGGTCAGCAGCATAAAACATGCCAGCAACCGCCGCAGGACGGGTGAGTGATGTTGAATTTTTCATGGTGATTACCGGTCAACAATCTTACGTTAGTTATATCATAATCAGGTGAATTGGGATGCAAAAAATTGAAAATAATACGGTGGCGACCCGTTACTGGCACAGGCTGGATGATGGTCGTGTGCAATGTGATTTATGCCCACGTTTTTGCAAGCTAAAAGAGGGGCAACAGGGTCTGTGCTTTATTCGTGCTAATCAGGATAACCAGATTGTGATGACATCTTACGGGCTGTCCAGCGGTTTTTGTATTGATCCGATTGAAAAGAAACCCCTAAATCATTTTCTACCCGGTACACCGGTTTTATCATTTGGTACGGCGGGCTGTAATTTAAGCTGCAAGTTTTGCCAGAACTGGGACATGAGTAAATCCCGTGAAATGCAGACACTGGCGTCCAGAGCCGGGCCGCAAACCATTGCCGAACAGGCACAGGCCCATAAATGTAGAAGTGTGGCCTATACCTACAATGATCCGGTGATCTTCCACGAATATGCCATTGATGTGGCGGCGGCCTGCCGTGAGCTGGGGATCAAATCTGTCGCGGTCAGTGCGGGTTACATCAACGCGGAACCGAGAGTTGAGTTTTTTGATGCAATGGACGCGGCGAACATCGACTTAAAAGCCTTTACCGATCAGTTTTATCACAAATTAACCGGTGCGCATTTACAGCCGGTGCTGGAAACCCTGCAATATTTAAAACATGAAACCTCGGTATGGCTTGAAATTACAACCCTGTTAATTCCGGGACAGAATGATTCGGATAGTGAACTGCATGAAATGACGGCGTGGATAATGGAAAACCTGGGTCCGGATGTGCCCCTGCATTTCAGTGCATTTCATCCGGACTGGAAAATGCGTGATACCCCCCAGACCCCGCCGGAAACGTTGACTCGCGCTCGGCAAATCGCCATGCAAAACGGGCTGCGTTATGTGTTTACGGGCAATGTGCATGATGCGCAGGGTAGCAGTAGCTACTGTCATAAATGCGGGGAGCTGTTGATTGAGCGCGACTGGTACGAGTTGGGCCACTGGGGGCTGGATGACAAAGGTGGTTGCAAAAAATGCGGTACGCAGCTGCCCGGGGTGTTTGAAGCACAACCAGGAAACTGGGGATCACGGCGCCAGCCGATTTTTATTGCAGACAACCAGGGTGAAAAATAGACTAAAATAGGTTATCCTTAACACTCAATAGAAATTATAAATTCATCGCGAGCTAAAGCTACGCTTCTACCCACGTTTTATACCGTAGGAGCGTGGCTTTAGCTCGCGATGGGTTATGAAAAAATTAATCGAGAATGAGCTTGAGCAAAGGCACTTTATACATCATTTCAGCCCCCTCCGGCGCCGGCAAAACCAGCCTGGTCAAAGCACTTACCGAGGCTGCACAGCGCATCGTTGTCAGTGTGTCCCACACCACGCGTAAAATGCGTGAGGGTGAAAAGGATGGGGTAGACTATCATTTTACAGAGCATGACAGGTTTCTATCGATGGTGGGTGAGGGAGCTTTTTTGGAACATGCAAAAGTGTTCGATAATTATTACGGCACATCCCAGGCGCATGTGGAGCAGCAACTACAGTCGGGTCAGGATGTCATTCTTGAAATTGACTGGCAGGGTGCGCGACAGGTACGTAAAGTATTTGCTGATGCCCTGTCTATTTTTATCTTGCCACCTTCGTCGCACGCTTTAAAAGAGCGCCTGAAAAATCGTGGGCAGGATAACGATGAGATTATTAATCGTCGTATGCAGGATGCGGTGAATGAAATGTCACACTATGCGGAGTTTGATTACATTATCGTCAATGACGATTTTGATATTGCCCTGCAGGAACTCGGCAGTATATTTACGGCAAACCAGTTGCGCCAGCTTCAGCAGGAGCAAAACCTGCAAAACTTATTAACCGAATTACTGAATTAATTATTTAAACTTATTTTTATAGAGGATTTAAAATGGCACGTTTAACCGTAGAAGATTGTCTGCCCAATGTTGATAACCGCTTTCACCTGGTACTGGTTGCCGCAAAACGCGCGCGTCAAATCGCTATGGGTGCGGATGCTTTAGTTGAAATTGAAAATGACAAGCCAACTGTGCTGGCGCTGCGTGAAATTGCGGAAGGCCTGGTGAGTCCGGAGATTTTGAATGATAAAACCGAAGAGTTGAACATGATGCCTGCAGCCATTTCAGCCGATGAAATTAGTCAGGAAATGTAATCCTGCTTTCAGGATGATGTAAACATGGCAATAAGTCCTGACCAGACAGAAATTGATGTAAAGGATTTATATGGCGATCCGTCACGTTTTTTAATCTCGGATCTGTGTCGCATCGTCGAAGACTATATGAATGCGGACCAGGTACGCGATGTATACCAGGCGTATTTATTCGGGGCACAGTTTCATGAAGGCCAGTTTCGCCAGACTGGCGAGCCCTATATTTATCACCCCATTTCAGTGGCGCGTATTCTCGCTGAAATGCACATGGATTCTAAAAGTATCTGTGCAGCCATGTTGCACGATGTAATAGAAGACACCCCCGCTACCAAAGAAGAAGTGGCTGAAAAATTCGGTGATGATGTTGCCGAGCTGGTTGATGGGGTGAGTAAACTCACCGAATTTAAATTCAAAAATAAAAAAGAACAACAGGCCATTAATATTCAAAAAGTGTTAATGGCAATGGCACGGGATATTCGTGTTATTTTAATCAAGCTGGCTGATCGCTTACACAATATGCGCACGCTGGGTATTATGCGCCCGGAAAAACGTCGTCGCATCGCAAAAGAAACACTGGATATTTATGTGCCACTGGCGCGCCGACTGGGCATTAATACTTTAAGGCTGGAACTGGAAGATTTAGGTTTTCGCGCCATGTATCCCATGCGTTATCGTATTTTAGAGCACGCAATGCTCGAAGAAGCCGGCCACAGAAAAGAAGTTATTCAAAAAATAGATACCGGACTGAATTCACGGCTTAAAGAGTTAAGTATCGAGGCCGATGTTAATTCGCGCAGAAAGCATCCCTATAGTTTGTATAAAAAAATGCGCGAGAAAAATCTCTCCTATAAAAATATTTTTGATGTTTACGGTATGCGGGTTGTGGTCGATTCGGTTGACGATTGTTACCGGGTGCTGGGTGCCGTTCACAATTTATTTAAACCGATACCTGGAAAATTTAAAGATTACATCGCGATTCCAAAAGAAAATGGTTACCAGTCGCTGCATACTATTTTATTCGGGCCCCACGGAATACCTATTGAAGTGCAAATTCGCACCAGTGAAATGGATAATTTTGCCGAAACCGGTATTGCTGCTCACTGGTTATACAAAGAAAATGCCAGCAATGAAATTGATGTGGGTGGGCGCACCCGTGAATGGTTAACCGGCATATTAGAAATGCAGCAGGCGGCGGGTGACTCGGTAGAATTTTTAGAAAATGTAAAGGTTGATTTATTTCCAGACGAACTTTACGTCTACACACCTAACGGTGATATTGTTAAGTTACCAAAAAATTCAACACCAATTGATTTTGCCTATTCGGTACACACCGACGTAGGCCATACCTGCGTGGCGAGTAAGGTTGATCATCGATTTGCACCACTGGATACACCTTTGTATAGCGGACAGACGATTGAAGTTATCACATCAGAGGGGGCACACCCGAATCCTGGCTGGCTTGATTTTGTGGTTACCGCAAAAGCCCGCAGTAATATTCGAACCTATTTAAAAAGTATGCGCTCCGAAGATGCGGTTGCCCAGGGACGGCGCATGCTATCCCGTATGTTATTAGAAAAAAATATTACCCTCGAGGAGCTGACCCAGGAAAGTTATCAATTCCTGCTGGATGAATACGGATTTACTTCGCTGAATCAATTGCTCGAAGATATTGGTATGGGTAATCGCCCCGCGGGTCTGGTTGCGCGGCGACTGTTCACCGATGAGCTTGAAGATGCCGAACCAGACTCTGAGATAGCGCCCGGTCGACCGGCACTTGCGATTCAGGGAACGGAAGGCATGGTCGTATCCTATGGAAAATGCTGCTACCCGATACCCGGCGACCAGATTATCGGTAAGTTAAGCAAAGGGCGCGGCTTGGTTATTCATCAGGTGGGCTGTAAAAATATTGCCAACGAACGCCTGCAAAGTGAAAACATGATTGATGTTAAATGGGCGACGGACCCCACCGGTGAATACCCCTGCCAGTTATATTTACATGTGCAAAATGAACGGGGTGTACTAGCACGTTTGGCGACTATTATTTCAGATGAGGCGGCCAATATAGAACATGTGGAAGTGGAAGATAAGGACGGATTATCAACCAATATTTCATTTTTAATTTCAGTCAGTGGGCGTAACCATCTGGCAAAAATAATGCGTCGCCTGCGCCGTGTTAATTCTGTAATGCGTATTGTTCGTGTGCAGTAAAGCACATTTATAATAATTAAAACAAGTAGAGAATAAAATCATTATGAAAAAAGAAATTATATCAACCGATAAAGCGCCACAGGCCATTGGCACTTATTCGCAGGCGGTAAAAGTAAATAATACGGTGTATGTTTCCGGGCAAATTCCATTGATTCCTGAAACAATGGAAGTGCTGGAAGGTTCCGTCGAAGAGCAGATACATTTAGTGTTTAAAAATTTACATGCCATAATTTCAGCCGCAGGCGGCACGTTTGACAATGTGGTTAAGTTAAATATATTCTTAACTGACTTAAGCAATTTTCCGACAGTTAACCAGGTCATGGCGCAGTATTTTACCGAGCCTTACCCAGCGCGAGCAGCCATTGGGGTGAGTGAATTGCCCAAAGCGGTTGCTGTAGAAATGGATGCGATTTTAGAGTTATAACCTAAGCTTTCGTTCGCTGCCTCGTAAGCTTCTCGATATCTCAACGGCGCGACTAAAATCAATACTATTTTCGACATAAACAACCGGTAGTCATTGGGCCTTTGTGTTAGCCGGTAGCAGAGTGTCCCACTGAAAACGATTAAAAGTTTACGATCAGGTGTTTGTACACGTTGACAAAAACATCAGAATTAAATCAGAAAAAAAACATTACGCATTCCTGTCGCTTAACTCAATTAAAAGGCGTTGGCCCGAAAGTTGAAGAGCGCTTAGGAAAGCTTGGCCTGCATACCATTCAGGATATTCTTTTTCATCTACCCTATCGATATGAAGATCGAACTCGCGTTATTCCGATTGGCGCATTGCGCCATGGTCAGTCGGCTTTAATAGAAGCCACGGTCGACTATTCCAGTGTTGCTTTTACCCGCAAGGGAAAAAGCAGACGCATGTTGCTGGTGCATGTCACAGACGGGACGGGTAGCTTGTTATTGCGTTTTTTTTATTTTAATAAAAAGCAACAGGATGTATTAGTCGCAGGAACCCGGCAGCGTTTTTTTGGTGATGTTCGCTATGGTGCATCGTCAATTGAAATGGTGCATCCGGAATACTCGAAAGTCGATGAGAATACTGCCGATCCAACAGAGTCGTCATTAACTCCCGTCTATCATACCACCGATGGGGTGAGTCAATTTTTATTGCGTCGCCTTTCGGAACAGTGTTTGCAATTACTGGATCAGGAAGCAATATTGGCAGAGTATTTAACGCCTGGTTTGTTGGCGCTGGAAAAGTCATGTTCACTTGCGGAGGCAATAAAGTATGTGCACCGTCCTCCGGTTGATGCAAACATAAATGCGTTATTTGAAGGGCAGCATCCGGCACAATTACGTCTGATATATGAAGAGTTAGTGGCACAGAATTTAAGTTTTCAGGTGCTGCGTGAAAAAAATAAAAAGCAACATGCGGCGAGTTTAGTAAGTGAAAATCATCTGTTATTTCAGTTTATAAAATCTTTACCTTTTGAATTAACCCTGGCGCAGCAAAAAGTTAACCAGGCTATTTTACAGGACCTTGAGTCGGGTTTACCAATGATGCGACTGGTGCAGGGTGATGTGGGGTCGGGGAAAACAGTGGTAGCTGCGCTGGCCTGCTTAAAAGCGGTGGAGTCTGAAATGCAGGCTGCTATTATGGCGCCCACTGAAATTTTGGCCGAACAGCATTATAAAAATTTTAATAACTGGTTTAAGCCGCTGGGCATAAATGTTGTTTGGCTGTCCGGGCAAATAAAAGGTAAAAAAAGAACCGCTGTATTACAACAGATTATTTCTGGAGAGGCACAGGTGGTTGTGGGTACCCACGCGCTTTTTCAAAAAGATGTTGAGTATAAGTCGCTGGCGCTGGCGATTACCGATGAGCAGCATCGCTTTGGTGTGCAGCAACGTATGGCATTGGCGAAAAAAGCTTCGCCCAGCAAAACGAAGCCTGAAAATAAATCAGCGGATCTTGCACATCAGTTAATTATGACAGCAACACCGATTCCCAGAAGTCTGGCAATGACCGCCTATGCCGATCTGGATTATTCGGTGATTGATGAATTACCCCCGGGACGCAAACCGATTACAACCGTGGTGATTCAGCAGGAGCGCAGAGAGGAAATACTCGGGCGAATTTATCGGGCGTGCAATGAAGGCAAGCAGGCCTACTGGGTGTGCACCCTGGTGGAAGAGTCTGAGGCGTTACAGTGTCAGGCAGCACAGGATACTGCGCAAATGCTGCAAAATGTTTTGCCGGATATAAGTGTTGGGTTAATTCATGGGCGCTTAAAGTCGGATGAAAAAGATAGCATCATGCAGGACTTTAAAAATGCAAAAATCCAGTTACTGGTGGCAACAACGGTTATTGAAGTGGGTGTTGATGTGCCCAATGCCAGCTTAATGATTATTGAAAATGCTGAGCGCCTGGGTTTATCCCAGTTGCACCAGTTGCGTGGCCGAGTTGGCCGGGGGGTTGAAGCCAGCCACTGTGTGTTGATGTTTAAAAGCCCGTTGAGCGGTCAGGCAAAAGAGCGTCTGACCATTATGCGAAAAACCAATAGTGGATTTGAGATTGCGCGAAAGGACTTGCAGCTTCGAGGACCGGGTGAAGTGCTGGGAACTCGCCAAACCGGGCTTATGCAACTGAAAATAGCGGATATTGTGCGTGATGAATATCTGCTTGAAGATGTGAAAATAACGGCACAGAAAATACTTGAAGCGAGTCCGGAAAAGGTAAGGCCGTTAATTGATCGATGGGTGGGTGCCGCACAGCAGTATATGAATGTGGGCTGAGTTTTTATTGTTTAATTCAAATATTTTTTATACAGACGCTCTCCGGGGTCAGGCAAGTCTGCTGTCGACCCAGCCTCTAAGTATATAGCTTGTTGAAATATATCCGTTTTAAATAGCTATTGGGTATTAAGTCGTCTATCTATAGTGGATACGTTTTAATAATTTCCACTTAAAAGGAAACCGCATGCCCGAAGTGATGAATCAGGCAGAGTCTTTTTCAGATCGTAAAAATGACGATAAAATCTGGCGCGAACAGATTAAGCGGGTCGAGCAAAATGCGGTGCTGAGCAATGTGATCAGTTTATTCGTGGCTATTTTACTGGCGTTGGTTCTGTGGCGTGATGTGTCCCATGATCTGGTGGTGTCATGGATGGCATATATGGTGTTGATAACCCTCATTCGATTTGCAATGGATTATCGACAAAGAAAACGCCAGTCTCATAATGAGTTGGCCAGTGATGCATTAAATAAGAAGTTCGCCAACTGTTATCTGGTCGCCATTTTACTTACTGCTCTGGGCTGGGGAATGGTGGGGTATTTTTTATTTCCAATTGAACCGGCTCAGCAATTAATGCTGGGGTTTGTGTTGTCGGGAATTGCATCCGGTGGTGTGCTGGTGCTGGCACCGATGCTTAAACTGTATCTGTTTTATCTATCTCTGGTTATTTTCCCGATTACGATCCGTTTCTTTTTAATGGGCGATGAATATATCGTGCTGGCGGTGACAACAATATTTTATGTGGTGCTAATGGGAAGTATAGGCTCACGCATAAACAGGAGTTTTTTAAAGTCGCTAGAGGTGCGTTTTCATAATGAGTCTCTGATAAAGTTTATGAGTCAGGCACGTAATGAATCAGATGATTTAAATGAAGAGTTGTCTGAGGAAATTGAACAGCGTAAACGTGTCGAAAAAGAATTGCACAGAGCTAAAGAAATTGCCGAAGCGGCGAGCAAAACAAAAAGTGAATTTCTGGCTAATATGAGCCATGAAATTAGAACGCCAATGAATGGTGTTTTGGGCACCCTGCAACTGTTACAGGATTCAGGCTTAACTGAAAGCCAACAGCAATATGTCAGCATTGCCTATAATTCTGGTGAATCCCTGTTGTCATTGTTAAACGATATTCTGGATTTTTCAAAAATTGAAGCGGGGAAACTGGAGCTGGAATTAATTCCCTTTGATTTGCATAATTTAGGTCATGAATTAACGGTTTTGCTCAAACAGAAAGCCGCTGAAAGAGAGGTTGAATTAAAAACAGATTTGGATGCTGATATTCCGAAGATTTTAAAAGGTGACCCGGTTCGGATCAGACAGATACTGGTTAACCTGATGACCAATGCTATTAAGTTCACTGAAAAAGGTGACGTCACTATAAGGGCAAAAGTCTTAGAAAAAAGTGAAAAAGTGGTGCGCATCCGTTTGGAAGTCAATGATACAGGTATCGGCATTGAGGAGCGCTCACAACGCAAGCTGTTTAATTCCTTCACCCAGGCAGATGGCTCAACGACCCGTAAATATGGTGGCACGGGGTTGGGGCTGGCGATCGTGCGGCAACTGGTTACCATGATGCGTGGACGCCTGGGTGTGGAGAGCGAAGTGGGAAAAGGCTCATGTTTCTGGGCGGAGATTGCTTTTGAGGTTCCCGATATCGTGGCTGAAAGTACACAGCAACCCGTCACACAAATACCGCAGGTGCTGGTAGGGCATGTTTTGCTAGTGGAAGATAATCCGGTGAATCAAATAATCGCTACAAAAATGCTGGAAAAAAATGGCCTGAGTTTTGAGGTCGCAAATAATGGTGAAGAGGCGGTCAACCGATTAAAGGCCGAGCATGATTTTGACCTGGTGTTAATGGATTGTCAGATGCCGATAATGGATGGCTATGCAGCGACCCAGGCATTGCGTGAATTTGAAGTTGAAAGCAGTAAGGGGCACCTGCCAGTGATTGCAATGACCGCCAATGCGATGGAAGGCGATAGAGAAAAGTGTCTCGATGCGGGGATGGACGATTATGTATCCAAACCCGTTAATCAACAGGCCTTGAAAGAAACCCTGGCTAAATGGCTTGACAGTAAATCATAACTATTCGGGCTGTTTATAATGACGCAGTGGTGTAGAATCGACAGCTTCTAAAATTTTAAAAAATTATTAATGTCAGGTCATCACACACGTTTACGCTGGTGTAATCAGAAACGTTGCTTTTCAAAAGAGCTTAAAGGGCAACTTAAATCATGGCTGTTTGATTCCGGCTCTTTAACAACGCGTTTAGTTGATCACTGCGACGGATCATTCTCGGTGAAAGTTTTATCTGTGAGCCGGGCCACACCGACCCCCGATGAAGTAAAAGTCCTGAAATTAGCATCCAGAAATCAGGCGATTATTCGCCAGGTGTTATTAATGTGTGGTGATACACCGGTGGTTTATGCGCGTACCATCATTCCTGTTTCGAGTTTGCGCGGAGCATTACGGGGTGTGGTTTTGCTCGGTAATAAATCTCTGGGTGCGGTTTTGTTTGCAGATAAAAGTATGCGTCGCGAACCGGTTGAAATTACATCTCTTAAGTACAGGCATAAATGCTATGCGTGGACACAATATGAGGGCAAGGAACCGGTCTGGGGACGGCGCTCAATTTTCAGGTTAAAAAATCAAAAATTATTAGTGAGTGAGTTTTTTTTACCGAGCTTATTTCGCTGAAGCATTTATTCTGAATTAACAAATGCGCTATCATTTTATCCAATAATAAGTTTAAGGCCGATGAGTAGGGTGATAATCTCGTAACTGATTTTAATGAGTCGGTTGCCTTTTATTATGGCCAGATGTGCTCCAAAGTAGCCTCCAATGAGTGAACCTGCCAGTAAGGCCGGGAGCCATAACCAGTAAATTTCACCAATTAAGCCAAGTGTCACTGCGCCGCTGCCATTCCAGAAAATACCAACCAATACTAAAGTATAGGCAACGGCCGTTTTATAGTCGAGGCCAAACCAGCGCACCAACCAGAGGGTGACAAACAGGCCGGTGCCGGATGTGAGGGAGCCGTTTAATATCCCTATGCAGAATATCACGAGCCCGCCAATGATAAGCCCCTGTGTGCCCCTGTTCGTGGGATTCAGTTCCTGGCCAAGAGACGGTGAAGCCCGGGAGTAAAGGCCCAGCCCCATGGTTAATATTCCAAGCGCAATTTGTGCATTTCTATCCGGAACCTGTAAAATAAAACTGGCACCTAAGATAACACCGGGAATGCCAGTTAATAGAATATACGCTGCAAATTTACGTTCCAGCTGGCTGGATTTCAGATGGCGAAGAGTCGCACCAATCCCCAGTGCCACACTAGCGACTTTATGAGTGGCCAGTGCCAGGCCAAAGGGGAGCCCCAGGAAAATTAATGCGGGAAGTTGTATCAGGCCCGCGCCGCCACCAGCTAACGCAGAGAAAAAATTCGCCAGCAGCGATACAAAAAAAAGCAGGATTTGTTCTGTGATATCTATCATGTAGTAGCGTGTTACACTAGAAAAGGAGCAGTGGTTTTGATTTTTTGCTCCTGTAGGCAATAATTCTATAAAAACCGTGTATTATGCGCGATGAAAGGCTCTATCAAAGAAAAACATTGAAATAGAGCATATACTAAAGGGATGATGTTACATATATATAATGCAAAATTTAAGTGATAAATGCTTTAAAGTTTGCACATTAATGACATATTATTTAAATGCGTATCACTAAAACCTCACAGAAAAAATTTTTCTATAACGGATTTATAGCTTACCTGCTAATTCCGACCTGCGTTCAGGCCGGCCTGAATAAATGGTATGATGAAAAAGGTCAGGTGCATTATGGCGATCGTGTGCCTGCAGAATACCTGCATAAGGAGTATTCTGAATTAAATGAACAGGGCGTTACCGTGAAGACATCTGAAGCCATGAAGACTGAGGAAGAGCTGGATGAGGAGGAACAGAAACGTAAAATAGAGGCGGCGGCAAAAACCCGTCGCATAATCGCCGAACGTAAAAAAGCATTACGCGATAGAGTGCTGCTCGATACATTTACAACATCTGAAGATTTAATACTTGCTCGTGATGCACGAATTGAGGCGCTAGACTCACAAATATCACTCGCCGAAACACTCATTAAAAATGATGAAGTTAAACTTCAAAAAGTTAAAAATCGTATTGCCTCACTTGAGAAAGCGGGGCGTAAGCCACCCGAAAACCTGTTTAAGCAAATGACCCAGGTTAATCGTCAGATTGAAACTAACTATAATTATGTGGTGGATAAAAAGAAAGAGCGTGTTGAAATCATGAAAACATTTGATCAGGATGTAAAAAGATTTAATGAACTCATGAAAATTCGACAGGAGCTAAAAGATAAAAAGGCCAGTGAAGCCATTCAGTGAAGTCATCCAGTAAGCTGCGCTTTAAGTTATTCCAGTGATAATTCTATCTTCCCCACGACTATCTGGTTTCTGCCTTTTGATTTGGCTTTATATAATGCTTTATCAGCAGACTTAAATAAACTTAATGCGGTTGAGCTCTCATCGGGCACAACCGACGCGATCCCGATACTCACGGTAATATTTTCACTTAAGGGCGAGGTTGCATGGGTTAAGCTTGCAAGATGTAGTTGGTGCTGCATTTGTTTGGCTAAGGTCAGTGCCCCGTCAACATCCACATCAGGTAGCATCACTACAAATTCTTCTCCACCAATACGAGCAATAATATCCGCAGGGCGATGAATGCAGCCACGTAGTATTTGGGCAACCGCTTTAAGGCAGGCATCGCCTTCTGCATGACCATAAGTGTCGTTATAAAGTTTAAAATAATCTATGTCGATTACCATCAGCGTTAGAATTTTCTGGTCACGGGATTCGCGTTTCCATTCAGCCTTTAGCTGCGTTTCAAAATAACGTCGATTATGTAACTGGGTTAAAGCGTCTTCCAGTGAGAGGTTTTCGAGTTTCTCATTGGCGTTTTGCAGTTCCTGGTTTGATTCCGAGAGGCTATTAACCATTTGCGTATTGTTATATTGCAGGCTCATGCTTTCAGTTAGATTTATATCCATACGACGAACAGAAGCAATGATTGCAGCAATATAAAGCGCGAACATAAATAAAAGTATGGTGCCGCGATCTTCCAGTAAAATTGAAATATAAATGACATAGGGTATGGTTGATACCGCCTGAAAAATCAACGCGACTCGTTTCATAACCCCCAAAAAAGGTATAGCAGCCGCACCTACGCCGATGAGAACGATAAAAATATAAACCTGCTCCAGAGGCTCCAGATAGCTGCCAACAACAAAGCCCCCGGCACCCCAGCAGAGTCCTGTAATAACAGTGGCTGCAAAAAAACGATTGAACCAGTGCTGGTAGTTGATCTGTTTATTCTTAGTATATGTCTGACAAAACTGGTGTGTATTCCAGGTGCGAAACAGTGTGACAGTGATAAAAATTAACCACCAGATAATACCCCCGATGATATTATTTGAATCGAGTGACAGGTAGGCAATGATTGTTGAAGCCAGGATTGAAATTATCCAGCTCTGACTCTGGTTGCGGTGCAGCATAATCACCTTTTCCTGAAACATCCATGCCCGCATTTCAGGTGTAGGTTCTGCCTTATGTGTTTTTGTATCTAATTGCATGCCGTTATTATTTTAGTTATTTTTAAAAATAGCCCGTTGTTGTCAGACCTTGAGTTCTGCTCGTGCCAGGCACCATATATCAACGCGTTTTACACCGCCGTTTTTAAGTGTTTTTGTCAACTCGGATACACTTGATCCGGTGGTGACCACATCATCGAAAATAACCACATGTTGATGGTTAGGTTTGTGCTTATAGCTAAAGGCATTTTTAATATTTTGCCGTCGCTGATGTGCCGATTTACCTGTCTGGTGCTCAGTGTCACGAATACGTTTTGATGCGTATAGATCCAGTGGTAAGTTTAAAGCCTGAGCGATGGGTTTAATCAATAACTGAGATTGATTAAAGCCTCTTTGCTGTAAGCGCCTGCGATGCAACGGCATGGGAATAATGACATCCGGTCTGTCATTGGCATATAAATGCGCAGGTAAATTATTTAAAATTAAACGAGATAACAAAGGAGCAAAATTGAGTTTAGCATTAAACTTTAATTGCTGAATCATCCATTCGAGCGGTTGTGCATAAATAAATGGGCTCCAGCAAACCTCATAAGCGGGTGGTTTTTTAATGCATTGTGCACAGTGTGCAGGGGACTGGGGTGGATGTTGATCTGATGATGTTAGCGGTAGCGCACACTTAACACAGGCATTTGGGTTGTTGGGTATATCGGCTGCACAGGGTTCACATAATTGTCCGGCAAAGCGACTGTCGCTGGCATTGCCACACAGCAGGCAGCGTGTGGGGTATAAAAAATCCAGTAATTTCATTATTTAAGCTTTTCCCTTGCGATTGATCGATCCATTCAGGCCTAAAATCAGGTATTATAGCGCCTCCTAGCAATATATAGATTTACACCTCATGACTCAAGTTAATACCGACACCACTCAAAATACCCTTCGCCACGACTGGTCGTTACAGGAAATACAGGGCCTGCTGCAAATGCCGCTTAATGACCTGCTGTTTGAAGCGCAAACCCTGCATCGCCAGTACCATGCGCACAATGAAGTGCAGATTAGCAGCCTGTTAAGTATTAAAACCGGGGCCTGTCCGGAAGACTGTGGTTATTGCTCACAAAGTGTCAAACACAATACGGAGCTGGAACGAGAGCGTTTACTGCCCCTGGATGAAGTGATTGAAAAGGCGAAAATTGCTAAATCGAATGGCTCCAGCCGGTTTTGCATGGGGGCCGCCTGGCGTAACCCCACGGACAAAAATCTCGATAAAGTGATCGAAATGATCAGCGCCGTTAAAGCGGTGGGCATGGAAACCTGCGTAACCCTGGGGATGCTGAGTGACCAGCAAAGCCAGCGATTAAAAGAGGCGGGTCTCGATTACTATAACCATAACCTGGATACCTCACCGGAGTTTTATGGCAATGTTATCACCACCCGAACATTTCAGGATCGTCTGGATACCCTGCAACACGTGCGAGATAAAGGTATTAATGTATGCAGTGGCGGTATCTTAGGGATGGGTGAAAAGGCAACAGACAGGGCGTCAATGCTGCAACAGCTGGCCAATATGCCCCAGCATCCGGAGAGTGTGCCCATTAATATGCTGGTACAAATTGAAGGCACACCCCTGTTTGGCGCAGAGGGTATCGACAGCATTGAATTTGTGCGCAGTATTGCCGTGGCCCGTATAATAATGCCCGAGTCCCAGGTGCGGTTATCCGCAGGGCGTCATGAAATGAGTGATGAAATGCAGGCCATGTGTTTCTTTGCCGGTGCGAATTCTATTTTTTATGGCGATAAACTATTAACCACAGAAAACTGTGAAACCAATGATGATCTGGCTCTGTTTAAACGCCTGGGTATTAAGCCAAGTGAAGCCCAGCACAGTGATCTGTTAAAAGCCGAAGCCTGTCATTCATAGATAAAGCTGACGTTAGACTCGCGAGTGCTTGCGGTTGGATCAGAATGAAAAATTTTCAGCAGGATTTACAGCAACGAAAACAAAACGGCCTTTACCGACAGCGTAAAATTCTTAGCAGTCCCCAGGGCCGTGAAATTATTATTAATGGTCAGCGGGTTCTAAATTTTTGCAGTAATGATTATCTAGGGCTGGCAAATCACCCACGGGTTAAACAGTCTTTTATTGAAGCTGCTCAACAATATGGCGTGGGCAGTGGTGCCGCACATCTGGTGAATGGGCATACAGCCGCTCACCATGCGCTGGAAGAGGAACTTGCCGACTTTTGTGGCTACCCCCGGGCATTATTGTTTTCCACAGGTTATATGGCCAATCTGGGTGTTGCACAAAGCCTGTGTACAAAACACGATAGTATTATTGAAGACAAATTGAACCACGCCTCATTACTCGATGCGGCAAATATTAGCCAGGCGCGATTATTGCGCTATCTGCATAAAGATTACCAAAGCTTATCCAATAAACTTGAGCGCTGTCATAGTGGCGAAAAGCTATTATGTTCAGATAGTGTTTTTAGTATGGATGGGGATGAGGTGGATATTTTGCAGATGCTAAAGCAGAGTAAAAAACACGACGCCCTTTTAATGATTGATGACGCTCACGGCTTTGGGGTTTTAGGCGAGCAGGGACGAGGCTCGCTAAACCACCAGCAAATAAAAGCATCGGATGTGTCGGTTTATATGGCAACCCTGGGTAAGGCGCTGGGGACGGCCGGCGCATTTGTTGCCGGTTCAGAAGCGTTGATTGAGACTTTGATTCAAAGCGCCCGCTGTTATATCTATACAACGGCAATGCCCGCAGCCATTGCAGAAGCCACCCGCAGCAGCCTGCAATTATTAACGACCGAAAATTGGCGCCAGCAATCGTTAAATGAAAATATTAACTATTTTAAACAGCTGGCAAACCAGTCAGAATTAAATTTGCTGGATTCAAACACTGCCATTCAGCCGGTTATTATCGGAGATGCAAAACAGGCCGCGTATATCAGTGAACAGCTACTTCATAAAGGTTTGCATGTTGCGGCCATTCGACCACCCACCGTGGCGCTCAACACGGCGCGGTTGCGGGTGACGCTAAGAGCAGATCACACACGGGACGATATTGAACAACTAGTGAATGAAATTTCTCATTTAATAAATGGCCACTAGTGAGTAAGGCGCAGATTTATGGCCTGGTGTTAAGGCCTCACCAATCCAAGGCGTAAAGCTTCCAGGGTTGCTTGCGCACGGTTAGAGACATTTAATTTTCCATAAATACTTTTTAAATGGCTGGCGACGGTGTTTGACGTAATGCCTAAAATTTCAGCGGCTTCATTGCGGCTCAGGCCTTTGGCGATGGCACCAAGTATTTCCTTTTCACGGCTAGATAAGTCCGGCTTGTCCGATGGTTGAATGTCGCTGTGAAAATGGTTAATCATTTTTCGAGCAATGGCGGGAGAAATAGGTGGTTCACCTTTTATAATACCCTGCAGGCTCTGAATAAACTCTTCGGTGGTTTGCTCTTTTAGCAGGTAACCCTGGGCGCCGGCCTCAAGTGCGGGAAATAAATAATTATCATCATCAAATATAGTGGCAACAACGCAATAGGTATCGGGTGATTTTTTAGTTATCTCGCTGATAATTTCAACACCATTACCATCAGGCAAATTCAAATCGATTAATGCCAGATCCAGTTGCGTTTCAGCAACAACTTTTCGCGCCTGTGCCAAACTTGATGCTTCAAATAGTTCGACTTCAACAAACGCCTGACGAATGATTTGTGTTAACCATTCGCGGGTTTCCGGGTGATCTTCTAAAACCAGTACATTATGCATATTATTGTTCCGTAGTATCAGCAATCATAAAATTGATTCTTACACAGCTGCCTCTGTTTTCACCGGTTACCGGATCACTCAGATTAAACCAGTTGGCGTCACCGCCGAGTTCCTGTGCACGTGTTTTTATATTGTTCAGGCCCTTACCCGGGATGCAGCTTTTTAAATCAAAACCCTGGCCATTATCACTGCACTCAACGGTGAGTTGCAGGTGATTTAAATCGATAACAATTTCCATAAACTCGGCATTGGCATGGCGAATAATATTGGTCGTTATTTCATGCAGCATGCGATTAAGATTTATGTGCTGGCGCGGCGTAAAGCTGTAGTCTTTTAAATTTTCGCTCTGGTGCCATAATAGCTGCATGCCAATCGAGTTGATTCTATCCTGTATTTCAGATCGAACATCAATCATAGCATCTAGTATCAACGCTGTTGATTTATTGTCAAGGGTGTAGATAGAATTTCTTAATGATTTTAGAATGCTGCGGGAAATTGCGATGCTTTTTTCATCTTTAACCGTGTGAATAAGCGTTAGCATGCGGGCGGCGACATCATCGTGTAGATCACGTGCGATGCGTTTACGTTCAATTGCGGCGCCTTTTTCAAATGCCTCTTCAATCGTAATAAACTGTATTGTTAATTTTAAAAGAGATTCCGCAAGCTCGATATCGTTGTTATTAAACAAGGTTGTCTGGCTGGTGCTATTAAGGATGTAGCCATGTTTGAGCATAATGGAAGGGACTTCCAGCATGTTATGTTCGGTGTTAATACTGCATTGTGTAATTTTGTGGGTTGAATTTATTAATATGCAGTCAGAAAAAAATCGTTGAATGATTGACTTCCAGCGGGCGTCTATAGAGGTGCCGCTGCTGGAAAACTCTTCAATTAAAAACGGTAGATTTTTTTCCAGATTTTTATGCACTAGCCATCTAACCTGTTACTTATTGGGTATTACAAAAATAGACATTATAGCCATTTTACAGGCCGTCTACAGTTTACGCGAGTTAAGTTATACACGGCTCATGGCAGAAAAACTTTTAATGAAAGGTGAGGCCATTGTTGGGTTCCTGATCATAGATTTATAGTCACCCTCAACAAATTTTAATTTTCCCGTGGTGTAGGCTAGCCCCAAACCGGTTGAGCCAACTTCACGTTTAAACCATTCTTTCCAGTGATCCTCTTTTGCACGTAGATCCCAGTTTAGTTTTTGACTGTTATAATGTCCAGCCTCAATAACGTAGCCATCTTCAATAACAATGCAGCTGCGGGGCCTGTCTTCATCGGGAAAGCCATAACCAATAATGGACGAAAAATTAATTTCATTAAGGTGCCGAGTTAAATAGGGATCTTTATTCCATTCCTGCATGAATTTTTCCATCCAGGCTTGTTCAAATAATTGCAACACGTATTGCTCCGTCGTTGTTTTAAAACAGCTGAATAAAATCAGCGTTCCAGATTGTTAAAAAAGTCTGTCAATGACCCGTCTATGCAGGTTTTAAAAATTGCAGGTCAGTCGCCGATTTAGTCGTCTCGGTTGGTATTCATTTCAAGGCGAAAAATGTGAACTTACGAAGGTAAGTGAGCATTTTATAGCGTAGAGATTTGAGTCAACAGAGGCGATATGAAGGGCGGCTTTATTTTAGCTCCATGGTCATTGCGTGTATATTGTTTTGCTTTAAAGTGCTAAGCGTATCACGCAATAAATTAGGGTTACTAAATGGCCCAATGCGTACACGGTGCCAGTTGTCACTATTTATACTAACGCTCTGGATTGAAGATTGAACACCGAGTAGTGCAAGGCTGGCTTTTAAGCGTTCAGCATCCTGCTGGCTTTTAAATGAGCCTGCCTGTAACAGGTATTTTTTAGTAGTGTCGGTATTAAGTTGTGCCGGATTTTTGTTTTCCGCATTTTGTTTTGTGGCTTCAACTTCCGGTTCGGGTACAAAAACTTCCAGCTCTGAAAGAATGGTATAAAACTCAAAACGAGGTTTTTTATTTTTATCGACAGTATTCGTCGAGCTGTTTTCAGTCAGGTTTTGAGTTTGGTTTTCATGTTGTTGTTCGCGGGCTTTTTTTAATTCCTGTTTGACTGCATCGGTAAAGCTGACCTGTTCAGCGGGTTGTTTGCCGAGGTATACAAGAAAGGCGGCAAATAAACCGATTGCCAGACCGGCGAGCATCCAGATATATCCTGGAACAGGTTTTTTATTCGACATCTGACGTCCTTTTAAATCTCGCGATGCTGGCATTACATACTTTCCGGTGCACTAACACCCAGCAGGTTAAGACCATTACGTAAAACGTGGCGGGTGGCATTAATTAACGAAAAACGCGCATTACGAATGGCCTCATTATCAACGATAAACTGGTGTGCATTGTAATAGGTGTGCAACTCATTCGCCAGATCGCGTAAATAATGTGCAAGCTGGTGGGGCTCTTCATTAAGTGCGGCTTTTTCTAAAATTTCGGGATATTTTGCTAATGAGGTTACCAGTGCGGTTTCATGATTTTCTGTTAACAGGGTAATGTTTTCGCTTCCCATTTTTTTATCATGGCTGAAATTTTTTTCTGCCATTTGACGAAACACACTGCAGATACGTGCGTGTGCATATTGAATGTAGTAAACCGGGTTGTCATTGCTCTGTGATTTTGCCAGGTCTAAATCAAAATCCATGTGTTGCTCGCATTTGCGCAACACATAAAAGAAGCGCGCCGCATCATTGCCCACTTCCTTGCGTAAATCACGCAGGGTAACAAATGAGCCGGAACGGGTCGACATGGGAACCCGCTCGCCACCGCGATAAAGAATGGCGAATTGCACCAGCAAAACATCAAGCTTGCTTACGTCACTCCCCAGGGCCTGCAGTGCAGCTTCTACGCGTGGAATATAGCCGTGATGATCTGCACCCCAGATATCTATGACGCGCTCAAAACCGCGATCTAATTTATCCATATGGTAGGCAATGTCGGAGGCGAAGTACGTGCTCTGTCCATTATCACGCACGACCACGCGATCTTTTTCATCACCAAATTCGGTCGACTTAAACCACAGTGCACCGTTTTTTTCGTAAATATAATTTGCCGCCTGCAGTCTTTCAACGGCCTGCTTAATTAGGCCTTTGCCGGCTAAACTTCTTTCTGAATACCATTCTTCAAATTCAACGCCGAATTCCTGCAGGTCATCTTTTATATCGTCGGTAATAATAGTGAGGCCTAAATCAAAAACCTGTCGATAGGATTCATCGCCGAGTAAGGTTTTAGCTCGATTAATTAAGGCGTCGATATGAATTTCTTTATCACCACCCGCGGGTTCGTCGGCCGGGATATCTTCAAATACGGCGGCGCTCGGGTGCATTAAATTCTTATCGTGTTGGGCAAATAATTTTTCCGCAATGTCTTTTACGTATTCACCTTTGTATGCATTGCTTGGAAAAGTAATGTCCACACCGCAGTGTTGCAGATAGCGTAACCAGACACTGGTGCCCAAAATATCCATCTGACGGCCCGCATCATTTACATAGTATTCACGATGCACATTAAAACCGACGGCACTCAGTAAAGAGGCTACGGTTGCACCATAAGCAGCGCCTCGACCATGACCCACATGCAATGGGCCGGTGGGGTTAGCGGATACAAATTCAATTTGCACCTTGCGCCCGCCGCCAATGTTGCTCAGACCATAGGTTTCTGCCTGGGTATTGATGGTGTTGATGACTGATAATGTGTTGCTCTGGGCAACAAAAAAGTTAATAAAGCCAGGGCCTGCAAGTTCAACTTTATCTATATCGGTATGGCCGGGCAGGGCATCAATTAAAAGCTGCGCCAGTTCGCGGGGATTTTTTTTCGCAGGTTTGGCCAGCATCATCGCCAAATTACAGGCGAAATCTCCGTGTGAGGGATCTTTAGTGCGACTGAGTTGAATGTTAGGTGAAACATCAGGGTCAATTACACCACTGGTTTTCAGGCTGCTAAGTGCCTGCGTCAACAGGGTCTGTATAGTATTTTTCAATGTGCTGGCCGGTAAAAAATCAGAGGGCGAATTTTACATGTAGATCGTAAGGGTTACCAGTGAAGCGGGTTTTATATCTCGGATAATAATTTCTCAGTCATCGATACCGCTTGGCCAAGATAACCTGAGCCAAATAAATTCAGGTGATTGAGTATGTGGTACAGATTATACAGGGTTTTACGGGTGGCAAAGCCCTCATCTAGCGGCCAGGCTTCATTATAAGCCGCATAGAAACGGGCATCGAAACCCCCGAAGAGGTGGGTCATGGCGATGTCCGTTTCACGGTCGCCATAGTACAGGGCGGGGTCAAAAATGACCGGTGTGCCATCGGCGAGACCAGCCGCATTGCCACCCCACAGGTCGCCATGCAACAGTGAAGGGGGCGGGGAGTAGCTGACGAATAAATGTTCAAAATCTACCAGGAGCTTATCGGTGGCAGGTGACAGGGCATGGCCATAGCCATTTTTCCGGGCAAGTGCCAGTTGGGGCTGTAAGCGTTGCTCACGCCAGAATTCTATCCAGTGGGAGGTGAGTTTATTGTGCTGTGGGGTTGCGCCAATTACATTATCCCGGCTCCAGCCGAATTGCTTTGTGCTAATTTTATGCATGGCGGCAAGTTGCTTGCCAAAGCGTGCTGAATCCGCTCGGCCTGACAGGTCCAGATACTCCAGCACCAGGTAGGCCTGGTGACCATATTGGCCAGCACAGATAGGCTCTGGTACCCGCACAGGTGATAGTTCAAGCATCTCGTTGAGTGCCAGTGCTTCGGTTGTAAACATGTTGCTGTGTTCAATGCCATTACACTTTACAAAATAGCGTCGACTGCCATCGTTAACCTGAAAAGCCTCATTAATACAGCCACCCCCCATCGCTGAGTGCTGGGTCATTTGAAAAGGCGATCCGGTGTGCTGGCTGATTTGAGTGGATAAATGCTGCCACAGACTCATAATATTGTTCCATGTGGTTTGCGCTTAAGGGTGTTAGCATAGGCAGGTTATCCAGTTCGAATGCAGAAGTAAATATGTCTCACTCGCCCACCTACCCGGAAATTGAAAGTGTCATTCAGGCATTTTATGAAAAAGTTATACGCCACCCTCAGCTGGGGCATTTTTTCGAACACATCGAGGACTTTGCTGAGCACCAAAAACGCATCGTGGATTTCTGGTGGATCAGCCTGGGGGGGAAACTTCAGCATCCCCCCAAAATTGATATGATTGGAAAGCACATGCCCCTGGGAATCAAACAGGAAGATCTGGAAATCTGGCTGGCCCTGTTTAGTGAAACACTTGATGAGCAACTCAGCGAAAGCCAGAGTATCTTTTGGCTGGATAAGGCCATGGTGATTGGCGCACGTCTCAGGCAGATTGTGATAGAGCATCAGCCCATGGGGGTGCAGATTAAGGAATAACAGCCGGTAGCGCCTTTCAATCACTGGTGTTATGCACAGCGGAGGCGGGATCGCGGGATCGAGTGGTTATTATTTGACCAGTAAGGGTTGTACGGCTATAAGTTGTTGTTTTTAAAGGATTAAATATGTGATCAAATTATGAACAAAATGTGACTCAGGGTATAAAATGAAAGCTTACAAGGCTTTTTTCAAGCGTTATCAACAGACTTATCCACAGTAATAGGGGATAAGTTTTTATGTCCTTAAAATACAATGAGTTACGATAATTTTTCTAAAGTATCACATTAAGTTTCTATAAAATAATCTAATGGTTTTCCCAAATATACGCCAAAAATAAATTGACCCAGGGCATAAAAGCAAATACTTATACACATTGGAATTCAGGAAATTGATTAAAAGCTAAAACATCTATATATGTAGTATATTAGCAACGGGTCTTATGTAAGCTATTGTAATGTATGGTATTTTTGTGTGGTTGTTTTTTAGGCAATTTAGCAGCTGTCGCGCTCTAATCGATATTTCTGTCGTGAAACTTGAAGTTCTCCACAGAGTTATCCACAGCTTCTGTGGAAAAAATAATAAGCACACATAAATTATATTTGTCGAGCATTTTTTTATTTAAATTTCAAGACTCCATTTTGCACCGGTTCACTGGCACAATACCCCCCATGTCGAAACCCCTTATTGCCCGAATTGCTGTTCCGGTTCCCCTGTATAGTCTGTTTGATTATTTACTCCCGGGCAAGCAGCCAGATGCTCCGCTTGCGGGTAGCCGAGTGCGGGTAGCGTTCGGGAAAAAATCGCTGGTGGGTTTAATCGTGAGTGTGGGCAGCGAGTCCAGCTATCCCCTCGCAAAGTTGAAGCCGGTTATTGAAGTGCTCGATTCGCCGCCGATTTTGCCCGCGGATATTCTGCAGTTATTGCAATGGGCCGCTACTTACTATCATCATCCTCTGGGCGATGTGGTGTTTAGTGCGCTGCCCAAGCGCCTGAAAGAAGGTGCGGTTGCAGAATTAAAATCAGAGAGTCACTGGGCGCTGAGCGAAATGGGTCGTATTTTTGCGCCGGATGATCTCAAGCGGGCGCCAAAGCAGGCCGCTTTATTAAGCTATATGCAGCATTCAACGGTCGAGCAATTAACCGCTACACAACTAAATGCAGACTGGGATAACTGGCGCGCACCACTTAAGTCACTGGTGAAGCAGTCATTGGTGCTGGTTGAAGAGAAGGTGCCGAGTGCCAGCGTAGAATCATCCGCTGCCCCTTTATCCCTCGCATCAGCAGGTACTACCAGAATTGAATTAAATCCGGAGCAGGTCAGTGCCGCTGCCCAGGTTATTACAGGGCTGGATCACTTTCAGACTTTTTTACTACAGGGAATTACAGGCAGTGGTAAAACCGAAGTTTATTTAGATATTATTGAACATGCTTTAGCACAAAACTTACAGATTCTGGTACTGGTGCCTGAAATCAGCCTGACCCCGCAACTCACCCAGCGTTTTACACAGCGATTGCATACCCATATCGCCAGCCTGCACTCCGGGCTCAATGACACCCAACGGCACAGTGCCTGGGTGCAGGCGAGTAAAGGGCTTGCGCGGGTGGTTATCGGCACACGCTCTGCCCTGTTTACCCCCATGCCCGACCTGGGGCTCATTATTTTGGATGAAGAACATGACGGGTCATTTAAACAACAGGAAGGCTTTCGATACCATGCGAGGGACCTGGCACTGGTGCGAGCTAAAAATAAGAACGTTCCGGTTTTGCTCGGCTCCGCGACCCCGTCGCTGGAGAGCCTGGAAAATGTATCCCGCGGGCAATATACATTATTAAATTTAAGCCGGCGTGGTGCCGCAAATGCCAGGCCGCCTGAGGTGAGCTTACTGGATGTTTGTCGGCGACCCATGGAGGATGGGATTTCAGATCAGTTGTTAATTAAAATCGAAGAACACTTAGTTAAAGGCGGGCAGGTTTTACTTTTTTTAAACCGGCGAGGTTATGCACCGTTATTAATGTGCCACGAGTGTGGCTGGACAACGGCTTGCCAGCGATGCGATGCGAATATGACACTGCATCACCACAATCAGCAATTAGTTTGTCACCATTGTGGCTATGAAAAACGTGCCCCGACGAGCTGCCCGCAATGCGCACATGAAAGTTTATATATTCCCGGTGCGGGCACCGAAAGAATTGAAGTCGCGTTGAGCGAAAAATTTCCCGAAGTCGTTATTAGTCGCATCGATCGCGATACAACACGCCGCAAAGGTGAACTGGATAAAAAATTAAAACAGGCGCGCAGCGGTGAGGCACAAATTTTAATAGGCACACAAATGCTCGCCAAGGGGCATGATTTTCCCAATGTAACGCTGGTTGGTATTTTGAATGCAGATCAGGGATTATTCAGTGCAGATTTTCGCGGCACCGAACATATGGCGCAATTAATTATTCAGGTGTCCGGGCGAGCGGGGCGTGGTGAAAAAGCCGGTGAAGTCATTATCCAGACCCATCATCCGGAGCACCCCCTGTTGCACACCTTGCTGCAAAGTGGCTATGCCGGGTTTGCACAAAGCGCCCTGGCCGAGCGCAAACAGGCACAATTTCCACCCTTCAGTTATATGGCGATCGTGCGCTGTGAATCGATACACAAGCAGCACGGCCCGGCGTTTTTAAATGAATGCCGACAAAGCCTGAATTATGAAGGCATCGAATTGTTCGGGCCATTACCTGCGCCAATGGAAAAGCGCGCCGGGCGTTACCGCTGGCAACTTATTTTATTGTCGGATGAAAGAAAAAAATTGCACGGCGTGTTACATCACTGGGTGCCGAAAATTGGCGACTTAAAACTGGTTAATAAAGTTCGCTGGTCGATTGATGTCGACCCGCAGGATATGTTTTAGGCTTTTGCGTTTTTGTCGCGTATAAAAAAAATAAATTTTAGCGTCAGCAAAATTATAGGCGTCGCGTGAAAAAACAAATCAAAAATATCGAGGGGTTTGGTTAAGCTTCCATTACCTAACATTTTTATTTTTTGCCACAGGTGGGGCTCTTGCATAAATGGCGCGAGCCCCAGCAGTATTGCAAAAATGATAAGTAACTGTGTGGGTATCTTACTGAGAAAATCTTTCATTGCTGGTTAGTGATGCTCTAGTGATGTTTTAGTGATGTTCTGAGGATTCTTTTTCATTAATAAAGGTAAACTGCTGATGGCCAATGCGAATCCGGTCATTATGTTTGAGCTGTTTACAGCTAATTTTATCACGATTAATAAAGCTGCCATTTTTGCTATTAAGATCCATTAAAAAGTAAATTTCGTTACCAAAATTATCACGCTCAGTGAAAATCTCCGCATGTTTGGAGCTTATAATTTTTTCATTGAGTTGAATCAGGTTGGTGTCTGAGCGCCCGATACTCACATGCTCAGATTGTAAATAAAATTGGCGGGTTAACTGCCCGTCTTTTGTCTGAATAATCCGTGCCATAATTAATTACCTTTCACATTTAATCATTTAGTTTGTTGCTTATTTCTATCTCTCGCTACTTTTGACTACCTGTGCCTGATATTTTAGGGTTTGGCCAAAAATGAGTCAATCAATAGATCGGGGGTGTAAACCCTGTTATAGCCGATAACAGGGGCTTTTGCATTTTCAGCCAAACGGTGTTTTTGGTGCCTTTATTCCCTCTAAATATGTCTATACTGGGTTTGTACTAAAAACAGGCGTCGTGGAATAGCCCCCCGATAATAGGTTATATGGCGCTTTTTATGGCTTATAAAAGAGAATTACATATACATAAAATAATAATATGTTAATATGCCTCGCCAAATTTTTAGTTGACCAGCTTATTTGTACCCCCGGGTGCACGCCATAAGGCGCTTACTGGTCTGATATAACAAGACACTATTGGAGTCGAATTATGACCACTGGTATGAAACTAAAGCAGTTCCTGCTACACGAAAAACGCATGGGTACTGATCTACCTTATGACCTGATTGAGCTGATTCACGAAGTTAGCATCACCTGTAAGGAAATTGCGGCGACAGTAAGCCGTGGAGAGCTTTCAGGCGTGTTAGGTGTTGCTGGGTCTGAAAATGTACAGGGCGAAGCACAAAAAGAATTAGACATAATCACTAACGACATTATGGCTGATCACCTGTCGGTAAGTGGTCTGGTTGCGGGTATGGGTTCTGAGGAAATTGAAGAGCCAATCGAAGTACCTGCAAAAGAGCGCGGCGAATACCTGCTGATGTTTGATCCACTGGACGGTTCATCAAACATTGATGTAAATATCTCCGTTGGCACCATCTTCTCAGTTTTAAAAGCGCCCATGGGTTGCAAAGAAACACCTAAATTTGAAGACTACCTACAAAAAGGCACCGAACAGAAAGCCGCAGGCTTTGTTGTTTACGGACCTTCAACGGTATTTGTACTGACGACAGGCCAGGGCGTACACATGTTTACACTGGATAACACAATCGGTGAGTTTGTATTAACCACCGAAGGTGTTGCAATTCCAGAAGATACAACCGAGTACGCGATTAATATGGCAAACCGTCGTTTCTGGGATGAGCCAATGAAGCAGTACATCGAAGATTGCCAGCTGGGTGAAGACGGTCCCCTGGGCAAGCGTTATAACATGCGCTGGGTGGCATCGATGGTCGCTGAGGTTTACCGTATCCTGATTCGTGGTGGTATTTTCATGTACCCGTACGATAACCGAGATCCTTCAAAAGCCGGTAAATTACGTCTGATGTACGAAGCAAACCCAATGGGTTTCATTATCGAGCAGGCGGGCGGTATGGCTTCAACCGGTTTAGGCCGTATTATGGAAGTTGAATCAACAGGTCTGCACCAGCGTGTACCGGTTGTTTTAGGTTCTTCGAACGAAGTTAAGAAAGTTGAGGAATATCACTCAAAAAAGGGTGAAAAGGCTGCTTAAAGATTGCGTAAGTGATCTTGGGGAGTCGTAAACCCGGATTTGAATAATTGATATTGTTCTAAAAAAAGCCAGATTTTTAATCTGGCTTTTTTTTGTGCTGTGATTTCTGCGGATAAACCTTATGGAAGGTTTGGGCTGGTGATCGGAGTGAGGTTTGAATTTAGTGGCTTTGGGTTTATTCAGCAGACAATAGCTTTTTGGGAACTTGAATTGTTTTGTTTTGGGCTGTTGGTTAATTTGCAAGCTCATGACTTCATGGGAATTAGAATTCTGTGGTTTCGCCTTTGTGGCGACCCACTTTCTTTTATGAAAGCCATCCCTGGCTTTCACCCTTCGGGCCATGCAGAGCATGTTCAAAAATGCTCCCCGCATTTTTAGTCTACAGCGAAAGAAAAGTAGGCAAAAGAACGCCGCCCCGCTTAACCCTGGCTTTTATTTAAAAAGCAAAATAAAAGTCCCTTCTTCACTCCCGATTTTTGTGGCTGCTGCGCAACTCACGAATTAAAAAGCCAATTCGCTCAGACAGCCGCAGCAGAAAGCCCCACAAAAATCACTCGCTCATCAGCCTGGGTAATGGGGATTAAGGTCAAAAGCGTACAAGCAAAACCTTCTTACTTTATATCTTTAAATTACATTATGGCTTTATTATGTTTGATAAAGTCACTGGGTTCCCGATAGAAGCATTCGGGAACGACGATGGCGTTGAAGTGCAAATCATGATTGATGAGATTATGTGAATAAAACAATGGCTGTGTATTAAATATTAATATCTCATAAGAACAAAACTCTCTCAGATTTTTCATTTACAAATTCAGCCCTTATCGGTTTTGACTTACTCTCCCTCTAGAGCTTGCCGAAAATTGTATCCCTGTAGGGACAAAATCACAGGGATGTGATTTTGAGTCACGATAAGCCAGGACGGCTTACCGGGACGACCCGGTAAAAGAGTAAAAAACTAACAGTTTAAAATATTACTGGAAGCCTTCAGAACAATTTTCGGGAATTTTCATTTTAGCTTTTTAAAATGAAAACAAGCGAATGAAGGGCGGCGTTCTTTTGCCTACTTTTCTTTCGCTGTTGAAAGAAAAGTGGGTCGCTAAGCAAGCGAAACCACAGAATTCTAATTCCCGTGAAATCATGAGCTTGCTAATAAACCAACAGCCCGAAACGACAGAATGCAAATTCCAAAAAACTCATAGGCTTGAGATTAACCAACAGCCAGAAACCACAGAATTCAAGCACCCCAAAAAGCTATTGGCTTGCCAGAAAACCAACAACAACTAACGCAAAAACTGACCTTTATACTCATCAACTAAAGCCAAAGCCTGTTGCTGGTCTTTTTGATTCAACTGCTCAAAAACAAACCCAGCATTTTTTTCAGCATTAGTATTATTCTGCAATGCCGCCAGTTTAAACCACACAAACGCCATGATTTTGTCCCGTTTGACACCATGCCCTTTAAAGTAAAGCCGGCCTAAATTCACCTGTGCATCAGCGGCACCTTTACGAGCTGCCTTATCGTACCACCGAAACGCTTCGGGTAAATTTTTTGGAACACCTTCGCCAACTTCATGGATGTAACCCAGATTGTACATAGATGAGGTGTTGCCATTTTCTGCGCCGCGATAATACCAACGCAATGCCAGGTCATAATCCTTTGGTAGCCCTTTGCCGTTAGCATAAAACTGTGCCAGATAAAAACTGGCGGTTGCATGATCCTGAAGAGCAGCGAGTCGAATCCAGTGTTCTGCTTTTTTTAAATTTTGTTCTATACCATCGCCTTTTGTGTAAATTTTGCCAAGGCGAAACTGGGCATCACTATCACCCTGTTGAGCGGCCATGTTTAACCATTTAATGGCCAGTTCGATATTTTTTTCAACACCACGACCATCGTTAAACATGACCCCTAGATTATATTGAATCTCCCTGTCTCCCGCTTCTGCCAGGGGCGTCCAAAGGTTAAGTGCCACTTCGTACTTGCCCTGCTTAAACGCATCGAGGCCATCACTTCGCGCATCGGCACCGACACTTAATGGCAGCAAAATTAACGCGCAAGAAAAACCAATTTTTTGGAGTGATTTGAGCATCATTATTTTTGTGGGTAGCGTTTTACCTGTTGTAGAAATTGCGCGTACTGGACTTCAGTTTTCAGGTTCAGTTCATCGGTTATCGGCAGGTGTGGGTAATACTGAAGCATGGCACTCACAAATGCCCCTCGGGTGGTTTGCGTTATTTCGCCTTGTTGATTAAACAGGGGGATATCTTTAATGCCGCAGCTCGGTGATTTACTTTTAAAAATATAACCCTGTATTGAGTTTAGTTGAGGCGGGCGTTTATCGCAGTACTCTTGCATGGCCCCGGTAATATCAATTGACGCGTCGTCTCTACCAACTATTTTGATAGTGTCAATATTGCCCTGTAACTGCACCGCCGGGCGGGGTACGCTCAGGCCTATTTCCACCTCAGGGCAAACGCTGATGATGCTGAAATTTTGCTGAAGAAATTCAACTAATTGTGGGTAATGTTTAACCGTGCCATCATAGCGTACCCGCTCACCTAGCAGGCAGCGGCTGACGGCAATTAAGGGTTTGTCGGATAAGGCATTGGGGTTTATTTGCTTGCGCCCATTTTGGTTGCTCGTTCGGCGGTTTTGTTGGCCTCTACTGCCTGCAATCCCGCATCCCAGCCGGGCATGGTTTCCGGCCAGCCAAAGCTGTGCTGGGTAACCAGTTCGGCAAGTGCGTTAATATGAAAATCATTTGCGTTCAGGCAGGGAATATAATCAAAGTTAACACCGCCGCGATTTAAAAATAACTCGCGGTTTTCAATATTAATTTCCTCCAGCGTTTCCAGGCAGTCGGCAGAAAAACCAGGGCACACCACGTCCAGGGATTTAACACCCTGATAGGCGAGTTGCTTCATGGTGTTGTCCGTATAGGGCTGTAACCATTCTTCACGACCGACCCTGGACTGAAAGGTGACTTTCCATTTGGTGTCTTTTAATAATAATTTCTCAGCAACCAGGCGGGCGGTTTTCTGGCAATGGCAAAAATACGGGTCACCGTTATCAACATAACTTTTAGGGATGCCGTGAAATGAAAACACCAGCATATCCGGTTTTCGGTCGCGGTTGCTCCAGTGGGTGATAATGGTTTTAGCGAGGGCGTCAATGTAGGCGGGTTGGTCGTGATAACTGTTAATAAAACGCATATCCGGTAGCCAGCGCCAGTTCTGTAGTTCGTTGGTGACCGCATCAAAAACCGAAGCGGTGGTGGTGGCTGAATACTGTGGGTACATGGGCAAAATTAAAAAACGTTTTGCTCCGGCAGATCGCAGGCCGCGTAAACCATTGGAAATGCTCGGGTTACCGTAGCGCATGGCCACATCAACGAGGACATTGCCGCGTATTTTAGACTGTAATTTCTGTTCGAGCTTTTGTGCCTGCAAATTCGAAATGCTGATCAGCGGAGAGCCTTCATCTGTCCATACTTTTTTGTACATAGCGGCGGTTTTGCGAGGGCGAAATCGCAAAATGATGCCGTGTAATATCAACCACCATATGGGGCGAGGTGTTTCAATGACCCGCGGATCCCATAGAAATTCCGCCAGATATTTTCTTACCGCACGTTCTGTGGGTGCATCCGGTGAGCCGAGATTGACGAGCAAAACACCCAGACGTTCTTTCGAACCGTGGGTGTAATTAGGATGATTTAAATAGTTTGACATTCATTAACAACTTAAAAATAGTTACATTTATGTGGGTTTTAGCGTAATTTTAGTTTTTTTGCATTCAAGCCTTACGCAACTGACTGTATAATAGCCCGCTAATTTTCAACCTTACAAGCGTTTTATTATAGTTTAGCAATTGTAAGCTGTTTGGAGTCTTCAATATACACTGCAAAAGCTGGAGTTAAAAAAATGCCAATACGTCTGGCAGTACCAAATGAAATTGAACCGGGTGAGCGACGCATCGCTTGTGACCCGGTGGTAGCTAAAAAATTATCGGAGCTGGGAGTTGAAGTGTGCTTGCAAAAAGGTGCCGCAGCATCTTCCCATTTCTCAGATGAACAGTTTGAGGGTGTGACTTTAGTCGAGTCAGCTGAAGAATTATATAAAGATGCGGATGTGATCTTTAAAGTTCAGCCCCCTACGCTGGACGAACTAAAGCAGATGAAAGAGGGTTGTGTGATTGCCAGCTTTATGGCGCCGCATAAAAACCAGGATCTCACCAAAGCCATGTGTGGTAAAAAAGTGACCAGCCTGGCGATGGAGCTGGTGCCACGCATTACCCGCGCTCAGTCTATGGACGCCCTGTCATCACAGGCGGGTATTGCGGGTTATAAAGGTGTCATTATGGGTGCGGATAAGGCTTCAGTCTTCTTCCCCATGTTAACCACTGCCGCGGGCACAATACGTCCGGCGAAGGTGCTGGTGATCGGGGCGGGGGTTGCGGGTTTACAGGCTATTGCAACCGCTAAACGCCTGGGGGCAGTTGTGGAAGCCTATGATGTGCGCTCGGCGACAAAAGAGCAGTGTGAATCCTTAGGTGCCAAGTTTGTGGACACGGGGGTGAGCGCAGACGGTGAAGGTGGTTATGCCCGTGAGCTCACCGATGAAGAGAAACAGCAACAACAGGATGTGCTTGATAAACATATTGCCATGTCAGATGTGATTATCACGACTGCGGCAATACCGGGTCGCCCATCACCAAAAATAGTGAGTGCTGCGGTGGTTGCCAAAATGAAAGTGGGTTCAGTTGTTGTTGATCTGGCCTCTGAAGGTGGCGGTAACTGTGAATTAACTCAACCAGGTGAAACGGTTGACTTTGAAGGTCGTGTCACCATTCTTGGTCCATTAAATGTGGCTTCGCAGGTACCGATACATGCCAGCGAAATGTACGCCAAAAATTTATTTAATTTAGTGTCGCCGTTTATTAAAGAAGGCGAGCTGGAACTGGACTGGGAAGATGAGGTGATTAAAAATACCGCACTCACTCACGATGGTGACATTATGTCTGAACGTTATAAACCCAATGAAAATAAAGAAGGGGCATAGTCGTGATTGAAATCAGTGGCTTTACAGCACTCTATATATTTATGTTATCTGCGTTTACTGGATACGAAGTGATTAGTCGGGTGCCTGTTATTTTGCACACGCCCATGATGTCCGGCTCAAATTTTATCCACGGTATTGTTTTAGTGGGTGCCATTGTTGTGATGGGTAGCGCACAAACCGGTCTGGAACAGGCGATTGGCTTCATCGCCGTCGCACTGGCCGCGGGCAATGCAGTGGGTGGCTATGTGGCCACGGTGCGTATGCTGGAAATGTTTAATCCAAAAGATAAGAAGGGCGAAGCGTAATGGATATTTTTATTCAGGTAGTTTATTTCATTGCGGCGATTCTGTTTATTCTGGGCCTCAAAAAAATGAGTTCACCGGTCACCGCCACCGGCGGTATTGTGTGGGCGGGTATCGGAATGGTTGCCGCGTCAATCGTGGCCTTCTTTGAACCCGGTGTATTTACGTATACCAGTAATGTCGTATTGATTGTGCTGGCAATCGCCGTGGGTTCCGCAATTGCCTACGTAACGGCAAAGCGCGTACAGATGACCGACATGCCACAGATGATTGCCATCTACAATGGTATGGGGGGTGGTGCTGCGGCGGCCATCGCGGCGGTTGAGCTGGTGAAGTTGTCGTCTGGACACAATGACGGTGCGCATACCCTGAGCGCAACGGCTCAGGTGCTGGCGGTGATTGGTGCCTTAATCGGAGCTGTATCCTTTTCCGGATCGGCGATTGCCTTTGCCAAGTTGCAGGGCTTAATGAAAAAAACCATTCGCCTGCCCATGCATATGATGATTAACCTGGGGCTGTTTTCATTAACGCTCATTGCCGGTGCTATTATTGGCTTCGGGGATACCCCAAGTATCCAGCTAGTACTGCTTTTCTTTGTGATGGCACTCGTCTTTGGTGTGCTATTTACCACGCCAATTGGCGGAGCGGACATGCCGGTGGTGATATCATTATTTAATGCTTTCACCGGCCTGGCGGTCGCTTTTGAAGGTTTTGTGCTGGGTAATGCAGCAATGATTATTGCTGGTACCGTGGTTGGCTCGGCGGGTACCTTGCTGACTCAGTTAATGGCGAAAGCCATGAATCGTCCGATTGCTAATATCTTATTTGCCAGCTTTGGTTCCGATGGCGGCGATGCTGCGGAAGAAGACATAGAAGGCAGCATGAAAGAAATTCAGGGTGTTGATGCTGCGATCATGATGGCCTATGCTGAAAAGGTTATCATTGTGCCGGGTTACGGCATGGCGGTGGCCCAGGCACAGCATAAAGTGTCAGAGCTCACCAAGTTGCTGGAGGCACGGGGTGTGAAAGTGATGTTTGCTATTCACCCTGTGGCAGGGCGCATGCCGGGGCACATGAATGTACTGCTTGCGGAAGCGGGAATAGATTATGATAAGATCCTGGATCTGGATGAAGTTAATCCGGAGTTTCCAACCGCGGATGTGGCGTTGGTTATTGGTGCTAATGACGTGGTGAATCCAGTTGCGCGTACCAACCCGGATAGCCCAATATACGGTATGCCAATACTCGATGCGGATATAGCGAAAAACTGTATCGTGATTAAACGTGGTAAAGGTTCTGGCTTCTCCGGCATTGAAAACCATCTGTTTTATGCGGACAATACCCGCATGTTATATGGTGATGGACAGAAAGCCGTGGGTGAACTGATTACTGGCATAAAAGAGCTATAGGTAAAAAGCGGGCCCTAAAGCCGGCCGGGGCAGCGCTTGCTCCGGCCGGATTTTTTCGATATAAATAAAACTCATTTCTTCGTATATACTCTTGAGTACAAATGTTAAATGCAAATGTGAAAGACATAAATTGATTTAAATAAGAGATAACCGTGCAGCAACCAAATAGTGAAGTTCTAAATTTATCAAAAACAGGCAAGAAGCTAATGAGGCAGCGTCGTTTTCGCGATGCGGAAAAGGTCTTTAATGAAGCGCTTGAGATTGAACCTGAAAATAGCTATGTATTAGTTGGTCTGGGCGATTTGTTTCGCATGTCAAATGATTTCGATAAAGCCATCGTTTATTACACCCGTCTTTTAAAGTCTGATCAGAGCAATGTTTTTGCGTTACGTGGTATTGGTGACTGTTTCCGTGGATTACGCCAGTCTGAAAAAGCGGTGGAATTCTGGGCTCGCTATTTAGAGATTAATCGTGGTGATGTACATGTAATGGTACGTCTTGCGGATGCTTATAAAAGCATGGATATGTCAGAAAAAGCCGAAAAGCTTTACATTGATTCAATAAAAATCCAGCCGAATGATCGCTATGCGCTTATGGGCTTGGGTAATCTTTACTATAAAAATCGTGAAGATGACAAGGCCCTGGGTTATTTCGAATCCCTGCTGGGTCTGGATGAAAACTACGTGGCTGTACTGACAATGGTCGGTAATATTTATCAGCGTAGAAGTGATTATCAAAATGCTGAAAAATATTATCGCAAGGCAACCGAGTTAGAGCCGGATAATTCCTATGCCCTTTATGGTCTGGGTAACTGTCAGCGTGGTGCCGGACACATCGATGAGGCCATTGAATTATGGGGGCAGATTTTAGATAAGGAGCCCTACAACCAAAATATCCTCAGTCGTCTGGGAGATGCCTGGATTAGCAAGGATGATATCGATAAAGCCCGTGAACTATATGAGCGCAGCCTGGATTTAGGCTTTGACGCGTTTGCGCTCATTGGCATGTGTCGAATTTATCGTGAGATGGGTGATTTTGTAGAAGCTGAAGCCTGTTGTAATCGAGTGTTAATGGAGAAACCCGGATTTGAGCGGGCTATTGAAGAGTTGTCGCTGGTGTTGATTGATAAGGATCGTGCGAATAAATAATTTTTAGTTGAATATTTTGTTTGGTGTTAAAAATCCACGTTTTCTGACGTGGATTTTTTTGTTTTGGGCTGTTGGTTAATTAGCAAGCTCATGACTTCATGGGAATTAGAGTTCTGTGGTTTCGCTTGCTTAGCGAGTCACTTTTTTGTATGAAGCCATCCCTGGCTTTCACCCTTCGGGCCATGCAGAGCATGTTCAAAAATGCTCCCCGCATTTTTAGTCTACAGCAACAAAAAAGTAAGCAAAAAAATGCCGCCCCGCTTAACCCCGGCTTTTATTTAAAAAGCAAAATAAAAGTCCCTTCTTCACTCCCGATTTTTGTGGCTGCTGCGCAACTCACGAATTAAAAAGCAATTTGCTCAAACAGCCGCAGCAGAAAGCCCCACAAAAATCACTCGCTCATCAGCCTGGGTAATGGGGATTTAAGATCAAAAGCGTAAAAACAAAAGCCTTCTTACTTTGTATCGTTAAATTATATTGATGCTTCTTTATGTTTGATAAAGTCACTGGGTTCCCGATAGAAGCACTCGGGAACGACGATGTAGTTGAAGTGCAAATCATGATTGATGAGATGATGCACTATAAAGCATGGACGTGTATTAAGTGCTAACTCTTCATAAGCCAAAATCTCTCTCAGATTTTCTTTTATAGACTCAGACCTTATCGGTTTTGATTCATCTCCCCTCTAGAGCTTGCCGAAAATTGTATACCCGTAGGGACAAAATCACAGGGATGTGATTTTGAGTCACGATAAGCCTGGACGGCTTACCGGGACGACCCGGCAAAAGAGCAATGAGCTAACAGTTTAAAGTACAACTGGAAGCCTTCAGAACAATTTTCGGGAATTTTCATTTTAGCTTTTTAAAATGAAAACAAGCGAATGAAGGGCGGCGTTTCTTTGCCTACTTTCTTTTCGCTGTTGAAAAGAAAGTGGGTCGCCACAAAGGCGAAACCACAGAATTCTAATTCCCATGAAGTCATGAGCTTGTAGATAAACAAGCAGCCCGAAACCACAGAATTCTAATTCCCACAAAGTCATGAGCTTGCTAATAAACCAACAGCCCAAAACAAAAAAATTCAAGCTCCCAAAAAGCTATTGGCTTGCAAAGAAACAAAAATCCAAAGAACTACAAACCCCAGAGTAGAAAAAATAACTACCCTTTAAGCAAAGTACCCACACCCTCATCCGTCAACAACTCAAGCAACACCGCATGGGCCACTCGCCCATCAATAATATGTGAAGTTTTAACCCCGGATTTAACCGCATCCAGTGCACAGTTAACCTTCGGTAGCATGCCGCCATAAATGGTGCCGTCAGCAATATATTCATCAACCTGTTTAGTGCTTAAACCGGTTAATAAATTTTCCTGTTTGTCTAAAATGCCTACCGTATTGGTGAGTAATAATAATTTTTCGGCACCCAGCACCGTCGCCAGCTTACCGGCAACCAGGTCCGCATTTATATTGTAAGACTCCCCATTTTCACCGACACCGATGGGCGCGATGACGGGAATAAAATTATCATCATCGAGCATGGAAACCACAGAAGGATCAATGGTGTTTACTTCCCCCACATGTCCAAGGTCGATGCTATCCGTATCATTCGACGTCATCTGCATTTTGTGGGCACGAATTAAACTGCCGTCTTTACCGGTAAGGCCAACGGCACGCCCCCCCTGTTGATTGATTAACGTCACAATGCTTTTATTGACCAGCCCGCCTAAAACCATTTCAACAATGTCCATGGTTTCAGTGTCTGTCACCCGCATGCCCTGAATGAATTTAGATTCCTTGCCGACACGCCCGAGCAGTTCCGCAATTTGTGGGCCACCACCATGTACCACAACCGGGTTGACACCGACCTGTTTTAATAAAACGATGTCCCGTGCAAAACCAACTTTTAAGGCTTCATCGGTCATTGCATTGCCGCCATATTTTATGACGATGGTTTTGCCGTTAAGTTTTTGTAAGTAGGGCAGTGCCTCGGAGAGGACCTCGACTACGGAATTGGCTTTTGTATTATCCATGGTGTTTTCTTATTGCATTAATTAAAATTTAACGTCATTTTTGTGGGGCGGGCGTGACGTCTATACGATTTAAAAATTCAGTTTAATCGTATCATCTGTTGCCAGTATCTGTTGTCTGAAATTGTTCTGAACTTCAGCCAGTGCTTTTTCATCTTCAGCTTCAAAACGCAATACCAGGCAGGGAGTTGTGTTTGATGGTCGAATCAGACCCCAGCCTTTATCCCAGGTTACACGCATTCCATCAATGGTAGAGACATCGGCATTTTCAAAATTCGCAGCGGCTTTAAATTTTTCCATAAATACGTGATGCCGGCCTTCAGCAAACGTGATTTGTATTTCAGGTGTGTTACAGCTATCCGGCAGTGCAGAAAAAATTTCAGATGAAGTTGCTGTTTTCTGGCTTAAAATTTCCAGCATTCTTGCAGCACTGTATAAGCCATCATCGAAACCATACCAGCGTTCTTTAAAGAAAATATGACCGGACATTTCACCGGCGAGTGCGGCACCCGTTTCCTTCATTTTAGCTTTTATTAATGAGTGACCGGTCATCCACATTAAGGGTTCGCCGCCCATGCGGCTGATTTCTTTACCCAGGTTGTAACTGGATTTAACATCATAAATAATTTGTGCGCCGGGTTCGCGCGATAACACGTCTTCAGAATATAAAATCATCTGACGGTCGGGCCAGATGACTTTTTGCATATTATCAATCACACCCACGCGATCACCATCTCCGTCAAATGCCAGGCCCAGTTCAAGATGGTTGTCTTTAATGGAGGCACAAATGTCCTGCAGGTTTTCAAGTTTGCTTGGGTCCGGGTGATGGTTGGGGAAATTGCCATCAACATCGCAAAATAATTCGGTGACTTCACAGCCCAGAGCTTTAAAGAGTTTTGTGGCAATAACCCCCGCTACGCCATTGCCACAATCCACGGCAATTTTCATCGGGCGGGCTAATTTTATATCCCCCACAATGCGTTCGAAGTACTCGTCGAGTACCGATTGTTCGCGCACACTGCCGCTGCCATTATTTAATTCCCCAGCTTCAATCATATTGTAAAAAGCAGTAATGTCATCGCCGTAAAGTGTTTTTCCCGCAATCGACATTTTCAGTCCATTATATTCAGGTGGGTTATGACTGCCGGTGACCATAATGCCGGTGCCGGTTTTTAAATGATGTGTTGCAAAATATAAAACCGGTGTGGGTACCATGCCCACGTCAATGACATCACAACCACCGGCATTTATACCTTCGGCTAAAGCCACAGATAGTTGCTTGCTGTGTAAACGGCCATCACGACCAATGCAAACCTCTTTTACGTTTTGTTTTAAACATTCAGTGGCGAATGCCTGACCGACAAGACGCACTGTGTCCGGAGTTAAGTCAGTGGCGACGATGCCGCGAATGTCATACATTTTAAAAATTACGGGATTTAATTGACTCATTTTATACCTGAAAAAGTAGTAGGTCGGTATAGCGTTTTGCCTTGCCGACACATTATTGATTTATAATTTATTTATGCCCTGAAGAACCAAAGCCGCCGGCACCGCGTTCGCTATCACTAAATTCTTCGACGGTTTCAAATGCAACCTGGGCCACCGGTAAAATCACCAGCTGTGCTATACGATCTCCAGCATCAATGGTGAAGGTCTTATTGCCACGGTTCCAGCAGGATACAAATAACTGACCCTGGTAATCCGAGTCAATTAAGCCAACCAGGTTGCCTAGCACTATGCCGTGTTTATGGCCTAATCCGGAACGCGGTAATATGGTTGCTGCATAGCCAGGGTCATCAAGATGAATGGCAATGCCCGTGGGGATGAGTTCGGTGTCACCGGGTTTAAGGGTGAGGGAAACATCTATACAGGCACGCAAATCCATACCCGCAGAGCCTGGGGTGGCATATTCGGGCAGGGGAATTTCGCGACCAAGTCGAGGATCAAGAATTTTAAGTTGCAGTTTGTTCATGGTATCTCTTTGCTATTAGGGTGATCAGTTGTCTGGCCAACTGGGTTTTGCGGCAGCGCGCCAGAGAAACTTCACCGCCCCGCCAGAAAACCTGTAGTGCATTGTATTCACTATTAAAGCCCGTGTCTTGTTGGGTTTTAAGCGTGTTATCCGAGGCGACGCAATTTGCTGCAATCATCTGCAGATTTTTGCCTTCTAATTTCGACAGGGCATGTTCTTTTATGTTTTGGGTTTCCGCGGCGAAGCCTACTGTAAAGGGGGGCTTTTCGAGGGTAGCAACGGTTTTTAATATATCCGGATTCGGCGTTAATAACAGGTTCATTTGATTAGTGGATTTTTTAATTTTTTGAGTCTGGGTGTCCTGGGGGCGATAATCCGCCACCGCCGCCGTGCCGATAAAAATATCCTGTTCATTGATACGAGACATGACAGCCTGCTGCATCTGTTGTGCTGTTTCAACATTGATGCGCTGGCAATGGGCGGGTTCACTGAGATGAACCGGGCCTGTTACTAAGGTGACTCGTGCCCCCTGTTCAATAGCCGCTTGTGCAATGGCAAAGCCCATGCGGCCTGAACTGCGATTGCCGATAAAACGCACCGGATCAATTGGTTCGTAGGTTGGGCCGGCGGTTATCATAATGTTTAAACCCGCTAGCAAACCGCATTGAAATAAGCCGGCAGCGGCACTGACCAGATCAAGCGGCTCTAGCAGCCGACCCTCTCCTGTATCGCCGCAGGCCTGTGACCCCGCAGCGGGACCAAAAATTTCAACGCCATTGTCCTTTAAGGTCTGAATATTTTGCTGCGTGGCGTGGGACGCCCACATGACATGATTCATGGCGGGGGCGATTGCCAGTTTGGCCTGGCTGGCCAGTACCACGGCGCTGAGTAAATCATCTGCATGGCCTGAGGCGATTCGAGCAATGCTATTGGCGGTGGCGGGCGCTATCAAAATCAAATCTGCCCAGCGCGCCAGCTCAATGTGGTCCATACCGTCATCGCTTACATCAGGGCTGGCCGCTTCTGCCTGTGCCTCGAGAAGCGCGGTGTGCACGGGATGACCGGAAAGTGCCTGAAAGGTCAGGGGGGTGATGAACTCCATGGCAGCGGCGGTCATGACGACGCGGACATCGGCCCCTGCATCCTGTAGGCGGCGCAGTAATTCGGCACTTTTATAGGCCGCAATTCCACCACAAACCCCGAGCAGGATATTTTTATTATGTAACGATGCATTCATGGCGGGCATTTTAACCTAAAAACGCCTTTACCACAGAGAGCCGAGTTAAATTGATTGGCAAATGAAAACGCTGGGCGTAGACTCGGGAACCGATATAGAGTTGAATAAAAAATGCACAATAGAATCAAAGGATGAGTCTATGCCAATTACCGACTGGCCATTAGAAGAACGGCCCCGAGAAAAACTGCTGGCACTGGGAAGTGAAGCATTGTCCGATGCAGAGTTGCTGGCCATATTTCTGCGCACCGGGATCCGTGGCAAAACCGCTGTTGATCTTTCCAATGACCTGCTTGAAGGCTTTAGTGGTCTGCGTCATTTGTTGATGGCAGACCAGCAGGATTTCTGCGGACACAATGGTCTGGGACCGGCAAAGTATGCTCAGTTGCAGGCGGTGCTGGAAATGGCACGGCGTTATTTAAGTGCGGGCTTGCAGCGCGGCGATAGTTTGACAAGTCCTCAGGAGACTCGTCAATATTTAAGCCTTCGTCTACGTGATTATTCCCACGAGGTCTTTGCGGTGCTGTTTCTTGATCAGCGTCACCGGGTACTTGAGTTTGAAGAAATGTTTCGTGGCACAATCGATGGCGCCAGTGTTTATCCGCGGGAAGTGGTGAAAAAAGCCCTGCATCATAATGCAGCCGCAGTTATTTTTGCGCATAATCACCCATCGGGTATTGCGGAACCGAGTCAATCGGATGAAAGAATTACCCAACGTTTAAAAGATGCGCTGGCACTGGTGGATATTCGGGTGCTTGATCATTTTGTGGTGGGTGATGAAGTGGTGTCGTTTGCGGAGCGAGGCTTGCTTTAAGTTGAGGAGAGATTGGTTTAAATAGTATGTCATTTTCAAAAAATACTGTAATCTTCTGTGTTCAAAAAAATAAAATTAATCATCATTTTCATCGTGGTAATCATAGTTAATTGTGCAAGTATTAAAAATAAATAATTTAACATTTCTTAAAAGTCGCTCTATCAATTTTGAAATTAAAGCCGAAGAAATAATCGGGCTCAGCGGAGCCTCCGGCTCGGGTAAAACATTGCTGCTTCGAGCGCTGGCAGATTTAGATCAGCATGAGGGTGATGTTCTGTTAGATGAAATCAGTCAGCAAAAGACCGCTGCGCATCTTTGGCGTAAAAAAGTGGCCATGTTACCAGCGGAAACCAGCTGGTGGTTTGATACGGTTGAGGAGCATTTTATAGAACACGAAGGTGAAAAATTGCAAACTGACCTGGCGGCACTGGGGTTTGCGAAACAATGTACGCAATGGAGTATTGCGCGTTTATCCAGTGGTGAAAAACAACGTCTCGGATTATTGCGTTTAATACAGAACAAACCCCAGGTGTTGCTGCTCGATGAGCCCACTGCGAATCTTGATAAAAATAACACTCAACTGTTTGAAAATTTTTTACAGCAATATTTAACTGAGAATCATGCCTGTGCTATTTGGGTAAGCCATGATGCGGATCAATTACAACGCATAAGTCATCGGCAGTTTGTTATTGAAAAAGGCGTACTGAAAAATGTTGATTGAGCTCAGTGCCGTCGATTTAAGCCTGGCCGCTTTTCTGGTGTTAATGCTGGGCATCCTTAGTACGTTGATGAAACTGGGTATATCACGGCAACTCTATATCGCCGCCGCGCGTACTACCGTGCAATTATTATTTATTGGGCTGGTGTTAAAGGCCTTATTTGCCAGTACTTCACCGGCTTTTATTTTGTTAGTTTCCACCGTGATGATTTGTGTAGCAGGCTGGGAAATCTTATCCCGCCAACAACGCAAATTAAAAGGCTGGTGGGGATTTGGGGTGAGTACCGGTTCATTGTTTGTGTCGTCATTTTTAATAACGCTGTTGTGTTTGTTTGTCGTGATTCAGGCAGACCCCTGGTACTCACCTCAGTATGCAATTCCTTTGTTAGGTATGTTGCTGGGTAATACCATGACGGGGATCGCACTGGGTATGGACCGTTTAATACAAACCGCCTGGCAGCAACGCCCCGTCATCGAGCAACGACTCATGCTCGGCCAGACAGCTGATGAAGCGATTGTCGATTTACGTCGGGACGCGATGCGCGCCGGAATGATCCCCATTATTAATTCAATGGCCGCTGCGGGACTGGTGAGTTTACCAGGCATGATGACAGGGCAAATATTGGCGGGAACGGCACCGGTTGAAGCGGTGAAGTATCAAATCTTAATTATGTTTATGATTACATCCGGTACCGGCCTGGGTGTAATATCGGTATTATGGATAATCTCCAAACGTTTATTTGATGATCGTGAGCGATTATGTTTTAAACAGTTGTTAAAAGAAAATGTCAGAGAATAAATAAGCTATAAAAGCTTGTAGGCGTCTGCCAATTTAGCATTTGTAATGTATACATTTTAAGATAAAAATTCAGGTGAGAAAAATATGAATGATGATTCCTATGATTGCATGCTCGCAGAAGTACAGGCGTTTCATGATAAACATGACTTTAAAAATACCGGTGGCGAAGAATTAATGTATCGAATTGCATTAATGACAGAAGAGCTCGGTGAAATTTCCGCCTGTGCCAGCAAAGGTAAACCGGTTGAGGAACTGGCGGAAGAGTGTGCCGATTTGATGATTTTATTAATGGGTACAGCGATTGCTCAAAATTTCGATTTAAAGCAGGCCTTCTGGGATAAAATGCAAAAAATAATGCGACGCCAATCAAAAATGATTAACGGTCGCATTCGAGTATCAGAGTTCAGGGGGCAGTAAAAAAATCGTAGTTATTTTATTTAACGGGTTCTTCCAGTGACTGGTTTAGCATTGTCTGTTTGCGAATATACAACAGTAATTCCCCTTCCATTTCCTGTTTATTTGAAAAAGGGCCCTGTTGTTTTCCACCGCGGGTTTCAAAAAACCAGACGCCGTTGGCACAAAAATAACGCTCATTTCTAAATGGGATTGGGCAATGTTCGCCGGCTCTGTGATGCTGCATATGAACCTCTTTTTTTAAGTATTAACTAAAATATACTTAAATAATAATTCAGCATTTGGGGATTTCAATTCAAAACCGACTGGATAAGACGAGTGGTATGCTTCGTTTATGGTAGTCGATTTTTTAAGTGATTGATTTTAGATCGAAAAAAAACATATTAAAAATTAACAGATTTAAGGCGTTTTCTGACAGAAAATTGAATATTATTTGCTCATCATTTTATGCAGTTTAATAAACTCATTTAAAACCGCCTGCATTTCCAGTTCATTGTCATAAGGGCCTTTCTGGCCACCTCCCCTTAATTCAAAATACCATTGACCATTAATTTCATAGCCACGACTGGTGCGTGCAATTTCATCTGTTCGGGTGAGGTTTTTGTCATCGCTGCGTTGTCGGTTCATGTCGTTTAACCTTTACAATAAATGTAAATTCGGATTAAGTATCTATTTTTAATTGTCCAGGAAAATAAACCGCGGTTTTACCAAATTTTCGTAGTCTTTATAACTCATTTGAATAGCCTCTAAATGTGAGCCAGCATTAAAGGTTATTTTTTCATCTTCAGATAAGCTTTCTGCGATATAAACATCCATATCATAAAGGCAGCCAAAAGGTGGCATGGCGCCTACTTCGCAATCTTTAAAGCGAGGGGTGAATTCAGCTTCTTCTGCCAGTTTTATGTTTGGTGTATCGAGGGTTTGGCGAAGTATATCTAAATTAACTTTATAGTTAGCAGGGACGACCGCCATTGCAAGATCATTATCAACATTGATAATAACAGTTTTGGCTAATTCCCTGCTCGGTATATGACTGCTTTTTGCAACTTCCACCGCAGTAAATGCCATAGAGTGCATTATAGAAATATACTTTATATCATTTTCATCCAGAAACGCTTTTAACAATTGTGAAGGCATTTTTATTTCCTTAAACTTACCGATAAAGAATTATATTTAAATGGCTTTGGAAAATCGTTGATTGTCTTCCGCGCTTTTCAGGTAGCGGTCAAATACCATACAGATATTGCGAATGAGTAATCGGCCTTTTGCCGTAACCTGAATAGACTGTGCGTTCATTTCAATCAGTCCGTCATCACACATGGCTGTGAGGCGGCTTATTTCATAGGCGAAATATTGTTTGAAATCTATCCTGAATTTAGACTCAATATCCGAAAATTTCAAATTAAAATGACAAATAAGCTGCATTATGACCGCTCGTCGTAATAAGTCATCATCGTCAATTTCTACACCGCGAAATACCGCCAGTTTACCTGCACTAATCAGGTTTTGATATTCATCCAGGGTTTTAACATTTTGTGAAAAACTATTGTCAACGGTGCCGATGGACGTGATGCCCATGCCAATTAAATCACAGTCAGCATGGGTGGCATAGCCCTGGAAATTTCGATAAAGTTTTCCCTGTTGCTGGGCGATGCTTAACTCGTCGTCGGGCTTTGCGAAATGATCCATGCCAATATAGACATAACCGGCACCGGTGAGGGTTTCAATGCTCTGTTTTAATATGGCCAGTTTAACTTCGGCGCTGGGCATTTCATCTTCGTTAATGCGACGCTGGGGTTTAAATAACGTTGGCATGTGGGCGTAGTTAAATAATGAAATACGATCTGGGCTAATTTCAATAATGCGTTGTAAGGTTTGTGCAAAACTTTTTTCGGTTTGCAGTGGCAGGCCATAAATTAAATCGGTGCTGATCGATTTAAATCCTGTATCGCGGGCGCTGCTCAGAGCGTTTAAGGTTTGCTCTTCAGATTGAATTCGGTTAACCGCTTTTTGTACCGCGGGATCAAAATCCTGTACGCCCAAACTCATGCGATTAAATCCAATGTCGCGTAATAATTTTATGCTGTCACGGGTGACTTCCCGGGGATCAATTTCAATTGAGTATTCACCGCTGTCATCATCATGTAAGTTAAAATGTTGGCGGGTTACCTGCATCAGCTGCGTCATTTGCTGGTGGCTGATAAAAGTCGGGGTGCCGCCGCCCCAGTGTAGTTGGTTTACCTTGCGTGATGAATCAAACAATTCGCCTTGCATGGCAATTTCTTTATGTACCATATCCAGGTATGGCTCGGCCTTGCTACGATCTTTAGTGATGACTTTGTTGCAGGCGCAGTAATAACAAATCGTGTCGCAGAATGGCAGGTGAAAATACAGGGATAAATCCCGTCCAGAAGCGTTTGATTTGGCGGCCTGCAGACGATAATCCGCCTCGGTGAAATCAGGGGTGAACTGAACTGCGGTGGGGTAGGAGGTGTATCTTGGGCCGGCGATGTCGTATTTTTGAATCAGCCGGGTATCGAATTCTATTGTTGGCATGGTTGTCGGCATGTTTGATGTCTCTAGTGATGTCCCTGGTGATGTCCCTGGTGATGTCCCGGGGGGGGAATTGCAGGGGAGCTTAATTTTATTTTTCAGTCAATATAATACGTGAAATTATGGCTATTTAATTGATTTAAAACAGTTATAACAAAATTGACTTATTGGAACCGTTTTAGTTTTTTGTAAATATCTTTAATCACCCGTAACTTCAGAGTTTAACCCCATATTCCGTGCGGTAAAACTGCATTGCATCCAGCATCTCTTCATCGCCCTTGGCTTGTAGGTACTGTATTAAATGCTCCAGGCCAATAATACTCCGAACGTCCAGGCCGTAGTCTTCATGCAGTTCCTGCACGGCGGAGCGATCCCCGGTGCCTTTTTCCTGTCGATCCAGGGCAATTAAAATGCCCACGGCGGTACCGTTGTTATGGTCAATAATATCAATGGCTTCACGAATGGCGGTGCCCGCCGTAATCACATCATCGAGTATCAGCACCTGGCCTTCTATTTTAGTGCCCACAATTGAGCCGCCTTCGCCGTGATCCTTGGCCTCCTTTCGATTAAACGCATAGGGGATATCCAGGCCATGATCGATCTGCAGCGCCATGGCGGTAACCGCAACCAGTGGAATGCCTTTATACGCCGGGCCAAATAAAATATCGTATTTAATGCCACTATCCACAATCGCCTGGGCGTAGCAGCGCCCCATTTCTGCAAGGGCTTTGCCGGTATTGAATAAACCCGCATTAAAAAAATAGGGGCTTTGTCGACCGGACTTAAGTTTGAATTCACCAAACTTCAATACATCATATTCCAGCGCCAGCTCAATAAAATTTTTCTGATAATCTTTCATGGTCTATTCGTCTATTGTCTATTCAGTATCAGCTGTGGCATGTAGAATGCACAGTCGATTTACTTATTAAAATTTGTTCGTATGCGTATTATAACAGTTAACACCAATGGAATCCGTGCTGCGGCTCGAAAAGGTTTTTTCGACTGGCTCAAAAAACAGAAAGCCGATGTGGTGTGCATTCAGGAGACCAAGGCGCAGGTGCACCAGCTCGAAGATGAGGTGTTCCATCCCGCGGGCTATCACTGTTATTACCATGACGCTGAGAAAAAAGGCTATAGTGGGGTGGCGATTTACTGCCGCCAAAAACCCAAAAAAGTCCACATGGGTATTGGCATGCATGACGTGGATCAGGAAGGGCGCTATATCGAAGTGGAGTTTGCAAAGATTAGCGTGATTTCACTCTATATGCACTCGGGCTCCTCTTCGGAGGAGAGGCAGGCGCTGAAGTTTGATTTTATGGATCGCTTTATGCCGCTGCTACATAAGATGCGCCGTAAGCGCCGTGAGTTTGTGATTTGTGGTGACTGGAATATTGCCCACAAACAGATCGATATAAAAAACTGGCGCAGCAATCAGAAAAACTCCGGGTTTCTACCCGAAGAAAGAGACTGGCTAACAAAGTTATTTGATGAAGTGGGGTTTGTTGATGCGTTTCGGGAGGTCAACCAGAAACCTCATGAGTATACCTGGTGGAGTAATCGCGGCCAGGCCTGGGCGAATAACACGGGCTGGCGCATTGATTATCAGATTGTGACGCCGAAGGTTGGCGCAACCGTGAACAGAACACACATTTATAAAGACGAGCGATTTTCTGATCATGCGCCGCTGATTATTGATTATGATTTTGAGTTGGAATGAAAATTGGAAAAATATAAGCCCATTTTATTGAGTAACTGCTTTAATGCCAACATCTGAAAATGTAAATAATCACAAACACAGCTGGCGCGAATCCTTTGCCGTTTACACCCGTCCAAAAGTCATCGGCATGCTGTTTTTGGGATTTTCCGCAGGCCTGCCTTTTTTACTGGTTTTTTCGACACTTTCCGCCTGGTTAACCGATGCGAATGTCAGCCGTACAACCATTGGTTTTTTCAGCTGGGTTGGCATTATGTATTCAGTAAAAGTGTTCTGGGCGCCGGTTGTTGACCGGCTACCTTTACCTTTTCTAACAAAACTTTTAGGGCAACGCCGAGGCTGGTTATTGCTGGCACAGTCTGGAATTGCGGCGGGGCTCTTATTGTTAGCCTATACAACTCCGCAAAACAATTTACAGCTGTTTGCGCTGTTTGCCCTGTTTGTGGCTTTTTCATCCGCCACCCAGGATGTGGTGATTGATGCCTATCGTATAGAGTCTGAGGATAATGAGTACCAGGCAGCAATGGCCGCAGCCTATGTTTTAGGTTATCGCTTTGCAACCCTGGCTGCCGGTGCCGGTGCTTTATATATTGCAGAGTTTATCAACTGGCAGGTCGCATATATAAGTATGGCGGCATTAACAGGTGTTGGAATAGTAACCACCCTTGTGTTGCGTGAGCATGCTCGACAGTTAGATGCAGATACCCTGGCCCGTGAAGAATTATTAATTAGCCAGGTTGAAGAAATTTCCCATGTAAAAGGCGTCATGCAAAAAATAACCGACTGGTTTGTCGCCGCGGTGATTAGCCCATTCGTAGAGTTTTTTAAAAGCAAAGGAAAGTATGCATTATTGATTTTATTGTTAATCAGCACCTATCGTATTACCGATATAACGATGGCGGTCATGGCGAATCCTTTTTATCTGGATTTAGGGTTTACAAAAACCAACATTGCGGATGTAACAAAAATATTTGGTTTCTTTTTAACCATAACCGGTGCTGCGCTTGGTGGGGTGTTGGTGATGCATTTTGGCACCATGCGCATGATGCTGGTGGGGGGGGTGCTGGTGATTATTACCAATATGTTATTTGCTTTATTATCCACAATGGGTGCAAATATAATCATGCTGGCGGCGGTTATAGGTGCGGATAGTCTGGCGGGTGGTATATCAATATCTGTATTTATTGCCTATTTATCCGGATTAACCAACCGGGCGTATACCGCCACACAATATGCACTGTTTAGTTCATTGATGACACTGTTTCCAAAAATCATAGCCGGTTTTTCCGGGGTGGTGGTTGATGCTTACGGGTACTTTGTGTTTTATATTTACACATCTTTACTGGGCGTCCCGGCACTCATTCTTGTAGTCTATTTAATGCGTCATCAGCCGTATAATAAATAAAATAAGCTATGCCTGAATTCAGCACACTGCCGCCGTTGTCCCTTTATATTCATCTACCCTGGTGTGTCAAAAAATGTCCCTACTGTGATTTTAATTCCCATACCTTTGAATCGAGTTTACCCGAAGTGGAGTATGTGAATGCGCTGATAGAAGATCTTGAGTATCAATTGCCGAGCATCTGGGGCAGGCGTATTGTTTCGGTGTTTATTGGTGGAGGTACACCGAGTCTGTTTTCTGTGGAGTCAATTCAAAAAATAATATCGACTGTGCGCAGCCATTTAAATTGTCTGCCTAATATGGAGGTGACCATGGAGGCGAACCCGGGCACTGTTGAACAGGAAAAATTTAATGGTTTTTATGCGGCGGGGATTAATCGTCTCTCCATCGGTGTGCAAAGTTTTGATAATGAAAAATTACAGGCACTGGGTCGAATTCATACTGCAGGTGAAGCGCGTAATGCAGTGGCGGTGGCCCGAAAAGCCGGTTTTAAAAATATTAATTTAGATTTAATGTTTGGCCTGCCCGGGCAAAGTGTCGAGCAGGGTTTAAGCGATTTACAACAGTCCATAGATTTAAAACCCCAGCATATTTCCTGGTATCAGCTCACCATCGAGCCGAATACGTTTTTCTATAGTCATCCTCCACTCACACCAGATGATGAAAGTGTCTGGGAGTTGCAGCAACAGGGTCAGAAATTATTAGCTGAGGCGGGTTATCATCAATATGAAATTTCAGCCTATGCAACAACGGCGCATCAATGTGCACATAATTTAAATTACTGGCGCTTCGGAGATTACCTGGCTCTGGGTGCGGGTGCCCATGGTAAAATTACCCGTGCAGATACGGGTGAAATTAGGCGCTACTGGCAAAGCCGCAAGCCTGCGGATTATATGAGTGCTGGTGCATCAAATAAAACCTCCGGTAGTGAAATACTGGCGGAGGATCAAATTATTTTTGAGTTTATGCTGAATACTTTACGCTTAAAGCAGGGTTTTGAAATATCTGAGTTTGAACAAAACACCGGGCTGAAATCTGAACTTATTTTAACGCGTTGCGAAAAAGCTATTAAAGTGGGATTGTTACAAAGAAAGGAAAACGGATTTGCGGCAAGTGAGCAGGGTTATTTGTTTTTGAATGATTTGGTTAATGTGTTTTCCTAAAGATAAAACATTCAGATTATTCGACAGTAAAAAACAAAACCACCCGGATTTTAATCCGGGTGGTTTTTTAATTTTAACGATCTATTTCAGGTGATTACTGCTCGGGTGTAAAGCTAAAATCAAAGGCACCGTTCCAGTCAATGCCATTTGGATATACTGAATTTAAAAACGTTGCAGCGTTTAGTGCCGTGCTACGCCAGTCCTGAGGCTCTGTTCCCTGGTTGCCTTCCTGTCCAGCAAAACCATTGAGATAATCATGGACCTCATTAAGCAGTGCATTGCAGCTATCACCAATTTTGGCGCACTGGTTATCGTTGAAATAGCCCGCATCAAGTGACAGTTCGCTGATAATTAAATCCAGTGACGGGTCAAAGGGATCGAGTGTTCCACCGCTTGCGGGTGTTGTTCTGTCGCCGCGATATTCGGAGGTAGTGATGGATTTATGAATGTAATCCCAGTCCATATCGAATTCAAAATAATATTCATCACGCTTGGTTAACAGATAATTACCCAGGGTATTTGCGGTAAAAATATTTAAGGGTAATGGGAAAGAAACATTCTGGAATTCCGCCACCGATGCGCCGTTCCCAAAGCCATCGGACACACTGTAAATTTGTACGTCGGGGACTTCGCTAATACCATTTAAAGGAATAAACTGAGACTTCATGGCAATCATGCCGCGGGCTTCGAAGACCTTATCCAGTGAATTGGCGTTAAGGTCTTTTATCATCTCGATGCGAAAACCGTCGGCCCAGACATTGGCTTCATCAAACTGTAAAAACATATCGGCAAATTGCTGGCTGTCTGTATAGTTGAAATCCATGCGCATCATTACCGGGTCATCGCTCTGGTGATCTTCCCAGTCAACACCCGTGCCATCAATCACCATGCGGCCATCGATCACTCCGTCCGTACCCTCATTCCATGAAATAAAGAACTGGGGTGTTTCACCGGCAATCGGTGGGTTTGAGCGACCGTAGCCATAGTATAAAAAGATGCTTGTCTGGGTGTCCGAGTTATCAATTACACTGTAGTGGGTGGGCTCGTCCGCATCATAGTTATCCGCATTAAAATCATTTTCGGTTTCAATAATTTTACCGTCGTGGGGTACGAAGTCAGAAACGTCAATTAACAGGTCTGCTATACAGGTCCAGGTTGCCATTGCGGAGACCATAAATTTTGTTGTCTGGTAACCATTGCGAAAAATATCCTCATCTTCAACACCGATAAAACTACAGGGTTGTCCGGTTGAAGCGCCGGAGGTAGCGGATAATGGAGCCTTGCCTGCTTTGGCAAAACTGCTTTTACTGAGGGCTTTATTTTCGCCGCCGGTCATACTGTCGGGTATCTGCATATCCATGGTAATTAAATTAGGGGTAATACCTGTGCCATCTTCACTGCTACAGGCGGATAAAATAACGCTACCCGCAATGATGACTGGAAGCCATGTTTTAGTTGTTAACATTGTGTTCTCCTTGTGCAAATCGGATTTAAACCCGGCCTGCATTTTTGTGATTAAATTGAGTTCGTAATGGAAGAGACACTGAGTGTTCGAATATTTGAAAAAAATTACTGAAACGCCTAAAAAATTCAGTTTAAAAAATTAGGCGAAATAATTTTTCAAATATGGGATGAGTTGGTGTCTAATGATAGTCAGATAAAATTAACCAGTTAAAGAAACTTACCCTTTGGCATTAATCATGGCATTTACCGAGCACGCATTAAAATACATTTTAATAGCAATCTGCATCACAGGCGGACTGTTAAGCCGTGCCGAATTGACCCAAAGCGCAGAATTGATTCCCCCGCAAGACCCCCGCCAGTCCATTACTTACTGGAAATCCTATACCCTCTCCGCGCAAAACGATGCACTGGTCAAACAGACCCATGACATTTTTTCGGTATTGTTACGGGCCTGGGATAGCTCACGCCTGGAACCGGGTCTAACGGTGGTGGATTCAAATATAGGCCCCTGGGCCGCTTCACTGGCGGATGGTAATATTCTGCTGAGCCGGCACGCCATTGAAATATGCATGCAATACGGGCCTGAGCGGGGCCAGCATTTGTTGGCGTTTGTGCTGGCCCATGAGCTGGCCCATCAGCGGGCCGATGATCTTTGGCACCAGCGCTTTTTCCGTATGGTGGGCGGGCAGAGCGCCACTACGCAAAAGAATATTCTGCGTGGCTTAAGTCTCGATGCGCAGCAGTTGCAGCAACTGGAGCAAAAAGAAGCACAGGCGGATCACGATGGTTTGACCCTGATGGCCAGTGTCGGCTATGACCCATATCAGGTGCTGGATAAAAAAGATTTTTTTACCCGCTGGGTTGAAAGCATCTGGGAAGATTCCTGCAAAAATAAAAATGATGCACAACTAATGCAGGCCTGTACACAGGCCCAGACCCGCGCCCTGCGCACCCGGGTGCAACTGGATAGCGTGGCTTCCCAGGCGACCTTGTATCAAATGGGGGTGCAGGCATTTGTGGCTCGTCAATACACAAAAGCCCGTCATTATTTTACTGTCTTTGGGCGTGATTACCCGAGCCGTCCGGTGTTGACGGCGTTAGCCATGACCTACCTGGCTGAAGCCATAGAAATTAAACAGGCACTGTTAAAACAGGGGGATATCAGGCAACCGGCATTTTACTACCCGTTAATTCTGGATGCTTCTGCGTTGGCGCAAGCGCGCGGTACTAAGGCGGCAAAAAGGGGATCTGCAGATCGGGGTGAACAGCAGAAACAACAAATACAGCAACGGGTCAAGCAGGCGGTGAAGCAGCTTAAAAAGGCAATTGACCTGGAACCCAATCACCGAAAAACGTATCTGATGCTTGCCAATGCCTACCTGATTGCCAATAACACCTACATGGTGCGCGGTGTGTTGCAGGGCAGTTACATTCCCCGTTTTGGTGAGGATGCAGCGACAGGGTTGCTACTGGCAATGACCCGTGCAATTGAGGGTGAACCCGAACAGGCCGAAAAAGAATTTGGCGAGCTGCGTGGGCAGCTATTTACTGAAAAGCGCAAGGCCGGGCTTTCGCAAAACCTGTTAATGTACAGTGCCTTTTATAATAGTGCTGCTAATGCTCGCTATCTTGGCAACCGCAGTGCAGCAATGGAACACTGGAAAACGCTGGCACACTATGGCAAAACCGACGGTAATTCATTAATGTTTCGTATGGCGCTACAACAGATACGTGCGTCTCGCCCTGCGGTTTCAAATACCTTATCTCGAGCTTTAAAGGTAAACGGTTATCGTCTCGGTGATAAAATATATCCGGCGGATAAATTAAAGACGACTGAAAAAATTAAAACAGGTAACACAACTAATAATGTGTTGTGGCTTGAGGGTGAAAAGTTCAGTCTGTTGAGAAACTCGGATGGTAGTCATTTTATTGTCAGCGATAAAGGCAAAATTATTCATGCCTGGCAGCAGAACAATGGCTCAATTGAAAATTTACTGTCCATTGGTGATGAAGCGAACAGGCCCTTGAAGGCCCTGGGTGTACCCGATAGACAGTTACATATGTTAAGCGGTGATTACCTCGCTTATGATGAGTTCGGTTTGGCGTTGCATATTAATCAGAACAAAGTGCAGGGGTGGTTTCTTTATTAGTCCATCGTAAATAAACATAATAAATAATGTGGGTAAATATTGTACGGTAAATTATACGCATTAAATTATATGAGATAAATTTTAGGGGGCGAATTCAGTTTGAAATAAATAGCCATGCAGGCAATCTAAGATTAATCCCCCGCAACCAGATACACTCTTAAATATATGCAACCAGTAAAGTAATTATAATCAGGCCGGATATTGAATAACAGTTCTCAACACATACCGCAGACAGCATCGACTGAAGATCAGCTGGCATTGGCACAGCTTGCTGCCACGGGTGATAAGCAGGCCCGTGAAACGATAAATGCACTGGCACATCCGTTGATTGATTATCAGACAGCGCGGTTCTGCAAACGTTTTTGCAGCGAAAACCAGTATTTCTATCGCTGCACTCTGAAGCCCCCCATAGGTACACAGCGGGGTGCGCTGCGCAATGATGTTGCCTGGTGTGAGTGGGGCAATGCCAGCTATGGCTGGATGTTAAATGATCTGTGTCAGGAAAAACGCCTGTTAAAATACCAGGGTAACAATGGCGCCAGGCTGTTTGATTATCTTTATCAAATCGCAAATTCACTGCCGTTTTACGAACGTTGGAAAGACTGGCGTTTTGCTCGCAAGGTGCATGTACCAACCTATATACAGGCACTGTCACCGGATGCGGCAAAGGTTTTTTATGCGCTGAGAAACGGCGACAACAGTGAGTTGATAGCACAAAAAACAGGTCGCCCGCTGGCGCAGGTTGAATCCCTGATGCAGCAAATTATTATTCTGTTAACGGACAGAAAGCGACTGCATCTTCTGGATCCACCAAAATTGGTTTCCATGAGTCAGGCAAATGGTGAAACTGATTCAGGTATTGCTGAACTGGAATTGGCGATTGATGATGAAACACCCGAACAGCAGCAGGAGAAAGCGCAGGTTGAACAGCACATTCAACAGGTCTGGTCAAAACTACTACCGGCTGAACAGTTTGTTCTGGAAGCTTTAATAATTGAAGAGCAGGATGCCCAGGATGTGCTCAGTGCCCTGCGGCAATTGCAGATTAGTATAAAACCCGGAGTGGCTGCAGAGCAAACCAGCCGCCAGCAGCTGTATTATTTTCGCCGTAAAACCCTGCAAAAACTTGCCCTGTTAATGAATGAATAAATATTTTCAAATAACAATGTTATTGTGGTCTTGTTTAGATATAACGCAGAATTAAACGAGTATGAATGTGAACCAACACCCCGAACTTGACGAAATAAAAAACTACCTGAATAACACGTCGGCTGATCAGTTCAGTGGCTTACGCCTGCACCTTGCACAATGTGCCGAGTGTCGTAATCTGGCGAGCAGTGTGCAACATTTGCAGAGTGTTTCGAAGCTGCAGGTAAATGATTCATTGAGTGAACAACAGCATCAGCAAATTATTGACTACGTTGATGGTTCATTAAATGAGAATGTGGCGCAAGAAATAAAAATACTGCTCGAGGAAAATCCTGCAGCCAAGAAAGCTGCTCTGCATTATGCCAGTCATAAACCGGCCAGCCAGAAAGTTTTAATTGAACCAATGACTGTAACGGCGGGGAGAAATGCAAGTTTAAATTCATTTAAGTTTGGTGTGAATGTTTTTAATCAAATTAAAACCCTGCTGACTTTTCAAACACCTGTCTGGTTAAGTGTGCCGGTGGCCGCAGCCTTGTTTGCGTTATTAAGTGTTAATTTATTTACCAGCCCCGATATTGAGCAAGCTAACTTTACGTTGGTTAGTTATCAGGATAACCCGGTAATTCAGTTCAGGTCGAAAGTTACGTCGCCGGGAATTGGCTTTTTCAGTAAAACAGATCAGTTAATCAAAACCTATGATGGATTACAGGTGAGTGTTTCAGATGAGGGTCGCTTTACGCTTCGTTGGCCACCGGTCGCGCAGGCAGCAACCTATACTTTGCGTTTACAAATGTTTGAAAAGGGTAATAAGGTGGAGCTTGCAAATATAACAACACAGGAAACATTTGCGGTTATCACTCCGGCACTGGCATCTATTTATCACCGTTATGAATGGAAACTATCCGGTGAAACCAGTGATCAGCGTGATTTTATCGCAAAGGGCGGATTTGTAATCAATGAAACAACGAAAGGTAAATAAGATGAGTTTCAGCAGGTACTCGGTTATTTTTTTCATGTTTATTTTTTGTAATGCACTGGCATTTTCAGTGCAGGCAGAAAATCACCGCGGTATTGCGCTTAAACAGGTGGCCAATAAAAGTGTTTCGCCGTTTAATAAAAGTGTTTATCGTGCATTAATTATTGGAAATGACCGTTACCGGGATGAAGACGGTCGTTGGAAACCACTGACCACCGCCGTGTCCGATGCACGTGCAGTTAAAAAACTGTTGCAAAACACCTATGGTTTTAGTGATGTGCAACTTCTGGAAAATGCAACCCGCCGTGAAGTGCTGCACGCCTTTGAAGATCTTTCAAAAAAGGTGCTACCCAATGATAATGTGCTGGTGTATTACGCGGGGCATGGTTTTATGGAAACGGATACGCAACGGGGCTTCTGGGTGCCGGTAGATGCAAAGGGTACAGATAATACCACTTTTTTACGTAACTCAACCATTCGTGATGAGCTCACCACCATTGCATCCCGAGCCAAACATACCCTGCTGGTTTCCGACTCATGTTTCAGTGGCAGCTTGCTGCGCAGAGGTACTCGGGGAATTTCTGCGGTGGCGGATAACGAGCAATATTATAAAAAAGTTTCCAATAAAAAAAGTGTGCAGATAATGGCTGCAGGCGGACTTGAATATGTTGATGATAATTATCGCTCTTCAGAGCACTCGCCATTTACTTATTTTTTTCTTAATGAACTTAAAAATAATGATCGCCCCATGCTGACCCTGAGTGAGCTTTCCTCGAATGTTGAAAAAGCGGTCGCTAATAATGTAGATCAGGTGCCGGAGTCCGGCGTGTTACAGGGCGCTGGTGATGAGCTGGGGGAATTTATCTTTATTAAAGTTGATTTAGAAGTGAATGGAGCTCCACTTGATAGGGTGAAGGTCAAGGTGAATTTAAAGCAGGGTAATGAGAATTCATCTGCCCCTGAAAAACCCGCTAATGTTTCAACTCCATCAAACAACCGTGAGCGTCAGGAGATTCTTCCGGTTCCGACTTTATAATAATGAGTTTAACTATGAATTTTAAAAAATGTTTATTTATATTGCTGGCTAATATCATTGTCGTCACATCGGCGAATGCAAGCCAGCGTATCACCTTAGGTGCTAAGTTGCTGGGTGCCGGTTGGCAGGGTGATAATGGTTCAGTTGGGGGCAGCTTTAATAGTGATGAAGGAGGTCAGTTGGCATTGAGTGCAGCCTATAGTCAGGATAAGTTTTATACCGCACTGAGTTTACAAAGTGGTGATTATAAATTTAAGGGTACTGCACCGGATCAGTTCACCCAAAGTGGCAGAGTCAGTGTGAGCAATACAAGCATTGAGCACCGGGAATTTGATTTGCTTGCGGGTTATTATTTCTGGGATCAGATATCTTTATTTGTGGATTTAAAAAATGTCAATAATGTATGGGATAATAATAAATATGAGCAGGACTTCAGTGGCCTGGGTTTTGGGGGTACTGGTTTTATTCCGTTAAAGGGTGATTTTACATTATTCGGTTCAGCAGGTTTTGTCGGAAAAGGCGATATAAAAGATTCCTCAGGTGTTAAGGTGGGCGAGGGTAGTAGCAGTGCTCTGGAAATAGGGGGGGTTTACAAGTTGGCGCAAAATGGTAGCCTTAATTTTGGTTTAAGGTTTCGCTCGTATAACTTCGAGTATCTTGATGGTACTAAACAGGATTATACTATTAATGCATTGTTTGTTGGTTACAATCATAACTTTACACTTTGAATATGAACCATAGAAAATGAAGTTATATCTACCGTTAAAAGTATTAATATTTTGCACACTTATATTGCGTTGTTTTTCGGCTGGAATAATTTTATGTTTAAGTTTTTCGGGAAGCGTTAGTGCTCAAAACGATCTAAAACAGGGAGACTCCAATAAACAGAATGTTAAAATTGAAATAACTACCCATCTTGGTGATCAACAGGTTTTTGTAGAAAATGATCTGATTTCATTTTTTATAAGCCTGGATCAGGCTGCTTATATTTATGCGTTCTATAAGGATGCCAGTAATAATATTTTTCAGATACTACCTAGTAAGGCTCAGCCTCATCATTATTTTAATGCGGGATATTATATGCCGTTTCCCGCAGAGAATTCTAAATTTCAGTTTCAGGTACAGGCTCCGTTTGGCAGGGAAAAACTTTTTTTATTTGCTACAGACCAGCAACATATAAAGTTCACAAAGAAGACGGCTGCTAATGATTTAATGCGTTTAAGTGTAAGTCAGTCGGAAATAGAGCGTCGTATAAAATCTGGTTCAAAGGCGCTGTACGGTAACGCGCAAATTATTATTCAGACACAAATGAAATCGTCCTATTAGCTAGAGTTTTAAATAGGTAAGCCCCCTTAGAATTTCAAGGGGGGTTACCTTTCAAATACTAAACAAAGTTTAATCAAGAAGACTTAAGCGCTGAATATTTATACCTGACTATCAACCCCGGGAAATAGCTTCCCCCAGCTCAGCATTGGTCATGGCACGTCCATCCAGATTCCAGGCTCCGTCTACCGTATGTACAACATTAATGTAAATATGATTTTTAGGTTGTTTACCGCCGGACAGGGTATGAATAATATTAGTGGCATCTTCAAAATATCCTCGCTGAATATCTTCTTCGGCAAATGCAAACGAGGGTGTTTTCCATTCTACCCAGGCGCCTGAAAATTCCTCACCACCTGAGTAAGTTGTACCTTTAGGCTGTATATTTACCATGGCAGTTATATTGGGCGTCATTACCTGGTTGTCTTCAAGTCCATGCCACTTGAGCATGCAATCGGTGAGCTGTTTAATAGCCTGTTTTTCTGCTGCAGGTGGAATGACGCCTTCAGTTAACGTTAGATTTAATGGCATGATGTTTTCTCCTTGGTTAATAAAATTTAACTTAAAGTAAATTACTACTAATAAGTTTGCAGTGGTTGACACGTTGCGAAGATTAAATGTGTTATTTTATCTACGGCGTAGTGTTTGGGTATGTGGCTGAGCCGGTCGTTGGATGAGTTCAATTTGATATCCGTCCGGGTCACTGATAAAAGCAATGATTTCCTCAGCGCCTTTAAGTGCTACGGGGCCGTGCAAAATATCTCCACCAGACTTTTTTATATCTACACAGGACTGTTCGCAGTTATCAACAGCAATGGCAATATGGCCATAGGCGGTGCCGATTTCATAGTGGGTCACGTTGTAGTTGTAGGTCAGCTCAAGTACACAATTTTGGGCCTCTTCTGCAAACCCCAGAAAGGCGAGTGTGTATTTTTCGGTGGGCTGGTCAAGCATACGTAAAACGTGCATGCCAATGACCCGGGTGTAAAAATCTATCGATTGTTGCAGGTCGCTTACCCGTAACATGGTGTGTAAAATTCTTCGATTACTGGTTGTTGTCATGTTTTGCCTCATGCTTGCCCTGGATTTAGTAGACCGGTTGGTTTAAATACTATGTGTGATTTTAATTCTGGGTTTTTCATGTATCCGGTTTTATGTTTTAAATTAGTATTGGGAAGAGAAATTACATTATTTTGATACTGGAAATGGCCGGGCCTAACTTACGTATTAGCTCCGGGTCATTGCGGGTTTTGGCGAGCAGTTGTATACCTTCGATATAGCTCACCATGGCATCAGCGGTTGCCTTTACATTGAGTTTGGGCAATTCACCGGCTTTGATGGCATCTTTGATTGCACTGGCAAAGTGCTGTGATAATCCATTTAAGCAGGCACTGGCCTTTTGGCGAATAAGCTCATCCTGTGTCGACTGTTCCATTGCCATATTACCAAATGGACAACCCGGTAGATGGCCTTCAGCTTTCATCTGCGCCTTTTGAAATGTATATAACTCATTAATAAACTGTTCCAGGCGTTTTAGTGGGCTTAATTTTTCTGTAAATGACTTGGCAATGAGAGAGCTATTAATCTGTTGTTCAAACTGCTGCATCACCGCAATAGCCAGATCCTGTTTGCTTTTGAAAAAATGAAAAAAACTGCCTTTTGAAACATCCGCCTGTTTGCAAATTGATGCGACACCCACCGCGGTATAGCTTTGATGGTGAAAAAGCTGGGCTGCGGTATCGAGGATGATCTGGCGTGTGTCGGTGTGTGATGTCATGTATTAAACTCTATTGGACCGGTCGGTCTAAGTCAAGCGTAATTATTTAAAATTATATAATCTTTAATTTAGATATTCGTAGACTAGCGGTACTTATCTGGGTTGGAATTATGAAAATATTGTTTTCAAAGATTAAAGAGAGTCAGGGCAGCGGCAGCCCGGATCAGCTCCGGCTGCTTTCTGTACCTTCTAAAATAAACTGGCTTTGATCTAGTCTACAACTCATTAAGCAGCTTTTCCTGCTCAGCTGCACGTTCTTCCAGTAACTTGGAAGTGTCCTTCGCTTCCTCCATCAGATCCTTTACGCCTTCAGGTGAGTAGACTTTGCCGACCCTGGAAAAGCGTGATTTTTGCGTTTCTTCTTCCTCCTCCTCCTCGGCTATTTTATGAGCGCTCATTACGTTGGCGCTGGTATGAATTGCCTTTTTTTCATAATTGCCCTGTCCGGTGGGTGGGGTGCTTCCATAATGGGTCTGCCCCTGTGCATCAACCCACTGATATACCGTGACTTCTTTATCAACCACCGCATTTCCCAGCTCGCTTAAACCTTTCTCCGCTTTACTGCCAACGCCCTGCATGCCCGGTATTTCAAATCCAATGCCACCGGTGAGGATATATTTATACCCGATAAACATTACCCCCAGGGTGATTCCAGCTTTTAATAGTAATTTTACAAAAAATTTCACCCATCAACTCCTAATTAGTGTGCCCCTTTAAGGCTCTGTTTAAAGCCTGTACCACAGTTTATGGCGAGAAACTCGATTTTAGCATGAAAAACTCTGTGATACCCCTTGCCGATTAGCGATTAAACGAGTAGTATACGCGGCTCTTTACGGTATCAAGGCTATGAGGATCTCGACATGAGACCAGATATACACCCAAATTATCACGATGTTAAAGTTAGCTGCAGCTGTGGCAATACATTTGACACGCGTTCGACTTATGCAAAAGATGCGCTTTCAATAGAAGTGTGCTCACAATGTCATCCATTCTTTACAGGCAAGCAGAAGATTTTAGACTCTGCGGGTCAGATTGATAAATTTCACAAACGTTTTGGTGGCAAGAAGTAATTCGTTGCAACTTAAAATGCATTTGTTAAAAAAGGCGCTGTTTTACAGCGCCTTTTTTTATGTGCTGATTTTTAGTGAGCTTGCGCTCAGCAATGGCCACGCCGCTGAGCGGATCAGTGTGTGTCCACCCCAGCAAATAGATGAGAGCGTGCGGGTTAATTATGTCTATGACGGGGATACACTGCAACTGGAGGATGGTCGTAAAATTAGACTAATAGGTATAGATACCCCAGAAATTTTTAGCCGCCGCGGGCACATTGCTGAAGATATTAAACACAGTGGTGAGCAGGCAAAATCGACATTAAAGCAGTTGTTAAGTCAGTCGAATCAGCGGGTCGGGCTGGCATTCGGGCCACAGCGTTTCGATCGCTACCAGCGCACCCTGGCCCATGTGTTTTTACCCGATGGAAAAAACCTGCAGGCCGCATTAATTTCTCAGGGGCGTGCCATCGCTTTTACAACCCCTCCCAATGACATCATGAGTGACTGTTATCAGCGTCAGGAAGCACTGGCGATTAAACACCAACGGGGACTATGGAAGCTTCCCCGTTACCAGCTAAAGACCACCGCGCAATTAACAAAATCCAGTGATGGCTTTCACCGATTGCGTGGGAAGGTGATGCGCATCTGGCAGAGCGCTTATAAATTTACCCTGTTTCTGGATAATCGTGTCGAGATTAAAATTCGTCGCTTTGATCTGCCGAATTTTAATGCCCATATGCTGAGTTCGCTGAAAAATAAAAACATAGAAATTCGTGGCTGGCTGCACCTTAAAAAATCAGCGCAGGTTGAACACAATAAACCTGAATTTATTATGCGACTACGTCATCCAGATGCGATTAAAGTGCTAAACTAACGCGGTTAATTTAAAGGTTTAAATCAGCCCCGGATTTAAACGCCCGGATTTAAATAAAATAAAAAATCAAGAAGACAATAATGAACGAAGCAGATAAAAAACGCGCCCTCGATTATCATCGATTTCCATCCCCCGGAAAAATTGGTACCGATATTACCAAGCCCTGTAACACCCAGGATGATTTGTCATTAGCATACACCCCCGGTGTGGCTGAGCCGGTGCGGGCTATTGCGGATGATCCGGAAATGGCATACGACTATACCGCCAAGGGAAACCTGGTAGGGGTGATTACTAATGGATCTGCGGTATTGGGGCTGGGCAATGTGGGCGCACTGGCGGGTAAGCCGGTAATGGAAGGCAAGGCGGTTTTATTTAAACGTTTTTCAAATATCGATGTATTTGATATAGAAGTGCAAGCGGACATCCCCAAAGATTTTATTGAAACGGTTGCGCGCATTGCGCCCACTTTCGGCGGCATTAATTTAGAAGACATAAAAGCCCCGGAGTGTTTTGAAATTGAGCGTACGCTGGATAGCATGCTCGATATTCCGGTGTTTCACGATGACCAACACGGGACCGCCATCATTATTGCTGCGGGATTACTCAATGCGCTGGATATTCAGGGTAAAAAAGTCGAAGACGCAAAAATTGTTTGCATGGGCGCCGGTGCCGCCGGTATCGCTTCGATGCGTTTACTGGAAGGGCTGGGCATCTGTAAAGAGAATATGATTTTGCTTGATCGTAAAGGGGTGATTCACACTGCGCGCGATGATTTAAATATTTATAAAGCGGAGTTCGCGGTTAAAACAGAGCGTCGAAGTGCACTAGATGCCATGCAGGATGCGGATGTTTTTATTGGTGTGTCCGGTCCGAATTTGCTCACCCCGGAAATGGTTTTAGCCATGGCACCCAGGCCTATCGTTTTTGCCCTGTCAAACCCAACGCCGGAAATAGATCCACAACTTGCAAAACAAACCCGCGACGATTTAATTATGGCAACCGGGCGCAGTGATTACCCGAACCAGGTTAACAATGTGCTGGGTTTCCCGTATATTTTCCGAGGTGCTTTAGATGCGGGGGCAACCACTATTACACAGGAAATGCACATCGCGGCGGTTAATGAAATTCGCAGCCTGGCAAAAGACCCGGTGCCAAAATCAGTACTTAATGCCTACGATTTAGATAAGCTGGAATTCGGCCCGGAATATATTATTCCCAAGCCAGTGGATCCTCGGCTCATAGAGCGTGTGCCCGCGGCGGTTGCACAGGCGGCAATTGATTGTGGTGTTTCCAAGCATCATCATGATTGATGTGTGCAAATAAACAGATACCCTAAAGCATAGATATGAAGAGCGTCGGCTGAAAATTTAGTCTAAAATTGTAAGTAAAATAAAAATTAAATTTTCACAGAATGACGGTCAGGGAGCTCCCATGAAAAAAATTACAGTGGTTGGTGCGGGTCGAGTTGGTGAATCCACCGCTCAGTTTATTGCCTCAAAAGATCTTTGTCGTGAAATTGTTTTAATCGATATTCGTGAAGGTGCCGCAGAAGGTGCCGCACTGGATATTCAGGAAGATGCGCCATTATTTCGTTTTGATACTCGCTTAATCGGTGGCACAGATTATGCGTTAATGGCGGATTCTGATCTTATAATTATTACCGCCGGGGTGCCGAGAAAACCGGGTATGTCACGATCCGATGTGCTCGAAACCAATGTACGGGTGACCGACAGTATTATTGAAAACACCTTGAAATATGCACCCAATAGTAAACTGTTATTCGTATCAAATCCGGTGGATATTTTAACCTATCGCGCATTTCAAAAAACCGGCTGGGATCGCAGTCGTATTTTTGGTCAGGCCGGAGTGCTCGATTCAACCCGTATGGCCAGTTTTATCGCCATGGAAACCGGTTACTCCGCACTTGATATCGATGCCATGGTGCTCGGTGGTCACGGAGATTCCATGGTGCCCATGATGCGCTATACAACCATTTCCGGTATTCCGGTTAGCAATTTTATGGATCAGAAAACCATTGATGATATTGTTACTCGCACACGCAATGGTGGAGCAGAAATTTTAGCCCTGCGTCAGAACAGCAGTGCGTTTGATGCACCCGCCGCCGCTGTTGCTACCATGGTTGATGCAATTGTAAATGACAGAAAACGTATTGTACCCACGGTTGCCATTGTGCAAAATGAATACGGCTGTGATGAACTGGCGATTGGTGTTCCCTGTGTGCTTGGTAAGAATGGTATGGAAAAAATTATCAGTATTGAGTTGAATGAAAGTGAGCAGGCAAACTTTGAGAGCTCGGTGGCGGCGGTTAAAAAAGATATGGTTACGCTAGCCGGACTGTAGTGCTAATTAAGTTTCAATCATAAATGCCCCGGATGTCGTTGAGTGTCAGTTATGCAAAACTTAATAAAGTGATTAAGCAGCGCGTTTCAGGTTAAAATACCCCATGACCAAACGCGCCTATTTAATCGATTCCAGTATTTATATTTTTCGTGGATGGCATGTCTTCGATGACGCTATTACCGATATCGACGGAAACCCCAGTAATGCGGTATACGGTTTCACCGAATTTTTATATCAACTGATCGAACAAAAGCAACCCGATTATATTGCCTGTGCATTTGATGCACATCAGACCAATTCCTACCGACGAGAAATATTTTCTGAGTACAAAGCCAATCGCCCTCCGGCGCCGGAGGAATTAAAAGTCCAGTTCCGTTATTGCCGGGAGTTTTGTCGTGCCATGGGTATTCCTGAATTTGGTAGCAACCGATTTGAAGCGGATGATATTATCGGTACCCTGGCCGCCCGGTTAAGAAATGAAGGTTTTGATATAACCATAGTGAGTGCCGATAAGGATTTAACCCAGCTGGTGTTAGGTGAGCGTGATGCCTGGTGGGATTTCGCGCGCAGTAATGTATTAAATTATAAAGGCGTGGAAAAACAGTTTGGGGTAAAGCCGGAGAAAATTGCCGATATGCTGGCACTGGCGGGTGATAAGATCGATAACATTCCGGGCATTCCAGGTGTTGGATATAAAATGGCGTCAAATTTATTAAATAAATTTAATAATGTTGACGATATTTTAGACAACATAGAAAATATTTCTAAAATGAAATTTCGCGGTTCGGCACGCATACAAAATTTGGTAGAAGAGCACCAGGCCATATTACCCACTAATAAGCGACTCACGGAAATTGTCACCGATGCGGTGTTTGATAATCACGAGCAGTCAATACGCTGGCACGGTATTCCTGATGAGGATGAATTTCATGCCTTGTTTGATCAGTTAAATGTCAGTGATCAACGCAGAAAACGCTGGTTGCAGTTATAAGTTATGAGTCAGTTAATTTTATTTAATAAGCCCTTTGGCGTGATATGTCAGTTTAGTCCCCACGAAAAACATCAGAGTCTGGCGCAATTTATTTCTATAAAAAATATATATCCTGCGGGGCGTTTAGATCATGATTCAGAGGGTTTGTTACTATTAACCGATGATGGGAAATTACAGCATAAAATTGCCAACCCAAAAAATAAAATTAAAAAAACTTACTGGGTTCAGGTGGATAAGGAAATTACACAAGAAGCTATTGAGCAGTTAAAAAAAGGCGTGATGCTAAAAGACGGAAAAACAAAACCAGCGCAGGCTAGAATAATTGCTGAGCCAGAAAACTTATGGGAAAGAAATCCACCAGTAAGGTTTAGAAAAAATATTCCTACCAGTTGGCTAGAACTGACCATAAGTGAAGGGCGTAACAGACAGGTGAGAAGGATGACGGCAGCGGTGGGGTTTCCGACGTTAAGGTTAGTGCGTTGTAAAATTGGTGAGTGGGCGTTGGGTGGTTTGCAGCCGGGTGAGTTTACAAGGGTTGATGTTTGAGTGGCGCTTTTTTTGATGGTTTTTTATGTTAAGTTTTTTTGGGTAATATGAAATAAATTTAAATCTCCCTCAATCCCCCTTTTACTAAGGGGGAGGATATGCTCCCCTCTTAGAAAAAGAGGGGTTGGGGGAGATTTAAAAATGTTAAAAGTTCCAGCAAAAATAAATCACATAAAAACCTAAAAAATCAAACCCAATAATCCACAAAAATTCCAGCAAACACAGCCAGTCCAAACCAGTTATTATTTAAAAAAGCCTGAACACACTTTTGTCGGTCCCGGTCTTTAATTAAAAACTGCTGGTAAACGCCAAGTGCGCTAGCCACGGCTAAACCGGCGTAATAATAAAGACCGAGTTCTGAGGTGCGACCAATCAAAACTAAATCGAGAAGAAGCAGTATCTGTAACAGGCCAATAATAATTTTATCCGCATCACCAAATAAAATGGCGGTCGATTTTACGCCAATTTTTAAATCATCTTCACGATCCGCCATTGCATACATGGTGTCGTAAGCGGTGGCCCATAAAACCGTTGCCATAAAAATAAGCCAGGTAACGGCGGTAATTTCATTGGCCTGTGCAGTAAAGGCCATGGGTGCGGCCCAACCGAATGCAGCGCCTAAATGGACTTGCGGCATATAATGATAACGTTTAGCAAAGGGGTAGCTGGCGGCGAGCACTACACCGACAAAGCTCATATAAATGGTTAGCGTATTCATAAATAAAACCAGTGAAAACGCGGTAATGGAAAGACTGGTAAAAACAATCAGTGCTTCCTTGCTGCTAATTCGTCCAGCGGCCAGTGGTCGGTCTTTGGTGCGTTCCACATGGGGATCGATATGCCGATCGGCAAAATCATTAATGGCACAACCCGCGGAGCGCATCAGAAATACGCCGGCTACAAATACAAAAAGCACAGACATATCAGGTACGCCTTTGGCTGCTATCCACAGGGCCCAGAGCGTAGGCCAGAGCAGCAGGTAAAAGCCGATGGGGCGGTCGAGTCGAATAAGCAGGCTGTATTGCTCCAGACGGTCAATGGTAAATTGACAGCGTGGAAAGGGGCAGGATTTTTTGAGCAATTCAAATAACAACATTATAACGGGGTGTTCCATTGATTGATGTGCTGGTATATTACCCGACTTAAATTAATAGATCACTACAGGTTTTATCATGTCAGAAAAATACGATTACGACTTAATAGCAATTGGTGCGGGTAGCGGCGGTATATCAGTGGTTGAGCGGGCTGCGGTTTATGGCGCAAAGTGTGCGGTCGTCGAAAGTGGCAAGATGGGTGGAACCTGTGTCAATGTAGGCTGCGTACCTAAAAAAATCATGTGGTACGGGGCAAATTTGTCACATGCCTTAAGCGATGCCAAAGATTACGGATTTAATATTGAGAATAAAGGTTTTGACTGGAATCATCTTGTGACAAAACGGGAAAATTATATTTCCGGAATCAATGACTGGTACCATAATTATTTAAAAGATTCGAATATTGATGAGCTGGTTGGCTTTGCATCTTTTGTCGATGAGCATACGCTTGATATCGATGGTAAACAGGTCACGGCAGAAAGTATTGTTGTATCGCCCGGCACCACCCCAAGCGTGCCGGATATTCCCGGGGCCGAGCTTGGTCTCACATCCGATGGCTTTTTCGAGTTAGAAGAATGTCCTAAAAAAGTTGCGATCATTGGCTCTGGTTATATCGCCGTTGAATTGGCTGGTGTGCTAAATGCTTTGGGCAGTGATGTGTGCATGTATCTGCGAAAAGAGCATTTGTTACGTTCATTTGATGCTATGTTACGTGAAACATTACTGGAAGAAATGTTAGATCAGGGCGTTGATATAATGCCGCGTACACAGATTAAAGAAATCAAAAAGGAAGATGATGGGACGTTGAGTCTGTGCGACGATAAAGGCAATAAAAACACCGGATTTACAGAAGTGATCTGGGCTATTGGGCGACATCCGAATACGCAGGGTATGAATCTGGATGTGGTCAATTTAGAGCAGGATAAGGATGGATATATTAAAACGGATGTTTACCAGAACACCAATATAAAAAATATTTTTGCCCTCGGTGATGTCACCGGTCGTGCGCCATTAACTCCAGTGGCCATTGCCGCAGGCAGGCGTTTAGGTGACAGGTTATACAATAATCAACCTGATCGGCATTTAGATTACAAATATATCTCAACAGTTGTGTTTAGTCATCCACCCATTGGTACAGTTGGCTTAACGGAAGGTGAAGCACGCAATAAATATGGTGACGGAGTAAAAATATATCAAACCAGATTCACCGCCATGTATAACTCAATGACCAATCATGAAGTAAAAACCGCGATGAAACTGGTTTGTAGCGGAGCACAGGAAAAAGTGGTTGGCTGTCATATTATTGGCCCGGGTGCAGATGAAATGTTGCAGGGGTTTGCCGTTGCGATGCGTATGGGGGCAACTAAAAAAGATTTTGATGATACGGTGGCTATTCACCCAACCAGCTCGGAGGAGCTGGTGACAATGAGATAGATTTATTGGTGAGATTATTTGTAATGAGTCATCCAGTTTGTTCGACTCAGTTTGTATAGAACATGTTCCCGAAGTGTGCTGGCTTCGGGAAGAATTGGATGTTCAAAATTCGAATTCTGATTAATCATGTTCAATCGTTCCATTACGTTCCGGGATTTTGTATTGGTAACCGAAGTGAATGAAAAAATTTCAGAAAGATCAAGCTCTTCAAAACCAAAATTAATCGATGCGGTTGCTGCTTCTGTGGCATATCCATTTCCCCAATGTTCTTTAGAAAGTCTCCAGCCAATTTCGATGCAGGGTGTACAGGGGAGTTTGTGAATGGGTTTATGTAAGCCGACGAAACCAATAAATTCATTCGTGTTTAGGGTTTCTACTGCCCAAAGTCCCCAGCCCCTGTCAGATATTAAGGCTTTAAGTTTTGCAGCCACTTGATTACTTTGATGTGCGTCTAATGTGGAGGGGTAAAACTTCATAACCTGCGGGTCAGCATTTAAACGGGCAAACCCGGGTAAGTCGTTATCCTGCCATTGCCTTAATAAAAGGCGACTGGTTCTTAGTTGCATTTATCTGTCCGAATAGCGTGAGTTTAATCAAGGCTTAGCATTTCTTGCGAATCAAGCACGCCCAATTTTGCTAACTTCTGCAGGCTACAATGTTTTGTTATAAATGCATTTGAAAATGCGATGATTTCGTTTGCATCTTTAATTTGCATTTTGCCGGAAGGTTCATGATAGACGGCATTTTCCAAAAGTACAACGCAATAATAAGCGAAGCTTAATGATGTCCATAGTTTGCTCGCACCATACGGCGCGCTATAATGAATACCTATTTCCCAGCAGTATGTAGTGCTATGTAAGTGAGTGGGATTCACAGTTTTTAAATCCAGCCATATATTTCCATCATCAGTACAGATTAGCCATTCATTTTTAGATTGCGCTGTTGCAGAAAATTGATGAATGATCTCTTGCCACGCAATATCAGGAAATGCGTTTTGAGGTAAATAAATATAACTGTCCTGACTCAAAATATTATCCTATTTTAATAATAAGTTATTAAGTGACAGGAATGAATAGATGATAACAAAAACTGCAATTATCATCATCACTATATAGCTTGAAAAAAAGAGTCGTTGTTCCCTGGCGGTGCCAATTTTAACACCTTCATGTCGAAAGCTTAAACTCTTTAATGCTTCTCTTCCGGCTGTATCTAGATAGATAGAGCCTGCAGCTAATAGCAGAACGGGCCATAAATAATGATCAATAATCATTAGATATCCGGCAGCGGGTAACCACAGTAAAGATAGAAGATCCCAATAGGCTGTATAGCGTTCAGATCGTTGTAATAATGTATCGGAGGTTTCAGGTTTTTCCTGAATACCGAGTTTCTGTGCCAGAGAAAAATTGATGGATGAAATTATCTGAACAAGATAAAGTGATCCTCCGAAAATAATTATAATCCACCCTACGATTAATTGCATGATAGCCCCTTGATAAAAAAACTTTGAAAAAGAACATCTAATGTGTTTTTAGGTTATTTGTATAGTCATTATCCAATCGTGAGTTTCGTTCTCGACATTTTATTTACAGTGTATAAGAAGTCGAAGGAGATGATTAACGCATTCACTGTTGTTCAGTATATCACCATGTTTGTATAAGTTATTAAAAAAAATCTTCGTATATTTAATAAAATATAGCATCAATATTAAATGCACAGAGGTAAATGGCTAAGCCTGAATTTTTATAAAAGTTAATAGAATTATATTGCTCGAAAATATAAACATTGCATCAGTGAAAATTTAAAAACATGGGCAAATGTAAACCCTGACGGTTATGAATCGGGTGACTGCAGTCGAGTGCTGAATGTTGAGCGTAATAGATAGTGGAAAAACTGATTATCATATTTGAATGCTTACCTAACCCGTTCAATATTCATCATAGAATAATTAGAAAGCAAAATCAGGTGGCGTGCTTCTTTATAACTATTACTAATAGCTAAGGGGATTAGTTTATAACGCCATATACTAATATAGGCTAGCTTATTTCTGTAATCTTATTAACTGAATCACAGAGTTAGCCTATCGAGATGGGTGAAGATAGAGCTTTATGATATAAGACTACTCTGCATCAATTATAGGTTGTATAAAATTTCTAAAATTTTCAGGATATATAAGCCAGAATTTTTTAGCTAACCTGGGGTAGTGTATGAATTGAGGCAGATCACATTTATTCAATTTTTAAGGAGAAGAAAATGAAGATGTTGAAAACTGTTTTAAGTTTAATGTTTATAAGTTTATCATTTGTTAGTTTCAGTAGTTATGCAGCCGATGCCTCCGGATCTATTACAGGTGTGCTCCCACAGAAAGGCGAAGTCTATTTTACGGTCAGGCCAGATGTTAGACGATGTATTTCACCGATATGTGGTGGCTGGTTTGTTAATGCTGTTAATCGGAAACAAATGAGGTGTCTCGATGGCAGCATAAAAAAAGAATGTTATGTGGGTACCGATGTTATTAACATACCCGGTTTAAGTGCAGAACAGATTGCTGAACTTAAACAGGCAATGAGCAAATCAAATGTATTAATTCAGGGCGGTATATCAAATAATGTTCCGTACGGTGTTTTACATATTAATAATGCCTGGATAAGTGCAACGGATCAAAAGCCTGAGTTTGCATTCGTTGGCGTTAGCAATAACGGAATTGTTTGCATAACTTCACCTTGTCCAAGTTTTGATGGGGATATTCTTAATAGAAACAGAGTTAAAAGTCTGGCAAGCTTTGATTTGAGCGGAGTGAAAGCTACAGAAGAAAAATTAAATCAAGCTCAAAAAGTGATCGCCTCAGGAGACAGTTTACCGATGGCGGGTAAGTTTGTTGAGGTGACCGGACCAGGTGGAACAGCTCAGGGGATAAAAGCTAATCAGTTCTACTTAAAAGTTGAAAGTTCGGCGCCAAAATTTTGTAGGCCTACCGGCTGCTCTGGTCAAATTTGTTCAGATAGTGATGTGATTACCACCTGTGAATGGAAGCCAGAATATCAATGTTATCGATCGGCAACCTGCTCGGCTCAGGCCAATGGTGATTGTGGATGGGTAATGGATGATGAGTTAAGGAAATGCCTGGAAGACGCAGCGGGTACTTCATTACTGCAGCAATTTAATACTAATTAATAATAGCTTTTATGAGCGATGATTTTCAGTATTAGTTCAAGTCTGCATTGAGCTAATACTGAATTTTTATACGGGACCTTATGTTTATTTTCAGCTCTCATTAATTTATTCATTTAAATATTTTTGTATCTAATTTAAAAAAAACGATCTTCAGCGTATTCGAGAGTTAACGATGCATATGCAATCTACGGCATGTCTATTAAGGGTATAGCAATAGACTTTCGAACCAAGTGCAAAGCTGCCTGTGAGTTATCGGCAAAAGTATTGATAGATAATAGCGCCCTTAACCGCCAAGAAAATATTGCGATGCTTTTTCCAGTAATGGGCGATATTTCATCGCTTTAGCTGCAATGGAGTCAAAAAGTTTTAAATGTTTTACGGCTTTATCCCAGGCGGGGTTGTCTTTAATTTCAGATATATCTTCAATATCTTGTAGATAAATTTCGGAAACCTCTGATAGCATGCTCTTGAAAGCTTTTTTCAGGCCATTAGCACCGTAAATATTAAAGCGGTTTATTGAATCTTCACTGAGTCGTGTTAGTTCAAGTAAAATGTTTTTTAGCGTTGGTTGATTATCCAACTCTTTTATTGCGTCTTTTAATGAGCGTATGCTTTCATTTATTTTATCTAAATCCACTTCATCAATGGTATTTTCTTTAGGTAAGCGGGTTGCGCACACTTCAAGAAGTGCTTTCTCTGCTTCGGACACCTCACGTAAACCTTCGTTTAGTGCAATGGGGTACATTAAGTTTTCAAGTGAGGACAGACCCTTTTCAATAACGGTTCTTTCGTCATCACCCATATTAGAGTCTGCAAGATCTTGCAAAAAGGTAGCATATATAATATGAAGTTCGGTGATGGCTTTAACGCCCTGTATTGACAGGTCTTTATCTTCATTCGGAGCCTGCTCTCCAAATATCATTGGAACTAATTGCTGGGCAGCGGGTTTTCCTGACTGAATTTCTTCTAAAATGGCTAACAATCTGCCAGCAGAATTTGGGTATCTAGGTTGTGGTTTAGTCATGTTGTTAATAAATAGTGACGATTTGGTGGTCTACATGTTTTTCTATTGCGTAGTTAAAAGGCTGTGACATAGAAAGTATTACTACGTAAGTAACCCTAACGTGCATGCGCTTGGCCTTATTGTTGTGATAATGATTAACATGAACTAGTAAGTATTGCTTCTAGTTCGATAATATGTATTTACTGATTTATTAATTGGTGTATTAATGAATTCTTTTTCGCGTTGTATTTCATGTAATTCATAAATATTATCTTCTGCGTCAGTTTTTGCTTCAACACGCTGTTGCTCTGTTAAATTATTCCAGTCATCTAGAGAGTGTCCGTATCTAGGCGAGGAACAGCCAGTAAATAAGAAAAAGATACAAAAATATAAGAAAAATCTAATCACAAGGTCACCATCGTATTTTTAAATAATAGTGAATCTACGGATAATTGGCTTAAGTGATAGTCATAATATATCGCGTATTGATTCTCTACTGTTGATGTTCATCATACAGGGTTAAGTGTTATTTGTAGAGTAATTGATGAGGTAAATTTAAGTGGTAGCTCGATGCATTTTTTAGAGTCTTAAGCTGTGTGTCCTTATATTGTTACTTAATAAATAAATCAGATTATATCTAAGACATTGTTTTTGTTAGGTATTAAGTTGGTTGTCTATATTGTTTATTGTGGGGTGTTGGCAGTATTGGAGGGTTATAGAGGGTAGCGTGGGATGTAAGTTGTGTGACAGGTATTAATTTAAAAAAATTTCAAATGTTAGGCTAATGCCACAGTGCTCAGGTGATATCGAGTATTATATACACGAGTAATTGATTATCATATGTCAGCGTCTTATTTAAAAGAATGATGCATAATTGAATAAAAAATTACAGCCGGAATAACCGGCTGCAAATTTTGAGGCTTATATTATTTATGCAGCGATTTCAGCTGCAGCTTCTTTCATGGTTGTAGAAACTAAAGTATACAAACCAATCCACGCCGCTTTAGTGTCTTGGGTAAAGTCATCTTTTAAACCAGCACCGAGGGTCCAGATCAGTGCTTCACCTACGGTGTCATAGTGTTCGTCTTTAACGCCGTAGTTAACATGACGTTTACCCATTTCTTGAATCGCAGGTACAATGGTATCAAGTTTGTCTAGTGCGTTAACAGCGGTGTTTAAAATAGCCATTAATTTACGGCCCTGTTCTTTCATATCGCCCTTAAACATTGGTTTTAATAAAGGATCAAGTTCAAATAGTTTACCGTAAAATAATTCGGCTGCGGTTTCAGTGATAGGCATAACTTTAACCCATGAATCTTTTACAAGTTTTATATCTTCGGGAGTCATGTTGTTTCTTCTATATTAAGTTAGTTATAAAAATAAATTTATTTGCTTTGCTTGTTCAGGTAATACTTAGCAAGGTTCAACATATAATCGACAGCTAGTTTCACCTGTTTGTCTGTTAAGTTCTCGTTTCCACCACGTTCAGGCATCATCGTGTCATCTGGGCCAAAAAAACCATTAATGGCGTGATCGTACAGCACCGCTCTGTCTTTTGTTACGCGATGCTCCCATTCTCCGCTTAGCATGGGTACTGGTGCACCTGCCGTGCCATAAGCATGACAGCCTTTGCAATTCTCTAGCCATAACTTTCGACCATTGATTAATTTCTCAGTCTCGAATTTAATAAATATACTGTCTTCAGTTGCACTGGCTGACGTTATAACACCGCAGATTAATAACATCAGATACACGAATAAAGTAATGCCACGATGCGGCATAATTATTTATCCATCAATCGGTATACGAATTACTACGCCACCCATAACATCACCAATTTTAAAATCATTCTTTGGGGTGTCTTTGTGTTTGTTGTGGCAAGAGACACAAACCGGAGCAACACCTGTATCGGCATAAACAGCGGTGAAATATTTCGTTCCACCCAGGGTTTCTTCTGTGTAGTAGTTTTTACCTTTATTATCAGCAACAAACTTAAGTCCATCTTTTTCAGCTTTAGTCTTAGGTGCATTCTGTTTGTTTATAGGCCATAAAGATTGCAGTGAATAACTAAAGTTCACATCAGGTAATTTTTTTGCACGTTTTTGTACCAGCTCAGAACCAAAGCGAAACATCTGTGCTGGTAAAACCAGAGCTTTATCGTCTTCAAAATGTTCACTGGCTTTAATAACCTTTTCTTTTTTAACCAGACGGTTAACAATTTTTCTAGTATAGATAGTACGGTCAGAATCCATAACCAGATGTAATGCATCGGCCATAGCTTTAACGGGTACTGTGTCTCCAGCTGCATATACGTTGCTTGAGGCTGCTGTAATAGTTACTGCTGCACTTATATTTATAACAAGGGTTGAAATTTTCATTTATAGATCTCCAGGGTTAATGAAAGTGTGTATGTAAAAATATGGTTAGAAGATAAAAAGTTATTCATCGATAATATTCTTTAAATGGCGTTCATTATCTTTCCTGGCCATGTCGATGCTTTCTATGTGACGTTTTGGTGTTCCATTAAAATTATTGTTAATTAATGATTCATCGGCAAGAGCGTCAATAGAGAAACCCAGGCCATGACAATTCATGCAAGTAGAGCGAATCATTTTTTCATTCGGTACCAGATTAGCGTTCTGGTTGTGTTGAACTACTGTTCGGCGTAACCAGTCACTTACATCAACCGCAATGCGTGGCATATGGCATGTTGCACAAGATACGCCGCTACCATTTGGTAGTTCACCTGATTGCTCTTTTTGCCAGAGTGCGTAATGAGATGATTCTTTATATGCCAAACTGTGTTTATCGTTATGACATGACAGACAGCTGTCAATTGATGCGGTGTTCAGTTCGTAGCGGTGTGCTTGATGACAGCTGTTACAACCAATTTGTTTATGTTTAATACCAGATTTCATCGGTAGACGTGAATCATCAGTTGTCATCGCTGTAAGGCCCTGCTTTAATCGCATACCATGTTTGCCCTGCATAAAATGATTAACTTCGGTGTCATGGCATTTGATACAGGATTTATGGTCGGGTTTGTTTTTCCATTCTGATCCTTCGTTGTCTTTACTTTCAGTTATATGACATGAACTGCAGTTGGCACCAATTTTTGCATGAGATGTGCTTAACCAGTCTTGCTTAATATCGTCAGAAGTTTTGAAAAGAACTTTGGGCGGAGCATCTATGTTTTTAAGTGTTAATGGTGTCACCGGAAAATTATCGTGAGGATAGGTGGTAATTTCTTCTAGTACACTGGCTAGCTCTTTCTCAGGTACCAGGGTTGTTTCTAGAATATCATCTTCATCCATGTGCTTAACCAGAAAATCGGTGTAAAGAGACCGGTTGTTATGGTAATTGTGACAACCAGCACTAGCACAGCTTTCAAACTCCATGCCTTTATGGCTGGGACGATCTTTGGCAATATCCTGATGACAGTGCACACAGAAATCTTTGGCTTGAGTTAAGCCAGTTTTATCGGTCAGTTCTGGTTTGTGTTCAACATGACAGGTGACGCAATATAAAGCATTGATGTTTTCCAGGCGATCGGCATTACGTGGATCAGTAAATTTTTCACCTGGATGAGAATCAAATGGTTTTTTACGTTGTTCTCCATGACATTCAGTACATGCGTTTTGCAGCACATCTTTATCAGTAAACGACTCACCATGGCACACAGTGCAGGCAACACCAATCTGATGATGGCCACTGGTGAGTTCACCTGGCATAAAAATGCTTTTATCATTACTCATTGTCAATGTGTAAGCTAAGTAAGTCATCAAAAAACTCATTAGTACAAACCAAATAAGCCAGATTTTTTTATTCTTTTTATTACTCATAATTAAAAATAGTAAGTTTTAAATATGTGAAAACTAAGTAGTGCTGGTAGTGGCCACAACAATAAAATATGTGTCCAGATGGAATAAGAACGAATCTGTTTTGCTAGTCTCCTGGGTAAAATGTGTTCGTAACCGATAACCACTCCAGCTACAGAACCTACAAGCAAAAGGCTACTGAAAGTCATCATTAAATAAAAATTAAGATTGCTACCAAGATGAAAACCTGTGTGTGTGAGTAATATCGCAAGTGTTAGCACTCCGATCACTACATGGGTTAGTCGCCAGTAAGAAAAATCCCACAGTTTTAATATTTTTGTGAAACGTTTACGAATGGATACCAGTGATAATAAAATTGATAAAGCCAGCAAACTGAAACCACTGATTTGTTTAAACAGTTCATTTCGCCATAGTTGATCTAGTTTGAACTCAGCTTGTACACTGTTACTGTAAGGAATGGCTGGTATAAAGAATATAAATATTGCAGCAATGACAGTAACTGTTGATGCAATTATTAAAGTTTTGTAACCATTGGTGGGCTCTGGCGTAGCATTTCCACCTACAAAATCACACACCAGATCATTACAAGAGCCGCAAACACTCGATGCGCCTGTTTCATGAGCCAGTTCTTCGGCCGTAGTTGCGCCACGTTTCATCGCAGCATCTAACTGACCACGTGTTACACCAGTGCAGTTACAGACAATAGCGGAAGCTGGCCAGTCAATTACACTTTCAGATGCAAAATCGTTCCATAACATTCCGTCATTTATAAAGCGATTAATTTGCCATGACCATATACGTCGCTGTTGTTCCACAGCTTCCTGAAAACGGTTAACACCGGGCCATTCACCTATGCCTACTGCACCACGTATACGACCATTAATGACAACAATTTTTCGGTAGATTTCATTTTTGTGATCTTGATAAATAAAGGAGCTTCGTGCCGCTTCCATGACACCTGTATTGCCTACACTAAATACCGGGTAATCCAGAACTTTTAAACTGGTTGTTGATATAGAGCCTGAATACTTAGCGTTTTCTCCGCTTAGAAAATGTGCAACGACAGCTGCCTGTTCAAGACCTGGAGCAACCAGTCCATATACTTTATCTTTATGTTCTGCGCACTCGCCGATAGCGAAAATGTTTTTGTCTAATGTCTGAAGATGATCATTAACTCGAATGCCTTTGCCTACATGTAAACCTGCATCTGAGGCAAGGTGACTGTTAGTTTTAATACCTGCGGCTATTACAACAGTATCGCATTCTAAAATCTTACCGCCACGTAAGGTGATACTGGTGACATGGTTTTCTTCATTACCATTTATTTTTAAAACACGATTATTTAAATGTACTCGAACACCCAATGCCTCAATATGTTGCTTTAAGTAACTCCCCGCGCGATTATCCAGTTGATTGAACATCAACCACATACTGTGTTCAATGACATGGACTTCAGTATTGTAACGTTGCATGGCGCGAGCTGTTTCAAGTCCGAGTAGCCCACCGCCTATAACGACAGTTACGCGTGTGCGAACACTTCGCACCATTAGTTTTTGGGCGTCGTTTAAGTCTCTGAAGGTAAATACATTCTGTAAGCCTGTTCCATCAATGTCCGGTATGTATGCTCGTGAACCAGTTGCAAGTATTAATCGTGTGTAGCTATATCGCTTGCCATAATCACCTATAACAAATTTTTCATAACGATCAATTTCAGAAATTTTGTTGTTATAAAAACAGGTGACATTACTGTGTTCAGAAAGATCGTATCGTGAATATAATTCTTCCTCTTTAATTTCACCCGAAATGAGAGAAGATAGCTTCACTCGATTATAAGGGTGCCAGGGTTCATCGCCAAAAATGGCGATTGAAACATCAGAATTTAATTTTATAAGCTCCTGTACAGCACGTATGCCGACAGGTCCCGTACCAATTACGATGACATCGTATGATTGACGTGATAAATGCTTATTAATTTTGACTGCTTCTACAACCATAATTTAAAAAATCCAAAAAAAATGGCGCCTTAATTATGCATACCGTCCATATAAGACGTATGTACATAATTAAGGCGCCATTGCCTATTACTAAAATATGAAAAAATAAAGCACAATTAAATAGTGCCTGCAAAAGTATAAGCATGGACCATGCCAAAACTATTTATTCTGTAAAATCACGGGTTTGATCTTTCTCAGAGTTAATTTTTAAGTGTTGATGCACTAAAAGTGTGCTGATGAACATTAATTAAATTGTTTATGCACTAATTTGGTCCATTGAGGTAATGAAGGTTGAACGCTTGTTTTAAGTCGTCATAGCGAAAGTCACGCTTCAATAAGTTTACAGAAGTTAGCAAGCGTAAAATCACAATTGTTGATAATATTAGAATGTGTGAGCTCCGGCTTCAATTGTTTGATTGAAAATAAAGCGGACAATCACAATAAAAAAATAAGATACTATATTAAGTGATTGTTTTTGATGAGTCTAAACAGGGAGTCTAACATATTGGTTGTAGTGATGAAGTGAAAAGGTATCGAATTGATGATTTATCTATTTATTCGATTCCTTTTAAGGCAGCTCAGTTTTCAATAAAGAAAATTCTAAGGACGTCTAATTCCGTGCTTAATCAGGGCAGAAGTAAAGTCATCTGATTGAAATGTTTAAAATAACTTGTCCTGTACTCGCTTTTGGTTTTTAGTACATTTACCTTTAATGCGAACGGCTTGTAGTACACCAACTTTTTTGCCTTTAACACGTTTTGGATTTTCGGTTGTGCCACCTAGAGGTACTATTTCAAATTTGTCAGGGAAAGTACGGGTAAAATATAATGCCAGGTGATAAAAATGAGGCCAGCATCTGCTGCGCCTGAATTAACGGCCCAGGGTTGTTCCCGGTGCATTATTCTTTTGCCACTAATCCAGTTGCACTTTTTGTCACTTGATCCACAGTTTGATTGATCTGGATTAAAGATAGAGTCGAATAGTTTTTCTGCAGTAATATTGGCAGGTGGGTTTGTATCATTTTTAGCAATGTTGTAAATGGAGCCTGAAAAATTACTAAATGAACCAGCTTCCATTTTTGGATTAGGTGTAACCAGCGTTACATCTGCACGGCCTAAATCCAAAACACTTTTTATGTTATTTGGGTTGCATATCTTACCCAAAATGACATTGCCGTAATTTATAAGATTTTAACCGGTTTGCTTTGAATAACTTTTAAATCTGTCAGTTTTTTAATGAGATTTTTAGAACCAACTGCAACTTGTGGGACGCAGTTTAAATTTAAGTTGCCAAATTGAACGGTTTTATTGGTTATTTGCTGAGGTGAAATAGGAGGGCTCGCTGTATAGAACCAGGTTTTTATATTAAGATCTATCGCATTATTTGTGAGGTATACCCGCCAAATTTCACTTAAAGCCATGTGATAGTTTCCAGCGGTAGATAACAAAATATAAAATTGACCAATTTGACCATGCAAATCATTAAGTCGATAGGCCGTAGGTTCAGTTAAAAAGGGTGTTGTTCCCTTAAAATCATTTAGCCAGTCTAACAATGTCGGAGGTGTTACTATATGAGGGGGCCTGTAATAACAGGAACAGCATAGACACTTGAAAATATTAGGGGTATTGAATATATAGTTAATATCTTTAGGAGGAGGCGATCTTTATTATTATTATTCCATTTGTGTTTTTATAAAAGTAAGGGTTGTTAATGGCATATTATGACAGGTTATTGAAATTAAAAATGCTTAAAAATTCTAAATCGATATTAAATCAATTAAAATTCATGAGAAGTTTTTTCAGGTTATGTCAATATCCTAACCAATACAGTATGAAGGTGCTGGTGAAAAACTGTCCAGAGAGGCGATTCGGAATACCGTTCCAGAAAAATGTTCCACAAAATCTAACAGAACATTTAGTATAATTTTTTTCCTTAAACTAAATTTTTTAAGCTGGGTGCCATTATATTAATTTTATATTAGTTATACTATTTGAGCGGGTAATAAAACTGAAGTATCTCAGTAAACAATTGTGATGTACTACCGATTTTCATAAAACGTTAGCACCTAAACTCTATGCTCTGTTTTATTAAGTTTGATCACAAAATAACAATAGAGGAAATGACCATGTTATTGAAAAGTAAAATAAAAAGTATGTCTTTTGTTATCTGCTTGTGTCTGGCGGTTATACCATCTGTGCATGCAGATAGAGATGATCATTCGAAAAAGTCTAAATTGGCGGTGGAAAAAGTTAAAAATGGGCTGTCTATTATGGTGCTTGGTTCTGGTTCTCCCTCAGCTCAGCCTGATGGCAGGGCAAGTGCGGGGTATATGGTTTTTATAGATAAAAAACCTATGATTTTGATCGATGCTGGTGGTGGTGTATACCAGCGAATTGCTGACAGTGGCATGAAAATTCACTCACTGGATAGTGTATTGATAAGTCATTTGCATGTTGATCATGCCGGAGATATCGACCCCATCGTTAAAGCGATGTTTTTCCATAATCGTCTGGCGGGCTTCCCGCGTGATCCAGCTAAAGTCCTACATTTTTTTGGACCTGATAAAGCGCCTGCAAATGCTCCTCCACCTGCATTGCGTTTTCCAACTACAAGCGATTTTATCAACGCACACTTCGATGAATCGGTCGGTGTTGAGGCGTACTTACACGATTTTGCCCAGGTAATTGGTGCTATCCCGTTGAATTTTGATGTGACCAGTGTTGCCCACGATAATAGCCTTGGGGTAAGAACCATTTATGATAAAAACGGCCTTGTTGTAAAAGTCATTGGTGTACCACATGGCCCGGCGCCTTCACTGGCATTTCGTATTGAGTATAATGGAAAGAGTATTGCTTATTCCGGTGATACAACATCGAAATCGGCGAATGGAAACATGATTGAAATTGCCCGGGAAGCCGACCTGTTAATTTATGATACCGCCATACTTGATGGCACTGGCCTGCCTTTTTCAATGCTTCATACCACACCAACCCGTATGGGAGAAGTTGCGCGGGATGCAAATGTAAAGCACCTTGTGCTGTCTCATATAACGCCCATCACAGAGCCAAATCTGGATGAGGTTGAAGACAGTATTGAAGCAACCGGTTACGAAGGAAAAATTACCGTAGCCAAAGATTTAAAGGTGTTTAATCTAAAATAAGTCGTTTAAAAACTTTACCCAAGTAAAAGTCTGGGGCAGAGCACAGTTAATTTTAACGTTAGTGTTGATTGTGCTCTGCCCAAAAATTGTTTCTATCTTGTAACATTTATTTTTTGTAGTCGGTGTATAGTGTTTAATTGGCTAGAGTATATGTTGTTTGAATTTTTCGCCGACTTCAAAACATAGCAAGTGTAAAGGTTCGCATGTGATATTGAGTTAGAATAATTATTTAATACGATAGGGTAACCATTTAGATTACTTCATGTAAAAACCAATATATTAAATGTCTGTGAAGGAGTAGAGTGCAATTTAAAGTTTTATAAACCGATGTTGTTAATTTTATGAGATCTTTACTTCACTAACCTCTGACATGTACTGTATTGCATCTTCCAGGTATATTATTAGATCTTTGTTTTCCTTTCTTTGCTGTAGAAGTGATCAGTATTTTTATGGGCAAACACTGATTTTATATATCATCTTTAATAAGTTTATTCAGGTGTAGAAACAAGCCATCTTTATATTGATTATTTAGTAATTGATTGTTGAGAATGGTGCAATAATTTCCCGCAATGGTATGCAATAAAATATTATTTACGCAAGCTGGCATTCGTTTTTATACCAGGATAGAGCGCCATTCACTTTGCCGCAATTAGCACCACATTCCTTATGTGTGTTTTGTAATCGACGATAAATGCCAAATAGTTTTCTCTGTTGGTCGTAGCTAACATGTCTGGCCTGGTTGGTCTGTAGTACTAAATACTTGGGCCAGATTTTAAAGCAGGGGGGCGCGAATACTTTTAATATTAATGACCTGCACAATCACAGTTTTTGATAAAGATGACGGAAAAACATATATTGGTCTGATAAATTCAATTTTCATGGGCAAGATGTTTGGTGTCGGTAATATTATGGGTAAAGTCGCTAAAGACCGGCAGCAAATTACCACCTTTAATTAAAATCGTGTGGGTGGGGTTGGTGCAGGAGGCATGGCAGATGGTGGATTCTAAATATGATCCTGATAAGAAACCAATTCAGAGTACAGGGTCTATATGTAAATTTTAATAACAATGTTTTTTCGCACACCATGACATTTGCTTTAAGCCTGAATTTAAATTCGCAGATTCTGGCAAATACGGTAAGGCTGAATAACACCGTGATTGAAAAAACACTCGTGACAGATGTAATGATGTGACTGTTGAAAGCGACCCGAGAACATCGACTGCGGATCATTCTAAACTTAATGAACTTCAGGTTGACTTTAAAGATGGCCCAGCAGTAACCCAGGCCTGTATCAGCTGTCATACCGAGGCATCCAAACAATTGCATGAAACGACGCACTGTAGTTGGGAGTATATTAACGCAGACACCCAGTAACATTTAGCTAAAAAGAATCTCATCAATAACTATTGCTCAGCAGTGCCATCTAATACTAAATTTTGTTCTGCCTGTCATATTGGCTATGGATGGTAAGATGAAAAATTTGATTTAAAATCGGTAGGAAATTTTGACTGCCTGGTTTGAGATGACGCGACGGTCAGTTATGAAAATCTGCCGGGTCTTGCGGGATATCCTAATTATAAAACCATCGAATGGTCGCCACATTCTGGAAAATTTAAACCACTTATCGATCTGTAATGGTTGGAAAAAATGAGGGTAAAACAAGTCGTGCAACCTGCGCTGACTGTCATTATCGAGGCGGTGGAGGAGATGCGGTTAAGCGAGGAGAACTGGAAGTTCTTTAACCCGTCCAGAGCGTTACCTGGATGTGCATATGAATGCGATAAGCAGTTACTTGATCTAGTTTAAAACAAGTGTGCGTATGAATATTATAAAATGCTGTTTAATTATATTTAGCTTGAGAGTTATAAGCATACTTAAAGCAGTAGGTATGGAGTCAATACCCCATGTAAACGAAGAAGCTGCCAATAGTTATAAATATGATTACCATTATGCTAACACGCACCGCGCATTTGCGATTGGCCCGGAAGCGCCTGGTCGTGGGTGGCTAATAAAGCAACTGAAAATGAGGCAAAGCGCGAAGCTTTAAAAGCGTGTCGTTCTCACACGCAGCAAAAATGCACCTTGTTTGCCGTTAATGAGCAGGTGATTTTTAACGACAGGCACTGGTATACATTATGGGCGCCCTTTAAAACACAGCAACAGGTTAAGGCGTTAACGAACGGGGTATTAGTTGGTCAGAAATTTCCAGATTTAGTTTATATCGACCCAGACGGAAAAAAGACATCGGTACATGCGTCTAAAGGTAAGCTCAGGTTTGTGCATTTTTGGGGGAGTTGGTGTCCCTCGTGTGTAAAAGAGTTTCCAGCCATTATAGATTTGTATCGTATTTTAAATGACGTTCTTCCCGAACAAGTAGAGTTCGTTATTGTTCAGGTGAGAGAGAAGATTGAAACATCAAAATTGTGGCTATCAAGCAATAGTCTGAATCTGTTGCCGCTATCGGATTCCGGCATACAGGATGAGGCTGAGAGTCAATTGTATTTAAGTAATGGTGAAAGGATTAATGACAGGCGCATTGCGAAAATTTTTCCGACAACATACGTACTGGATAAAAATGGTGTTGTGGTCTTTTCTAATATGGGTTCAGTCGAGAATTGGACTGAGTATGTTAATTTTTTTAAAGATGCAGCCGAATTTTCAGGTAAATAAGAGTAAATACTAAGCGTGGGTTAAATCTGTATTTTGATGGAGGTAGCTGGTGATGATAACTGATCAAAATAAACATGATTTAGGGATAATTTCGACCTTATTGGACCGATTTGAACACCATCGTTTGCCAGCGGTATTAGCGATGCAACAAAAAGTTGATGAAGGCGAAATATTAAATGAAATGGATTTACGGTTCCTAAAGGAGGTGTCAGCTGACATCAACTCAAATAATGCTTTATTAGAAAGGCACCCTGATTGTAAAGCGATAGCAACCCGTATGTTGAACCTGTGCTGTAATATAACAAGGAAAGGCCTGCAAAATGAGAAACAATAAAGTGCTATATTGGATTAATGTAAATATAAATACTTGATTTAATTGATAGTATTGATCATACCGGCATATTACGCTATATAAGCTAATGCTGATATAATCCCCTGTGTTAAATCCATATTATTTAGGTGTTAGATGCCTGATATGGTATGTTTTTTGTCATCGACTCTAATTTGAACTATATATAGGGTTGAGTTAATAAAGCGCTCGCTTTTTCAATAAATCATAAGGTATTACCTTGAATCGTCGTAATTTTTTATCAAAGTTGATTTCACTATTATCAGTTAGTGTTTTACAGAAGTCCTCCCCGGCCTATGCGCAAACAAGGCCTTTTGTTATTGGTGTGTTTCCAAGACGTAATATAAAAGTTACTCATAAAATGTTTTTTCCCCTTAGAGAATATTTATCTGACGTTCTTGGGCGTGAAGTTAAAATCGAAACAACAAAGTCATTTGCTGAATTCTGGAAAAATGTTGGAATGAATAAATATGATTTAGTACATTATAATCAATACCATTACATCGTATCCAATTTGTTGTTTGGGTATGAAGTCATACTGAAAAATAAAGAACAGGGAAAATCTACGATAGCAGGTTCTATAATTGTAAGAAAAGATAGTGAAATAAATGAGGTGGCAGATTTAAAAGGTAAGGTTATTCTATTTGGTGGCTCACGAAGAGCGATGCAAAGTTATATATCAGCCACATGGCTGCTACGTCAGGCGGGTTTGAATGAAGGGGATTATATTGAGAAATTCGCTATCAATCCTCCAAATACTATTATATCTACGTTTTTTAAACGAGCGGATGCATCAGGTTCTGGTGATGTAGTTATGTACCTGGATAATGTTGCAGAGCGTATAGATATTACACAACTAAAATTTTTGGCTAAAACCAAACCCATGTCTCATTTGCCCTGGGCAGTTAATTCGAAAATGGAAGACGAAACAAAAGTGCTGATACAGAAAAAACTAATAGACTTGTCGCAGACTAAATATGGAAAAATGGTATTACAGTCGGCAAAATTAGATTCCTTTGTTTCGGCTAAAGATAGTGATTATGATCAACATAGAGAAATTATTGTAGACGTCTATGGAAGAGACTATGGTGTTTCAAAATTGAGATGAAAAATACGATGTCAGCAAAGCAATCAAGCCTAGCAAGTCAGTTTATCAGCTATATCGCTGTCATAATAATTACCTCTATGAGTATAGATGCGTATTATCAGTATAAAATAGAAAATGATATAATTAACAGGACGCTTCACGCCCAGGGAAAATCTCTAGCTGAGCTTCTTGCTTCAATAAGTGTGGATGCGCTACTGGTTTATGATGATGTTACATTAAATGACTATGTTAAGTTTACCAGTTTACAAAATAATATCGTATTTTCAGCGGTTGTAAATAATGAAAGAATTTCGTTAACACATTTTTTAAATGTAAATAATGATTATATTAAAAATATACCCGGGGCAGTAGAAGCAGTTGATATACAGCCGGTGTTAGATGCGCTGCGAAAAAATAAAAATATACTTTTTGTGGAAACTCCCGTCATATTTAATGATGAGGTGCTTGCATATTCATGGGTGGGAATAGATAGAAAACCGTATTTGGAACAATCAAAAAATATTTTAATAAAAATTATACTGGTAACCGTTATTCTGGGATTGTTTATTGCGATAGGAATCATACTTCTGTTCAGGTATAAAATATTTAACCCTATTGAGCTTCTAATTCAGAGCACTCGAAATATATCAAAATTTGAGTTTGAAAATCCCATCGTTATAAAAGGTAAGGGTGAATTATCAATTCTTGCTGATTCGTTTGATAAAATGCGCGGTCATTTAAAGGAGACCATGGAGACACGTGATAGAGTAATGACGGAGTTGTCGGAGTTAAATGAGTCACTTGAAGAGCGAGTCTATAAAAGAACCAGTGAATTGCAAATGTTAAATTCAAAAATTGCGCACCAGGCAATGCATGATCCATTAACGGGCCTACCCAATAGATTGTTGCTGGCTGAAAAGTTAGATGCAGAAATTTCACATGCCTTTCGAAATAAAACTAAGCTTGCTGTTTTTATGATTGATTTAAATAATTTTAAAGATGTTAATGATACATTGGGGCACTCAGTTGGAGACGGTTTACTAAAAGATGTTGCGCAAAGAATAAGGTTTTCTTTGAGAAGTAGTGACACAGTCTGTCGACTAGGCGGTGATGAGTTTGCTGTAGTATTGCCGGACGCAAATAGCGATGATGCAATTAAGATTGCAAAAAAAATACTAGAAAATCTGGAGCCAAGTTTTAATTTAGATAATCACATAATGAAGATAGGCGCGAGTATTGGTATTTCAATTTTTCCTGAGCATGGTGATGATCATACATCACTGATCAGGATGGCTGATGTGGCTATGTATGATGCTAAAAAAAATTCACGCCATATTAGTTTGTATAATGTCGATTTAGATAAATATACTAAATCACGGCTGGCGTTAATGCATGAGCTTGATGAGGCGATTAAAAATAATCAATTGGAGTTGTACTATCAACCTAAGGTTTCTTTACATAATGGTCGAGTGTTGTCTGTAGAAGCGTTAATTAGGTGGTGTCATCCTGATCGCGGGATGATTATGCCTGATGAGTTTATTCCTTTTGCAGAAGACTCTACGCTCATAAATGAATTAAGTTACTGGGTTATTAATCAGGCCTACGCACAATGGAGAGAATGGAAGGATAAGGGGCATAATTTACAAATTGCGATTAACTTATCTGCGCATAATTTTGCCGATCCAAATTTACCTATGCTTATTAATAAATTTAATAAAAAATATGATATGCAAGAGGCCGGCATAAAGCTTGAAATTACTGAGAGCACAATAATGTCGAATGTGGATGGTGTAATGAATGTTATGGCAGATGAAAATATGAAAAACATTCAATACTCGATTGATGATTTCGGGACCGGGTATTCTTCACTCAGTTATCTTAAAAAACTAACGGTGAGTGAAGTGAAAATTGACAGGACCTTTGTTAGTGATATGTCAACAGATGAAGATGATGAGTGTATCGTGCGCTCAGTGATAGATTTGGCGCATAACCTTGGTCATAATGTGGTCGCCGAAGGCGTAGAGACCTGGGAGGTTTTACAGCAACTGATTGAAATGAACTGTGATGAGGTTCAAGGGTATTATTTTTCCAGGCCCGTTGCACATCATGAGATTATTTCAGTTATTAATTCAATAGAAAATGAATCTCTATGTATTGGTGAAAAAGTTAATATGAAGTGAGCTGTTGTCGTTAATATATAAAGCCTCGGTTTGTTGTAAATTCTGGTTGCATTTGTCAGAGAGAGTTACTTCTGTAAGTATTTCAAAATGTCCGGATCATTATTTTCAAAAAAATCTTCATACGACTTGTTTTTGATGAAATATTTATTCGTTATTGATCGAATTGTATCTAGTTTTTCTTTAGGTCTTAATATTTCAAAAATAATAGAAGTAAAGTTTTGTGATAATATGTTTGCGTTGCCGATATCCTTTCCAGGACGCGTGGGATTGTTGTATAAATTATAGAGCGCAACTAGAAAATCTAATGCAAGATTTCTATATCCCCTATATGCGTCTGGTTTATCGCGGCCATATGAATCACCTTTATCGAAGTTTGGAAAAAAGAATCTACCTCGTTCTATCAAAGATGATAGTTTGGCGAGATCATTAGAATTGTTACCACTTCGAAATTTTAAATTTAACTTTATAAGCATAAGTACTTCGATAACTTCAGAATACCATGCCATTATTTGATTAGAATAATCATCTTCAAATATAAACTTACTTCGTCGGCGGTCCATAATATAAAAGACAGCCAGAATTGACGAAATGACCAGTGCAAGACCAGATATAAAGTTAGACGTTAAGTCGGAGTTAAATTCAATCATCAGAAGTTTCCACCTTTAATTATATAACGTTACATCCGGCACAATAAAAGGGGGTGAGGCAGAAATATACGTCATGCTTTTGAAAAGTAAATGGTTGTCTGTAATGCCTAATAAAACTTTATTATTTGTAATCCCTTAAGTTAGGTATAAATGTTTTGAGAAGAGCTATAGTGATAGTTAAATAAAAATATTGCTCTTCAATTATTATGTGAATCAAATTATTTTTTAGATTGAGTATCATATTTTTTAAAACTTTTTGTTCATTAATTCTTAAGAATATAAGTTAGAGTATTTTACAATCAGGGGCTATGTTGATATCTGGTATGACGAACAAGAAGGTTCCCAGTTTAAAGTTCACACATGCCCCTGATAATATTATTTGATTCAGGTAAGTTTATTCTGAGTTATTTTTTTCCGTCTGCTTATGCCAAATAAACCAATAAGGCCTGATCCAAATAACCAGGCGGCTGCAGGAACCGGAACGGCTGAAACGCTACCATTGATGATAATTTCATAATTAAAACCATCTATAAAACCATCACTATAGAATCGATTCATCGAAAAAATTGTGCCATTATAGATACCATTGACGTTATCAGTGGGACAAAAAGCACCTACAACTGCTGTACACACTAGGCCGTTTTCAAAGTTACGGCCATTATACAAGGCGCTTTCAGGAAGTGGGGAATTTAGTGGAGAGATTCCCGGACTGCCAACTATGATATCGATATCTTCAAAAATGAGTTCATCCCAACCATCCAGGCTAAAAGGTATTTGAGTGAGGTTAAATGTGCCTGAGACAGATATGAAATCATTTACCCCCGCAATGCCCCCGGTTCTGTGAATACTACTGGTTGATGAGTCGATCTGGATGACTGCAGCAGAAGTTAAACTGCTCCATGACAGGAATGATAAAAATGCAGTTACGAGGAAGGTATTAAGTAACGAATTATTTTTATTTTTAATTTTCATTTTAGAGTTCTCCGTGATTTATTAATTATTATCTCCAGTAGCCCGAGTGTGTATAACTGAACAAGCTGGTGGTTTATAAGACTAACATATAATAGATCTTTATCATCATCAGCATGAAAATTTTGTATAGAAAATTAAAATCTTAATAAGTATTTTTTATATATTTAGATTTCATTAATTTAACTTATGATATAGAAATGTGAAGGTTAGAGGTAATTGTGGTGTTGGGCAAGGAAGGATGCCTCGATGCTAAACCAGTTATGAATAAAACGGCTATGCCATTAATACCGAATTCGATATTTTGTTTAAGAAACGGTTAATATCTCGATTCGGATTTTCTGATTCTATAGATCAACAAAAATAGAACACAAACGAAGAATGAGAAAAATAAAAATGATGGATATTTTTATTTTAATAATTCCTTGCACTGACAGTTAATCAAATCGTGATAACTTCATTACCTTTACGTGAGAAACTTAACAATCTGATGATTTATGATCGATTGGGATTTGATTTCTAACCGAATCAAATTAAAAATAAAAAAATCTAACTATGGAGAGGAAACAAGTCATGAAAATCGCAATACCATATTTTGTTTTTCCGTTACTGTTTGGATGTTTGTCTGCAACGTTACAGGCGGGAGAAAAAGACTCGCAAGAATACGAGGTTCAATTGTATCCATTAAATGGTTCTGGGGTACACGGTGAAGCTGAGATTGAAATAGAACGTGGAAATATTATTGAAATCAGTCTGCAAGCAGAAGGCCTTGAGATTGATAAGCCACACCCTCAGCATATTCATGGCTTATCTAACCCTGTGCAGGAAGCCACCTGCCCGGATATTAGTGCTGATGTGGATGCCGATTGGCTTATCTCTGTTGGAGAAGGCCTGCCATTTTATGGCCCTATCGTTTTACCATTAACACCATTTGATCTTGTGAATGCAAATGGGGAATTACGCTATGAAGCAAAGTTTAGTATCAATCCTGCATCTGTACAGCCAATTGCGAAACGTACTATAGTTTTACATGGTATGACGGTAAATGGGACTTATATACCTAGCCTGCCTGTTGCCTGCGGTACTGTTGAGATTGATGACTAAGTCGAAATCCCGTGATCAGGTGCGTATAAGTTATTACAGTATGTAGTCCGTCAATCTGCACATGGATGTGCATGTTTTATGCTTAATTCCTTTTACCCGATCATAATAATAAACAATTAAACGGGGCAATTAGCCGCAGTAACCAGAATTATGAATAAACGAATAAATACCTGCTTAAGCTACGGTTTTAAATCGCTCCTTGATAGGGTCATCCCAACTGGCCTTGAAATTAAGTGCGCTGTATAAACACCATATACGGCATCCCTGGTCGTGTTTTATAAAGAAGACAATATTACATATATATTCATAATTTTCGTCTAAACTAGAATATATTATCCTCATTCACTTCTATGATAGATGAAACTAAAAAACCAAATTCTGTTTACGCTCGTCATTAGCGGGTTCCTTCCTCTGCTCATAGCCTACATATACACAATCTGGTACAGCTCCAGTATGACTGAAAAACTGACTCTGGAAGCAGCTGAAGAGCGACTGGAGGTTGCAGCAGAGAAGCTTTCATCTTTCTTTAAAGCTCGATTGATAGAAATAGATATTTACGCAAAAAATCCATTGGTTAAAAGTATGGATTTTGACGCCATTCGTCCATATTTACTGGAGAACCTGGCGCAAAAAAAACAATATTATGAGAAATTTATTGTCGGTCGAAGCGATGGTACATTCCATAATACCTCTGGTGGAAATCCAGATGTTAATATGCTTAGAACATTTAATGACAAATCGCCTGAATCTAAGCCTAAAAATATCCGCAAACGCGATTATTGGCAAGTGACGGTGGGTAATAATGTGTTAAATAATCATCAGCTCTATATTTCTAACCCCATGATTTCCTACACCACTGAAGTTAAGCAAATTGTTGTTGCGTCATCAATTCATGATAGCTCTGGTGAAACATTGGGCTTATTAGGTGGCTCGCTTCCATGGGCAAATGTTCAACAAATCATTAACGTACTACGGCTGGATCTCGAAAATGAGTTTTCGGGTCAGGCTCGATTAGCATTAATCAGCAAGGATGGAACCTACTGGTATCACTGGGATGATAAAAATATTATCCACTTAAAGAAAGATTTGCAGGGAGAATATATTTTAGGGCCTAACAAAGAGAAGCAATCTGTTCGCACGAAACTACACGATGCGAAGGATCCAGCCTTAAGAAAAGCAGCGGCGGCTATTTTGTTGGGTGAAAATAGCACTGTGATTACTCGCGAAGACAATGAAAATATTCATCATATTTTTCGACCGATATCTTCTTCAGGATATATATTGCAGCTCACCATTCCAGACAGCGTGCTACGTGCGCCTATGTGGGATCTTATAAAAACCTTAATTATTATTTTTATGGTGTCTTCTTTAATCGCTATTACACTAGCTTTTTTTCTAACTAAATTTGTTAGTTATCCATTATTAAGCTTTACATCATCTGTTGATAAGTTAAAGGATAGGAATTTAGAAAAAATAAATATTAAAACAAAAACGAATGAATTTGAAAACATGTTCAATGTTTTCAATAAATTAATTTCAATAGTACAAGAGCGTGAGGAGTCATTAAAAAAATTAAATACAGATCTGGAACTCAGGGTCTCGGAGCGTATGAAAGACCTGGAAGCGGTCAATAATGATCTTGTTAAAGCCAGAGATATTGCGCAGGAAGCGAGCAAAGCAAAGGGCACCTTTTTAGCAAATATGAGTCATGAAATTAGAACGCCTATGAATGGTATTATAGGGCTTACCGAATTAGTATTAAGAACCGACCTCAATGACAAGCAATTTGAATATCTTTCAAAGCTTAAATCTTCAGCAAATACACTTTTACATATTCTTAATGATATATTGGATTTTTCAAAGATTGAAGCTGGAAAAATGGATCTTGAGAAAAAGAGCTTCAGTTTTAATGACGTAATTGAAAATATTACGACTATATTTAATGCAAAAGCGCTTGAAAAGAATATCGATCTTATTGTTGAGATAGACGATGCTGTACCTAAAATAGTCATAGGTGACCCTGTTCGCTTTTCTCAAATATTAATAAATCTTATAAGTAACGCCATTAAATTCACAGACAAAGGCTATGTGAAATTGGTTGTAGATGTGAAGGCTAATAATGATTTTATACATTTCATGGTTATTGATTCTGGTATTGGAATTTCTTTAGAAAACCAGAAAAAACTATTCCATTCTTTCACGCAGGCGGACGATTCAACTTCAAGGCGTTTTGGCGGAACGGGTTTAGGACTATCAATATGCAGGCATCTGGTTGAGTTGATGCAGGGCGATATAACTTTGACCAGCGAGCCTGATAAAGGAAGTAAGTTTGAATTTGAATTGTTTTTACCTAAAGGCGAGGTCGAAAGTATTCAACAGTCTTCAGGGCCAGGTAAACAGGTGCGTTCTGATGTTCTACTAAATAAAAAAGCCTTGCTTGTGGAAGATATAATGGTCAATCAATTAATCGCAAAAGAAATATTAACACAATCGGGTTTGAAGGTTTATACGGCAAATAACGGCAAGGAAGCGGTCGAAATGGCCAGTGATAATGAATATGATTTAATTTTTATGGATATACAAATGCCAGAAATGGACGGATATGAGGCAACTAGATGCATACGAAAAATGGCATCATATGAAAACACACCCATCATTGCTATGACGGCCAACGTGATGGAAGAGGATAAAATAAACTGCAGGGAGGCAGGTATGAATGGTCATATACCTAAGCCGCTTGATCTGGATAATATAATTTCTGAAATAGAAAAATATTTCTCATAGCGATATTGAATCTTCTAATCTACCGCAAGCTCGTATGTTGTGAATTTATTTCCCAGTAGCTCACTTTCATAGGTGTTTCTGGATATTTTCTGTAGAAATTTATACTGCGGGCGAGTTTGTAAAAAGTGTATATAAACTGTTTTATGGCCAAGCGCTTTAGCCCAGGCCATCATGTCTGAAAATATTTTTCTACCCATGCCCCAGAAATTTTCATCAATAACAATTGCAATTTCATATTTACCGTCTTCAAGCTGTATTCCGCACCAACCCGCTAGTTGCTTATCAATTACGATTGCGCGTACTTTACAGCCCTGGGTTGAATCAACTTTGATTTTGCTCTCTATCCAGTCTTTAGCTGTGTGTTCATCAAATAACGCATGCTCTATCAAATGCGCTCTAAGCTTGTGTGTATTTAACAGAGGCACAAAATCTCTGGCGTAAGTTTTGTTGAGCTTTTTGTAAACGATGTCGTTCATTTGTGGGGGGAGCGGCCAGGCTCGATTGTTTGAGAGGGCCGTTACTGATTTCAGCGAAGCAGTAACGGCCTAGCACATTTATATTAAAGCCGTTTTTTTCTTGCAAACCCAATTAACACAAGAATTCCACTTCCAAATAACCACACAGCTGCGGGTACGGGAACCACGCCTGAGCCGGTTGTTGAATTACCATACGTCATGTCGAAATAAAAGCTGTCGCCTGTGGATGTTATGTCAAAGTCAACAAGGATTGTTAGATCCAGTGTGCCCACTAAACCCTGTGACCAGTCCCCAGAGTTAAACGTCTGGTCGTTAAAAAAGCTGTCCGCTGAGAAAACATCAGAAAATAGCTCGTCGATGATTAAATCGCTTTCCTGATAAATTTGAAGGGACATGGAGTCAAATCCATTACCTGTAAATACCGGGTTCATAAAGCCGAATATGAGATCCTGTTGTGTCGTCAGTTGCGACATGTCCATTGAAAGGCGAACGTTGTTGGAAAAACTGTCGAAATCAATGGATCCGTCCTGCATGGCGCCGATGGACATTAATGCGAGTACATCACTTCCACCCGTCAGGTCAAAGTCCGATGCGACGCCGGTATTTCCGCTGAACGCCTGATTGATCGCGTCTGAGTCGGGTAAAATATCGACATTAGCCACACTCTGTAAACCACTGTCAGCAACGCGTGATTGAGCTGCGACCAGGTTTTGATTTGCCAGAGTAGAGATATTGGCCTGTGTTGAGCTATCCGGCGCCAGGTTGCCCAGCGAAAGGCTGGCTTCAACCCCACTTCCAGCAAGCGGGGTTGTTCCTCGTGCCGTTGCAGAGACTGAGGAGTTGCTAATAAAACCCGTCTCATTGCGACCAATTGAAGCGTTTGCCCGGCCTGTACCATTGCTAATACGCGAAGTGGCCAGGGCAGTGCCCGTTGTATTGCGTTGGCCGGCATTACCAGGTGTCGCCGTGGCGTTTGCATTTGCGTTACTGGCGCCAAAGACTTCAGCAATGGCGGTGGCGCTTCCACCGCGTCCGCCGAAACCACCCCCTGTATTTGTGCCGCCGTGACCACCCGCTGCAGAAGCAGTGGCACTTACTGAATTGAGAACACTGCTATTATTTAAGCGTGTTGTTGCCTGGGCAAAGGCATTACCGCCATCACCCCCTTGAGCAATATCGGCGCTGACAATGTTACCACCTGAGCCACCACTCGCTGAGCTGTTTGAGGCTGCTGAGCTTATCCCGTTTGAATCATTAGTTATTGAAGTCGACAGGCTTCTGGCGTTTCCACCATTTCCGCCCTCAGTCGTCAGGTTGATAGTGCCACCAAATGAAGCGGCTGCCACGCCACCCTCTCCACCTTCTGCAGTACTGGAAGATGATGAATAAGCTGTTGAGTTTCCATTAAAGAGGGTAGAGTCTGAAGTAGACAGTGCATCTCCACCTGCGCCTGCAGAAAAGTCACCATTTGAGATAGAATTTTCAGATGCGCCGCCATCACCCCCTCTCGCGGTACTGCCACTACTGGAGTAGCCTCCCGTATTAGTGCTCGACGTAATTGATGTGCCCAGGCCGCCATTTGCGGCAACACCTCTTTGAAAGCGCGTGATGCCTATACTCGGGTCATTAACATGGCCGCCCTGAGCGATGGAATTTATACCTAAGCCCTCAGCCTGGGTTGTGACTCTCGTTAAAGAACTAAGTGCATCACCTGCATTTCCGAATTGTGAATCCCTGGTGCGAGTTAGGCTCGCACCGGCAATACCCCCTGTAGCCACCTGACTTAGGTTTAAAGTGCCTGTGGTCACACCGTCTACAACATCAACCATGGAAACACTGGCGCCATTGCCCGCAGCATTATTAGATGAGCCGCCTTTTCCACCTGTGAAGTTGGCCAGAACCTGTACGTCTCCACCATTTAGTGAGGTGCCCATTATCGTGTCAGAGGTCACATTACCTCCATTGCCACTGGCAATAGAGGGGACACTGGCACCAGTGTTAGAGCCGTTTCCACCCGTCGCCCTGGCCGTTAATATGACACGCGCCTCAGACGTTATGTCGGCCCCAACATGTGCAGTCCCCCCATCAGTGCTGAGAGAGGCGGGTCCAATTGTGCCTCCACTGTGGCCACCATGTGCGGTGACATTTGCAATGATTTCTCCACCGTCCACATTATCCGCCGTTAAAATTGAGCTGGCATTACCGCCACGAGCGGCTCTTGAGAGGCTGCCGCTGGCACTGCCTGCGGTTGCGGTTTGGTTTAGCCTGAGGGTGACATCCGATGAGCCGCTAACGGCATTAAGCATAATTGAGTCGGCACCATTACCGCTGGTAAAGTTGGCCCTGGGTAACTGATCGGTTGTCGAACCACCCGATCCCCCAATTTGATTTGCTGTGGCTGTGGCGGTGCCGCCAACTGAGCGGGCATATGCGGTAGCAACGGCTTCAGCGCCATCACCACCGATGGCATCTAATTCAGCAATGGCACTACCTGCCCCGCCACCTGCGCCGCCAGTCGCCCGGGATTCAGCAGTTGCATTGCCACCCAGGTTGGTTGCCGAGCTGTGGGCCGTTGCTGTAGCGCCATCAGCGGCACGTACGCCCCCGGAAAAGTTTGGCAGGGCACTTCGTAAACCGTATAAACCTCCAAAGCCCCCCGTAGCACTGGTCTCAACGGTTAGGGCGCTTGATGTAATGATTTTTGTCAATGAGCTAAAGGCTGTCCCCGCCATACCGGTTATACCATAGCCAGAAAGCGTATCAACATACCCGGCATTGCCGCCGCTGGCATTTTGTCGTAATAATAAATTGCCAGTCGTTGAACCATCGACTGCATCGATGAGGGATTCATTTGCACCATTGCCAGCCGCTAAAAGACTGGTTCTATCCCCTGTATTACTGCTTAAATGACCACCATGGCCACCAGACACTGCACCAGTGACAGAGACGCTACCACCCCCAAGGGATTCGCCATAAACGGGCCCCAGGCTAGCGACACCTCCCGTACCACCAGCATTAGAGTTCGTGGGGCCTACATTTGGTTCAAAGGGGCCATTTGGAAAACGATTGTCCGGGCTTATTGAACCACCGTTGCCACCTCTGGCCGAAGCCGAGGATGTTGTTGAAGCCGTCACATTGCGGGATGTTGCAGAAGCTGTCGCCGTTCCACCATCACCCGCATCGCCATCTGTACCCAGGTTACCGAGAATACCCTCACGTACACCACCAGTACCGCTATTGCCGCCATTACCACCTCTGGCGTCGGAAAATGCACCAATGAATCCAGTCGTGTCCAGGTTGGTTGTCGCTGAAGCCCTGGCATTTCCGCCGGTTGCACCATGTCCACCGTGGCCCGCATCGGCATGTAAATCCAGGTCGGCCCCATCTATGCCATCTCCACCACGTCCACCACTGCCACTGTTGCCACCAAAAGCTGAGGCAGTATTCGATGTATCCTGATTGGAGGGGCTTGTTACAAGGGTTGCATTAGCATCGCCGCCCAGAGTGCCATCCACTCCGTCACCCGCTGGGTCACCTGATATACCATTTGCACCGGTTGCACCATTAGGCGCAATGATTCTTAAAGTTTCAGAGTGCGCTGCGTGTTGTGAACCTAATAAGGTAATAAGAAGTAAACTCGATTTTAATTTCATTTTAATTTCCCTTTCCCTGTGTTTCGTATGCTCTAGATATAAGTGATTAATTGGATATCAGGTATTTGCTTAAGCATGAAAAATAATTTATTTAGTGCCGAAATAGTAAATATTTACTCTTTAATTGATAATTAGGGTTACCCCTATGTAAAAGAGAGCGAGTTCACAAAAAAGAAGGATTTATAGAGAAGGTGTGTAAAAGCACATGAAGTTACAATCCTGACCTGATTTGTTTTTGGTGAAATTAAATAGTTGTCACTATGTTGTGTGATCGAAAATTTTCATGCTTCAAACAGTTTAATACGTGGCCGCGTTGTATGTGTTTTAGCATGTCAGGCACATTTATAAGTGATGTATTGTTTAAGCATTTAGTGATGAGATACATAATACCAGTTGCTTTCTAGCATTCGTATGTCGGTGCTTCTTTTTTCATTCAGGTCAGAAAAGCCACTTACATCACCGCCATCAGGAACATAAATAAAACCTGAGTAATTATCTAATATGCCTCTGAATGTATAAAACAGTAAATGTTTCTTTCCATTTATCACTTCAACAGCAATATCATTTCCGCCCATAGAAACAATTGGGTCGTTATGGTCGAGAGGTATTAAGTACAGATTATTTAAAAGTTCATGTTCCCTGTATTTTCCCTGATTTATATTGTTTATTATTTCTTCTCGTTGGCTCTTGTAAATATAGAAGTTGGTTTTAAGCCATATTCTTGTAAATGGGATAAAAAAGATAAGCAGTACTGTAATGATCTGTATTGCTATTGGGGCAATGGCTATCCTGCCTATTGATTTTTGTTTTCGTAGACACGTAAGGCTAAAAATGCCTGTAATTATAAATAATAACCAAAAAATTAACAGAACAGGCGGGATTAAAAACACCGTGACTATGTCAACGAGTTGCCAACGAAATGCGATGACTAAAAGTAAAGCCAGAGAAGATATTATAGACGCGAATAATCGCCATTTTATTCCATGGATCAAGTTTTATTCCTTCATTTTTAACGCTGGTTTGCACGTGTTTATTTTGCGTGTTTTAAAATGATTCCGTTAATTTAGGCTATTTAAGTATAAAGTTGTTTTTATTATAAGTTCAATGGGTGCTTTCATCGTGGTGTAGACGGCACGCCTCTTAAGGCGTCCTGTGCCGATTATGACCATGAGTTTTTATATGTTTTCTGATGACACTTACCCCGGATGCAGTAGTGGGTAACTGGCGGAAGACAAAAGAACTAACCGGTGATTTGTTAGCTTAACTTTAAGTGGATTGTTCATAACTATTAGAACTAAATCACAAGAATACGATGTTTTTTTGTGAATTTCTCAAAAGACTCTAAACTTTTAACACTTAGTAAAATTCTTTCCCCTTGTGTTGTTGCGCTATATGGAATGTAGGTAGCGGTGCGTTAATTGCTATTAGATGTGAGATTTCGTATGGAAAAGTTCAGGTTTTATGTATTCATTATTAGTTTACTTTCTTCAGTTATTCTTTTACAAGCTTGCGGCGGTAGCGGTGGCGGCGGTGATCCAGTCGTTCCGGCGGGTGTAACGTTAAATGCGGTGGGTGATAAAATAGTTGCACCCGGTACAGCACTTAATTTTACGATTTCTGCCTCTAACCCAGACAATCGCTCAATTTCTTTTAGCACTAACACATCGCATGTCATTTATATGAGTCAGGGTGCTTCATTTAATCCTGATACGGGTCAGTTTAGCTGGACGCCATCGACCGAGGGTGTACACCAGATCACGTTTACGGTGACAAATAATGATGTGACACCTGTGGTGAGTGACAGTGAAACCATTACGATTAATGTATCGAGCAGGGTTCAGTTGAACGCTATTGGCAATAAAACAGTAGGGCCAGGTGGAACGCTGAATTTTACTGTTTCAGCATTTAATCCCGATAGTAACTCTGTCAGTTTTAGCACGAACTCATCGCACGCTATATACGCAAGCCAGGGTGCTACATTTAACCCTGATACGGGTCAGTTTAGCTGGTCACCATCAATGGAAGGTAGCCATCAGATTACGTTCACGGTTACTGATAATGACGCATCACCTGCGGTTACGGATAGTGAAACGATCACGATTGATGTATCGAGCAGAGTGCAGTTAAATACTGTCGGAAATAAAACCGTTGGGCCAGGTGGTACACTTAGTTTTACGATTACCGCAGCTAATCCAGATAGTAACTCAATCAGCTTTAGTACTAATTCAGAACATGACATATACACTAGTCAGGGGGCTACGTTTAACCCTGATACCGGAGCGTTTAGCTGGGTGCCATCAGTATTGGGCTCACACCAGATTACTTTTACAGTAACAAATGATGATGTGACGCCGGTGGCTTCGGATAGTGAGACTATTACAATTGATGTATCGAACAGAGTTCAGTTAAACCCTATTGGCAATCAATCCGTAACATTAGGCGGTACGTTAAACTTTACTGTCTCTGCCACTAATCCTGATAGTAATTCAATTACTTTAAGCACGAATACTTCACACACAATTTACACGAGTCAAAATGCGATGTTTACCCCGGCTACAGGTGAGTTTAGCTGGACACCGACGGTTGCGGGCAATCATATGGTTGCATTCACGGTAACAAATAATGATGTATCCGCAACGGATAGTGAAACTATTTCAATTAATGTGCAGGACGATTCGGCAATACTTGCACAGGGTGAAGCGCTTTATAATCAGCATTGTGTGAGTTGTCACGGTGTTGAAGGGCGAGGCGGAGAAGGGACAGTCTTTGGTGTTATTGGGTCTTCCCCGGAGTTTGTACGCATTGGATTAGCGACCAGCGCAATGTCTGGGGTTAATGTTAACAGTGGTGATGAAGCCACTGCGATAGGTTTATATTTGTGTGATTTAGAGCCTACAATTGATTATACAAATCCGGATCAATGTTCGCCCTAGTATTTATAATCTAAGAATCAAAATCAATGTATGACAAAAAAACCGCGAAATTCTCGCGGTTTTTTTCGTTTAAGGAAGTACATGCCAGGAAATTAATATTTAAAACTACAACGAAATATTTTTACAGGTTCCTGTAGTGGCTGCCTGAAATAGTTATTTTAAGTTGTGTTTTAAAAGTCATCCAGTCAGGCGTTATCATCGGGAAAGCTCTCTCGTACATTGTTCATTTTATCGAGATTATTAAGTACCCATTCTACGATTGAAGGTTCAAATTGTTGTCCGCTTTGCTGTTTAAAATAGTCAACAATTTTATCTGTCGGCCAGGCATCCTTGTAACAATGTTTGGTGCCTAATGCGTCAAACACATCCGCCACCGCACCGATGCGTCCAAATATGTGAATATCTTCCCCTGACAGACCCTTTGGGTAACCGGTGCCATCCCATCGCTCATGATGTTGTCCAGCTAATTTTGATGCCGCTATCAAAATTTCACGGCTGGAGCGACCTAACATTTCCTGTCCAATCTCCGCATGGGTTTTCATTATCGCCCATTCTTTATCATTTAACTTTCCGGGTTTATGAAGTATTGAATCGGGAATTCCAATCTTTCCAAAATCATGTAAAGGGGCTGCAATGCGTAAAATATCAATTTCGTGTTGAGACAGACCAAGGCCATCGGCAATTAATAAACAGTACTCTGCTACTCTGCGTACATGTTGTCCTGTCTCATGGGAGCGTGACTCAATGGCCTCAACGAGCATATAGATGATATCCCGCTGTGTGCTTTCTATTTCATCACTCAGTAAAATATTTTCATAAGCAATGGAGGCATTATGCAAAAAAAGCTGGATGATATTTGAATCTTCATCTTTTAAAGGTTTCGAGCTTTTAATGTAAATAACATCTTTTCGACCAGGTCGTGGGCTGAAATACCCTACATAGGTATTGTCTTTCGTAACAATGCACTTTTTTTGCATCGCCTCTTGTATTATTTCTAATGTCTCTTGCGGTAGAGCGTCATTTGCATTTCTACCTATATACTCATCGTATTGTCCTGTAGCTGAAATAATTCTAATCTCATCTGTTTCACATTCCAGGGCCATGCCATGGCAATTCACATACATGGAGTCACTCTCCAGATTCATCAGGGCAATGATCTGTTTGAGTACACCCTGTATAAATACATTTAACCCCCGTAGTTGAAATAATTCGGTTGAGGCGTCAATCACCTGTTCTAAACCATGACGATTTTCATCTAACGATTTAATGTCCCGATAGGAACGCAGGCTGGTAGAAACGGCACTGTATAATCTTTGTGAAGAAAGCTCAGATTTTTCTTTATAATCGTTAATGTCATAATCACGTACTACGGAACGTTCCGGGGCCTGGCCGGGTTGTCCAGTACGCAGAATAATTCGGATGAGATGGTTGCCGAGTTCGTTTCGAATATAGTGCACAAGATCGAGCCCTGCATGATCGGATTCCATCACGACATCGATCACTGCCAGGCTAACATCCTGATGATCCAGTAAAAGTTGCCTGGCCTCTTTGCCACTATAAGCATGTATAAACTCAAGTCCTCCATCTTCAAAATCAAAGTCTTCCATTGCTAACAAAGTGACCTTATGTACTTCTTCTTCATCATCGACGATCAAAACTTTCCATTTTTTTGCAGGAACTGTTGATGTGAGGGTTGTACTTTCCTCAGGTGCAAATATTAAGTCTTCGTCTTTCATTGCGCTTCTGCTTGTTCAACAAACTCCTCCGTCATAAATGGAAAGGCAATATGAAAAGTCGTACCCTGAGATGGCTGACTTGAGAAATTAATGCTGCCTTTCAAGGTGCCTGTAATAAGATTATAGACAATGTGAAGGCCCAGACCGCTTCCTCCCGACCCACGGCGAGTAGTATAAAAAGGATCGAATATATTTTTTTTGTGTTCATCAGATATGCCATTTCCATTGTCAGAAAAATCCAGCTGTACCATTGCGTCGAGTTGTTTGGCGCTAATTTGAATCTGACCCGGCTGTGCTTCATCGAAAGCGTAGATCAGCGCATTAATAATCAGGTTGCTGAGCACCTGGTAAATAGCCCCGGGGTGGCTGTAAATAACCAGTTCAGGGTCACAGTCATTGACTAACTTGACCTGTGTATTTTTCCATTTAGGCCTAAGGCTTAATATTATTTCATCAATGTATTGATGTAATTCAATGTGCCGCCATGCATCACTGGACTGATCAACGGCTACCTGTTTAAAACCTTTTATTAACTCAGAGGCGCGTTGTAAATTTCGCAATAATATATCGCATCCCTGAGTGCCGCGTTTAATAAATTTTTCCAGATCAGAGCGCTTCATCTCCCCGGATTCAAAATTTTTACGTAATTCGGTAATGCTCTCATGAATACTACTTGCAGAGGTAACACCAACACCTAAGGGGGTATTAACCTCATGGGAGAAACCCGCAACAAGTCCCCCCAGGGAGGCCATTTTTTCAGCTTGCACTAATTGCTCCTGGGTATCTTGTAGTATCGTAATATTATTTTTGAGTTCTTTGTTGGACGCATTGAGTTCAACGGTTCTTGCCTCAACCAGTTCAGCCAGTTGCTCACGGTGTTGATTCAGTTCTTCATCTATCTGCTTACGGCGAGTTATATTGATAAAACTTAAAACATAGCCTTTATTTTTGCCCTCGATCTCAATAGGATGAAGCCAGTACTCGATGGGAAATGAGCTGCCGTCGGGACAATAGAAAAGTTCTGAATCAGAATGACGGCTTCTACCTTTTTTTATGGCCGTGAGTAATGGCATGGCTTGTTGTTCATGATCATCAGCTGAATGAATACTCATCAGGTTTTGTATATCTTTACCGAGTAATGCCTGTTCGCTTTCAAAGTCAAGAATTTGTAGACAATTATGATTGGCAAAACTACATCTTCCCTGCTGATCGATACCTAACAGAGATTCAGCAGTCGAATTCATGATTAATTGCAAATGTTCCTGGTAGGTTTTCGCTTCCTTTTGAAGGCGTAAATGCTCTTCAATTTTTTGTTCAAGCGCCAGGTTTGATTTGGATAATTCTGCTGTACGTAAACTCACCAGGCGATCAACTCGAATGATATGATAAATACCGAAAACAAGACCTGCTATGATCATCATCAACCAGTACCAGTACTGTCTGATAACTTGTAATAAACTGACCCTGGCCGTTACTGCATAAACGCCAATTTTTAATTCCCTGAACATTTCATGTACGCGCTGGTAACTCAGGGGCACAGTCCAGCCTGCATTTAAACCAGCGATGGAAGCCGCATCATCAGGCCCAAGGCTTAGCAGGGCGACTACAACCTGGGTCGCAAAATCATCTGCTGTTTTATGGGCTCGTGCAAAGGGCCATTCTGGATATAATTCTGTGCTGTGTAAAAATGGAAAACCTGGGGTGTCCTGTTTATTCAAAATACGAAAATCATGTGGGTTTATCTCTCCACGTTTTGCCATGCGCTCCAAGGTATCCGTTCGAACAGTGCCAGCATCAACCTTTCCATCGAGTACGCTTTTAACGATAGCATCCTGGGGAAAGCCAACAAAATCTAATCTTGAAAAATCTGTAAATGGATCAATATCAGCGTGTTTAAATTCGCGCCAGGCCATCTGAAAACCACCGAAAGCTTTTTTAGAAACGGCTGCGAATGTTTTACCTTTAAGATCAGACAGGGTCTTAATATCGTTGCGATCTGCGCGTACTAAAATAACGGCGCCGAATGAGGTGTAAGGGTTACCCTGTCGCATATTTTTTAAAGTGGCAATTCGGGTAATACCGTAAGCTGCTTCCAGGTTGACATAATTTCCTGTATTGGTCAGGATAAAATCGAGTTGATCAGTTTTAACCGCTTTATTCATTTGCTCCAGGGACAGAGGTAGAAGTTTAAATTGATAGCCCTTGATTTTATTTTCTAAATAACTCGCCGTAGGTTGCCATTTTTTTATAGCCCTGGCTTCTCCCTGATGGGCAAGTACACCAATGTTGATCACACTGGGAGTATTTGCATAAAGCGGAATAAAAAAACACAAATATAAAAAAATCAAACTGCATAGAAGATTTATGATAAAGCGATGAACTGTGAGAGGACGTGTCACTTAATCACCCTCCCGTAACAGTATAAATATATGAACTGTATCCGCCGGACAAACAGGACAAAAAGCGAAATGCTTTTAAGAATAAAGTATAAAGAAAGATATAAATAAGTGACTATAACCGTAAATGGTTTAAACACAGTGAATATCAAAACGATGAAGAATATGTGATTCATAAATCAGTTAAAGTGAAAATCAGAAGATAGTTACATCAACGTATTCGTAACATGATGTTATAAAGTGTAGCAGGGAAAAAAATATATGCGCAGGAAAACGAAGAAAATTGAACGGGAATATTATTAAATAATTATATTGCGTCTAAGTTACTGTTTTATTTAGAGCTTATTCAGGGTTTCGTAATGGGTGTGGGTAATCATGCCAATTAATGGCCAAAACTGCACTGGCCTTTAACTCAGAAGCATATAACCCATAGTTAAGTTAGTTACATAAAAGGCAATATTTTTAATCGTAGAAATGTTTACGGCACTTGAGAGATCAAATGATAAAAGATATCAGAATGGCTTGATAGTGGGGTGACAGGTTAATAGTATCTGTAAGGGCAAATGGAGAAGAATAAATAGCAAAAGATTATAACCTTCTGGCTTTGTGCTTTTCCTGTTGTGATGAGCTATATGTTTGTCTTGTATCACCCCTTAAATGAGTTGTGATTTCATTGCTTTAAGATATCCAAGTTACCCATGAATAGCAGGGTGGAAATGCTAACAATAAAAAACGATAATTTCAAGCGTACTTAATAGTTACTGGCTTACCTTTCTGTATTCAGGATACTTAATAAATTTTATTGTTCTTGAATATCCTTCAATAACAATAAATATAAAACCACATCGCTACGCTCTAAGTTCATCTGTAGTCCTTGTTAACGATTGAATTATTGAGTAATTAAACCAAGAAACTAAACTCAGAATAAACTAAATTAGAAATAATTAAGTGATGTTTTAATAGGCTCATAAGAATTATGGTGTTTTAATACTAATTTCTTAACCGAAATTGAAAATAGTTTAATTGATGTAGATTAATAAGCAGATTATAAACCAACTAGCCATTAACAATTAACGGTAATAAATTTTTCTTTATTTTGAAAAGATAAAGTGGTAAATTAACGCTGGCTTGCAATCTAAATAAATAATAATTTTTATAAATCTAATTGAGTAATCTAGTAGGTTCTCTTGTAGTTGGGCTGATAATTTTGTAAATATTACAGTGAAGCTTGCTTAAGAGAAAGGCAGTATGCGGTATAAGGAATTTATTTTAACAAATTATTTTCCACTTAAATGGTTATATATCAATAAACCAATCGTCCTGTAGCTTCTAATCATTCTTGAATTTCTATAAATCTTAATGTTTTTAAGATTCTTCGCTAAGAAAAAGTGACCCCATTATTTTATTGACAACACAATACGTGATATAGGAAATTTATGTATATATTAAAGTTAATTGCCAGTTTATTAATGATCGTAGTTATAACTGGATGTTCGCACTCAATTCAAATCAGCCCCGAGTTATCAGCTCTGCGTGGCGATAATACCAATAAATCTGATACGGCTGTTGGATACTATATATCTAAAGTCGATATGGTGACCGAAGTTAAAACTCCCGGTGGTGGAGGGGATGATGTAACGTATTTCCCTTATAAGGATACTGAGGCAGCAATTAAAACTATACTGTCTCAGAAATATAAAAAAGTTTACTCAATAAAATCCAAAAAAAATGATCCCATTATAAAAGATAAAAACATAAGTCTTGTGTTTTACCCTAAAATAAAAACCGATTCATCCTCCTCATCGGCACTTACCTGGCCGCCAACAGATTTCACCGTTGAATTAAGCTGTAAAGCTGTCGCAAATAATGGCAAAACAATCTGGAAGAAAACAGTGACAGGGAAAGGACATGCGGAATTTTCTGAGTTTAAGAGTAATTTCTCGCTTTCTGCACAACGAGCATCGGAAGAAGCATTTAAATTAATGCGAGATGAAATATTCAATGCAAAAGAACTCAAATAAACAAGGTAACGAAAAAATGAAGTCCATATTAACAATTCTTGCATGCGTTTTTATTTCGGCATGTACAATTAATGCGCCTAAATATCAACCATCAGTTGATAACAGTAACTATTTACAGGATATATCTAACTCAAAAATATCTGTCGCTAGATTTAAAGATGGTAAACCTGAAGTCAATGATTTATCAATGCGAGGAAGTACACTTGAGTCGCCTTATGATAAGTCTTTCTCAGTGTATTTGTCTAAAGCGTTAGAAGAGGAGCTTAAGCTTGCTGGCATTTGGGACAAAAATTCAAAAATTCAGATAACTGGGGTGCTTATTGATAACCAGCTAGATGTTTCAGGATTTAGTGTTGGTACTGCTTCAATCACAGTGAAATTCATGGTTAAGCGCAATGCTAAGCTTGTATATACTAAAGAAATTACAGCTAATCATGAGTGGGAGTCTTCATTTGTGGGTGCTGTTGCTATTCCTGCTGGTACCAATAATTATCCTGTTGTAATTCAGAAGCTGTTTTCTAAATTATTTAAAGATAAAAACTTCATAAAAGCGGTTAAGTAAATTTGTGATTAATAATACTATTAAAATAACTTTCATCGCTTGTATGATTGTTGCCTTATCAGCTTGTGCCAGTATATTAACTGGCACAAGCCAGGACATAACAGTCGCAACTCCAGAATGCGAAAACTCTCAATGTACTTTATCGAATAGTGAAGGCAAATGGCATATTGATGAAGTGCCAGGTACGGCCACAGTTGCAAAAGACAGTACGACTTTGGTCATTGAATGCGGTATAAAAAATTCAGATGCTGAAACATCCATCTCTACTGTTAAACCGGGTTACGAAGGGCTTGTCTGGGGTAATATTTTAATTGGCGGGCTCATTGGTTTATTTATCGATATGGGAACAGGAGCAATCAACGATTACGATAAAGATCACGTAGATGTCGATCTGGTCTGTAATAAGGGCTAAGATTGATAGTTGGAATCTGAAGCCAAATCGCATTGGACGTAAAAATGGCTTTTCATCATGCATAAACTATTCTGTTCATTTATGGGGGCAATGATGAACTGTTACACAGATTTATAATCCGCGTCATAGGTCTGAATTTATAATTCAAAAGTATATATGTGAAAAAATCAGATTCAAAAAGGCGCTATTTACTCTTTTGCCTCATGCAATCTTTGTGATCCTGTCAACAAGATTGATTGCAAGCGTTAAATAGCAAGTAGAGGTATCAGCACTATTTTCTTTACAGGTTTTTAAATCTTCTAGCGGTTTGACGGTTGGGCTTCTATAGTCGATAGGGATGCTTTGTATCGCAACCTCTAAGTTCCTACCAAGGCTTTCATCGGCGCCTTCAGCTGAATTACAGGATGACCAATAAGCCTCAGCTGCCTTTCTTATAGCGGATGTACGGCCATGACTAATTATTTTTTCAAATGCCTCTGCTGCTTCTTTATTTTCACTCATGTTCTTTTCTCAAATAATTATACAAATATGATGTTATTAATAAGGTATTCCCGATTTTAGTTCAGCTCAATGAGTAAGGCGGTTTGCTATTAGCCAGGTAGTTTGGCACAGTCAACTGGATAAATATGGCTACCTAAAAGCTTTAAATACCTAATCTCATACTATAGCTGTCTAAAATGATAAAAGTGAATATAGACTATTATGTGATGGTTTGCCGATGTCGTGTAGATGAATTTTTTAAATAGACGGAATCTGATTTGAGTGGATTATAAGCGGTCACTTATGGTGATAAAAGCTGACTGGGCCTAAGGCGATTAAGCCACTATTTGAGTGTAAATAAAATGAATCGCGAATGCGGTATTGAAAGACACGGCTAATATTAAAGGTGTTATAAAACTCTGATCCTATCAAACCTTCCTGGAATACCATTAGAAACTTTATGCCATGTTCCGTCCTGGAACAATTCATATTCTCTAAAGCAACAGGGCAAGCCTTTAGCTGTCAATAACGTAGGGCTATCCATAAGATGAAAGTGTAGATGTGGTGCAGTGGAATTACCAGAGTGTCCAATCTCAGCTAGTTGTTGGCCTGTGCTCACTCTATCACCATTGTTAACTCGAACGGAGCCGTTACGTGCATGTGCAAGTAACGCATAACAATCGTCTCCCTTAAGAATAATATAGTTACCAATAATCGATTTCATATCGCGATTAATACTCGATGGTTTAAAGAAAAATCCATTTTTAAGCACAAGCATCATGTCGCGCAAGAAATCAACAGGGTCTCTCTCTCTTAAACCATCCTCTGCTTCAATTACCTCGCCGTTGAAGGGTGCATAAATAGGTTGTGACCAGCCAAGGCATTGGTTCAGTGGAACGCCAAAAAATAATGCAGAGAGGTATGGCTTTTTAAAAAAACGGAAGCTCTTAGGAAAACGCCAATCAATCTGAATTAGGTCGTAGGCAAATGTTTGTCCTAACTGATCTGTGCCGTGGCTTGGAATTTTATGGCCTGGAGTATTTGGTGCAACCCATTCGCCTCGCAATGGAAAATCAACGACTACGGGTTTCATTGTTCCTCCTTGACGTGTAGCGCATGGATAATTTGACTAAGGTCCTGAAGTTGAAAGTTAATTAAATAATATTGAGTAGTAAATCGCAAATAAAAAAATAGTATTAAAACGTGTGAGATTTGTAGATTAATTTATTCTAGGCGATTCAAATACCTATGCAAAAACACTTAAATTAAATAACTAGCGATGCCATGTATAGTTAATAAGCTAAATGAATTACCTGGACACCCATCATAAATTTGACAAAAGAATTAACTGGACACCCATCATAAGTTTGACAAATAAAAAAACACAAGCGTAACGTCATATCAAGGAGTGATGATGCCAAAGCCGCGTTATACTCAAGTTTCACTGGATGCCACACCATACTATCATTGCGTCTCTCGTTGTGTGAGGCGAGCTTATCTCTGTGGTACGGATGCATTAACGGGCAACTCTTACGCGCATCGCCGGCAATGGGTTGAAGACAAAATACAGTACTTAAGTTCAGTCTTTGCCATTGATGTATGTGCCTACGCCGTTATGTCAAATCATTACCATGTTGTCTTGCATACTGATCAAAACAGTGCTCAAAATTGGCGTTATGACGTTGTGCTCAACCGATGGCATCAACGACACCTGGGCGTATCGAGGATTAGAAAAAATCTGATTCATGGTTCTAGAGTGAATAAAGCGGCCTATGCTTGCTGTTTTAACTTTTCAACCATATGATGAACATCTGTAAAGTGGGAAATAAAACGGCTTTTTCTTAGAGTTGGAATTTAGACTTCGAGGGGATTCAATATGAAAAGAGGATTAAAATTTTCTGTAGCAACAATCTTATTATTGTTTGCTGGGATGCTCTTTAGTGCTGAGTATGTTGGTTCGGATGCATGTTATAAATGTCATGCACAGCAATATAATAACCATAAAACTTCCGGCCACCCCTATAAGCTTCAAAAAGCAAAAGATGCCATGAAATGGCCGCATCCGTTACCTGTAGGTTATGAGTGGGATGATATTTCTTATGTCATTGGTGGCGTCAACAAGAAAACCCGCTACATAAACAAAACGGGTTACATCATCACAGCCGCCAAAGACGGTTCTGATCTCAAAACCCAATATAATCTTGAGACAGGTACCTGGTCTTACTACCATAAAGGCGAGAAAAAACCTTACGATTGTGGCAGATGCCACACCACAGGTTATAGCAAAGAGGGGCATCAAGATGGTCTGGAAGGGTTAATAGGAACTTGGGCGGCACCGGGTATCCAGTGTGAAGCCTGTCATGGCCCCGCTAGTGATCATGTAAAAACCGGTAATAAAAAAAAGATTGTAATAGATCGTTCAAATGAGTCGTGTGGGCAATGTCACGTTCGGGGTGCAAAGGATAAAATTCCAGCCAGCAAAGGGTTTATCCGACACCACGAGCAGCTTAATGAAATTCTTGCGAGCCCACATAAAAACGTTACCTGTATAACATGCCATAACCCACACAAACGTGCGGCGTTCAGCATCAAGAACACTTGCGAAGACTGCCACTCAAGTCAGGCCAGGGCATTTAGTAATAGCACTATGCAGCAGGTAGGCCTGGAGTGTATAGATTGCCATATGCCCAAGGCAGCAAAGTCGGCTGTTGCAAAGGCGCAATTCGAAGGTGACATTCGATCACACATATTTCGAATTAGTACCAACCCTACCGAGACGATGTTTTACCAGGAAAAAGTGAACGGTAAGAATACTACCTATGCAAAAGGTGTACTTACTTTGGGATTTGCCTGCTTAAATTGCCATAAGAATAAGGATTTGAAATGGGCAGCAGCTAAGGCGCAAGGAATTCACAGCTACGGAAAATAATTAAAATTTAGAAGCATAAGTAAGTGGCGGCAAAATAAAATAGGACATCCAGAAATACAAAAAAACAAACTCTATCTAAGTCTTTATTTTTAATGGGGCTTAGCTTGGTTGTCCAGTGTTGTGTTAGCTTGTATCACCTTAGCCCTTATATTTTTTTACCTTGTTAAAGCCGTTGGGTATTTCAATCTCTTTTAAATCTAAAACTTTAGCATACTCTTTTTTAGTAGCAACTCTTGTTGCAGTAATCACCAAATCAGCACAAAGATCCATACCAACCCCATATGCTCCCTTTTCATTGCTCTTAATAATTATTTTTTTAGGATGCTTAGCCTCACCTTTATAATTTGCATCTTCAAAGTCTATTTGGTTAGCTTTATTTTTAATATATTTTGAAGAGACATCAGATAATTCAAATACAACCAGAACACGGCCTGTCATTAACCTTTTACTCGGCATATAAGTCGCGCCTTTTTCAGTTAGCCATCGAGCTTTACGACTTGGCTTTCCTTTGTCTGTATATACAAGCTTGTTACATTCCAAAGCCTGTTGCAAATCATGAGACGGATTTTAAATCCAACGATAGTATGTTTTTGACATTTAATTTCCTTTATAAGCGAATTTGAATATTAAATAAATTGAAAACTATATTTAAAACATATCAATAGCTTAGCATATATTGAAATTTAGTTTGGATGTCCTATGACTGAGGTAGGTGTCTTAAGAACAATCGAGTCTGGTCACTTTTGATCTCCTTAACAGCGCAGTATTTATCTTGCCACGGTAGGGTTGGCGATACACTCGATGGTGGTATCAGGCATCTTTATTGTATTTCCAAGAATGAATATTTTCACCGTCCATCCTAAGCAGCGCTGAACGTAATCTGTTTTCATCCTTAAGTCGCTCAAACATTTCAAAGTACACTTTTTTAATATCGGACCATTCAGTTGACTCGTACGTATCCTCGCCCTCACATTCTACATAACCCTTCTGTGTCCTTATTGCTGTAGATGCTTTCCACCAGCCTCCAAATAAGGAGCGCTTCCAATTATCACCATCCATTGATGCTAATATATTATGGCTTTCATCCTCAGGCAAGAAACAGTTAAGGCCACCATTTTGGTCATAGATATAAAGACGACCACATTCATCACACTCATATAGTTTTCGAGATAATTCAAGGTCATCATGTCCAGTCTCTTTAACGGATTCTAGAAAATCAAACCAATCCTGGTCTGCAATGAGAATAGCTTTATTCCTAAGCATATCGGTTTGATCAACAATATAATTTCCGCATTTGCATTCTATTTTCATAACGTAATGTACCTAGACATAATGATTCCCCTTTCCTAATAAAGGGCGCCGACCTCCGTCCTACGTGGGTTAGCTAAATAAATAGCCAGTGCCATAATATGAAAATGAAATTCTTCATTAACAGGCTCGCAGATCGACATGACACAATCTAATATACTTTTTATTGGTATGGACGTCTACAAAGAATCTATCGTGATTTCACTAGCCGATGATAGAAGTGAAGTACGTCGTTATGGCTAGAGAGATAGCGGCGTTCATGTGGGGAATTGCTCAGGAAGTTCCAATCGCACCAGGACAATAACTTAAATAATTAAAAGCAAACTGAGACGATAAAAAGGAGTAGTGTATAAAAGATAAAACATTACTATTTATATCATTGGATGTGAACATGCAGCCACGGTGAGAAGAACACTCGGCGGCGTTAAGAGACAAGTTTAAAAATTTGATTCTCGTGCCTGGATAGTAGTAGCTTCGCGACGCACACAAGTAAGGTCGGTAACCAATCCACACATATCAGCACGAGCAACAGTCGTTTTACATACTCTGTGTTCACATTCAATGATTTAAGAAGAAATTAATCAAAATCTATTTGTTTTAGAAGGCGATTTTCGGATCATTGCTGCGTTTAAGCAATTTTTAGCTGATTTTTTTGTGATAGTAGACCAGATCGAAGTCATTCATATAAGCCTTTATGCATGCTGTTTCAGTAAAACCAGAATTCACATAGAAGGCATGTTATTTTTTGTTAAAGGTGTTTAGCCTTAATAAGTTACAGCCTGCCTCGATAGCCGCCAGTTCTATTTCAGCCAGCAACTTTTTACCTATGCCTTTATTTCTATATATTTTTTCTACGTATATATGAGACACAAAGAAAAGATTATCAGTGACGCTGCCCATTACGGCACCAATCATTATTCCTTTTTCGCTTTTTAAGCAACGATAAATTTTATACGGTTCGTTGCCTTGAAGTTGTTCCATTCCATAACTTGTAATTGCTTGTGATAGATATTCCTCGATTTCGACATTACTATTTGTGTACGATTCTAAATTCATTTCTTCCATGATTTTATGTCTTTCTGCTAATGCCAAGTAAAACGGCCAAGCTAGCTATTTAGCTTGGTCCGAGTGTGTGATGATTATTGAGCTCAAGATTTCAACGCCTAGTTAAGAATTTTTCGAGCAATTATTTTTTTAATGTTTAATTACTATTTTTCCTGTTCGAAAAGGTTTTCCGCTCGCGTGTTTAATTCTTCAGGAGTTAGATCTTCTATATGAGTAGCAATGAACCACCTATGACCATATGGATCCTCTATAGTACCGATTCTATCACCATAAAATTGATCCTCAACGGGTTTAACTGATTTAGCCCCCGCTGCTACCGACTGAGAAAACATCCTATCAACATCGTCTACATATACGTAGAGCCCTACCGTTGAACCACCCAATGTTTTAGGGTCTGCGAATGATACATCATCACAGGGATCGGCGATCATTATTCGGGAATTTCCTATTTGTATCTCCGCATGCCCAATGATTCCTCCCGGCATATCTAACCTGAACAGCTCAATTGCATCAAACGCTTTCTTATAAAATTCGATAGCATCAGATGCACCCTTAACACTTAGATATGGTGTAACACTATGGTACCCATCTGGTATAGCTTTTACAGTCATTGGATTATACCTCCGTATGAATTTCTAACGATATAATGAATAACAATACAATCTAAATTTATATATTCTCGTTGTGCGTACTCTTATTTTTAATACCTAACGTAGAAGCTGTGCGGCGCAAACGAAGCGCAGCGTAGTTTGAGTTCGAAAAAACGCATTGTTAGGCATTTATTCAAACTCAAGCGACAAGTGGTGTGAAGTAATACTCAGGCCTTTTTTTAAGTACAGCTTGTGCGCAGAGTGCCGATGATGCCCTGTATCTAAATGGAGTCCACAACACTTTTTTGTTTTTGCATATTCAATTAGCCAGTCCATAATCTCAGATGCATAACCTTGACCTCTATATTCTGGAAGGGTTGTGAGATCATCTATGTATAGCACTTTTCCCCAGGCTAAAAACTCTGCAAAACGAAATCCTGCGGCACTAGGAACTATACCATTATGTTTTATGGCAATTATATTATAGGTTTGATCTTTTTGCCTTTGAACCTGCTCAATGAAATTTTTTTCATTTAGATGCGGCCTTAGCTCCTTAAATGCAGGAAAGCATAGTTTTAATTCAGCTTCGCTTTCAGGAGTAAATAATTCTTTTTCCATGAACTAGCCTTTGTATGCCTAACGAGGCTGTAGAAAAACCTCAAGATAAAAATTGATCAAATATTGATCTATGAAGTAGGTACATTTTATAAATTCTGGGTCTACTTTTTACTGTAAAAACTTGTTATACGTTTAGTTTGTAGTTTAATTTTGCTTCATCTCCAGTTATGCCACGAAACCCCCAACAATGCGCTGGTTGTTCTTTTATAGTAATTTCTATGTCAACAGGTGAAATATTATGCTCTCTTTCAATGTTTTTAAATAGAGCTTTAATTAGTGACTTTTTTGTTTCTTTTTCCCTGCCTTCCATCATGATGATTTCAATTACAGTATAGCTATCGCTCCTTCCGGCTGGATAGTAATAATTATCTTTTTCTAGAGGTACAAATCGATGTGCACGCTTATCTTCTGGCAGACCCAGTACTTCTTGCATAGATTGATGAATTGTTGAAGATAAGCTGGCCTTTATTGGATTTAGTTTATCTGCAATCCCGTAGACTATAATCATTTTGTTCCTTTTATGGATAACGCTCAGTTAACTGGCGAAGGTGCGTCAGCACCGTAGTCCAGGTTGAACTGCTTGTTAGAAGCAGTTGGGCTTTGGCACCTTCTCTCGCCAAGGATAGTGGTTTTCAAGTTGTTTTGCCAACGTAAATAATAACCGATCATGACCATTATCAGCCATAAAATGCGCACCATGAGCTAGGCCATTTTGGTCCCAATATAATGGGACTGACATAGCTGGTTGTCCTGTCATATTTGCAATTGGTGTGAAAGGTGTTTGATATAATGATTTATCAATCAGCGTTTCAAGGAAATTTTTATTCATGATTGTTTTACCTAGTCCTGTAGAGACTAAAACTTGCATTAGTAATTTCTCAAAAATATTAGGATCAAGCGCATTGCTTTCCAATGGTTCAGTTGCAACTGTAGGAGTCAAAATCACATCATATTCTTTATGTAACGCTGATATCTTTTGGGTTGCCTGACTCCAGATATCTAGCGACTTATTGATCTCTTCTTGGCTGATACCACTACCAACAATAGACATAAAACGAGTATTTAGCTCAATATTCATCTTTCTTACATTTATACGAAGTAACTTAGCCATATTATTGACATCGCGATTAGTAAAGCTAAATACGACTGTCAAAAATGCTCGCATCAGTTCCCTGCCATCAAAATTCCAATTGGATTGCTCTACATGATGCCCTAGTGTTTCACAGTATTTTGCGGCAACGGTAGCTGCTTTAATGCATTCTTCATGAACAAAAGTTTTTGTAGGTGCATCTGTAATAAGTGCAATTTTCAATCCTTTTATATTATCAGTGATTGTTGAAAGATATGAATCTTCAATGGGTTTTGATATAGAATAGCTTTTTTTAACTGTTTTCCCTGATACCACATCAAGATAAGCAGCACTATCCCTCACTGAAAAAGAAGAAACATGGCTTACAACAGCACCACCCCATGCTTTAGACATGTCTTCATATTGATTGATACCTTTTGAAGGTTTAAAACCAAAAATGCCGCAATAGGATGCAGGAAGTCTAATTGAGCCACCACCATCACTAGAATAAGCCATTGGTACTACTCTAGTTGCAACTACAACAGAACTACCTCCACTTGAACCTCCAGAATTTTTTGTTATATCCCAGGGATTAAGTGTTTCACCAAAAGCAGCGGTGTTAACAAGGGAAGATGCTCCTAGTTCAGATGTGGTTGTTTTACCGAATGTAATCAGCCCTGCCGAATTTAACTTGTTAGCCATTCTTGAATTTTCAGCAGGAATATAATTTTTCATGGCCAGGCTTCCATTGGACATAGGAATGCCCTTAAAAGGTAACATCAAGTCTTTTACTAAAAAAGGTACGCCACAAAAAGGGCTATTTTTATCTAAGTTTTTAATCAGCATTTTAGCCAAAGAATCTGATTCGCTGATCACAGCATTTAGCTTTGGATTGACTTCGGATAACCTCGCTTTTGCTTCAATTAATAATTCATAGGGTGATACCTCACCTTTTTTAATTAGTGTTGCCAGACCTAATGCATCATACTTTCCATACTCATGAAATGTCCTCATGTCTTTGTTATTCCGGTTTGCTTCTAACGAGGCTGTAGAAAAACCTGATAAAAGCACAAGTTATTCACATCTCGTTTTTGTTTTGTTGTTTTCATTATGTTTTTAATATTCAGTTTAAGTACTACACGGTTTTCTTTTTATATTTAATATCGAGCAGTTTTGTTACTTTCTTGTATTTAAGCTCAATAGTGCCCTCTGTGTAAGGCTATGCTGCCATTGTACCGTAATTCATTAACTTCTCAATGTTATGTACCATACAGAACAGTTTCCACTGAGTCTGTACTTTTTCCTTGCTTCTTAGACTAAATCGGTTCAGTCCTTTGTTAGTGCCTATATTGCCAAACACGGGTTCGACGACTGACATTCTATGGCTGTATATTAGTTTGCCTTTGTCACTGTCTACTCGGTGCTTCATCCAGTCGGTGTAATTGGGTGGGCGTTTGTTTTCTAAGATGAAGGATACTTGCCGGCCATGGCCTTTGCGTGTGTTGGCGGATTCTGGATTTGTCATGCATTGCTGTTTACGTTCACAGCTCCTACATTTTGAAAGTCGCCCTTCAAAAAAGAGTTTGTAATTCCCCCGTTTATCTAGTCCTCCATTTTTTAGCCACATGCTTTCATCTGCCGGGCAGGTGCAGATTTTATTTTTGGGGTCCAGGTTAAATTCACTGGCCGGTATTACGCTTGAAGTTTTTGTTTTTTTATAATCTGTTCGTTTGCCATATTTTGTTTTCTGATTTTTGAATTTAGGGTCTCGGCTACGAAACTTATTGTCTGGTACATATCCATTAATAGCATTTTCATGCAGGTACTGGTTATTGGCTTCATTAGCAAAGCCGGTGTCGGCTGTCACGATTATGCCATCATCATAGATGTTTTTACTAAAGCCTAGTCGTGTGTAACGATCTTTGATAGTTTCCAGTACGGGCTGTAGTGTGTGGTGTTCCTGGCCTTCTCCGAAGGCCTGTGCGTCTATGATGATCTGGTGTTTTTTGTCGACTGAGGCAATGCCATTGTAGCCCTGGATGGTGCCTTTGCTGGTGGTTACGTCCATGGAAGGACGGTATGCACGCAACGCAGGAGCAGTTGTGGGTCATCTTGGCGCTTTCATTATCGGTGATATTGCTTTTAACTTCCTTTTGTATCCGGCTTTGCCCATCCTTGGGCTGCTCGTCTTTAGGAATTTGTCGATCTTTTCAAAAGCGGTGGTTAGGGTCTCAGCGGCCTGTGCTGCACGTTTAATACGTGCATCTTCTCGAGGCTCATCTTTGTCGAGTTTCTTATGTTCATTAATATGGTGTTTAATGAGTTTTTTTATCTTATCTCGTTTTTGTTCAAGTTCTTTGAATGTACCAGAGACTTCTTTTGAGGCGTTGGATGACATTTTACAGCCATCAATAGCAAATAACTCATGACCTAATAACCCTTGTTCATCACAGGTAAACAGTATTTGTTCAAACAGCTCTTCAATGGCTTGTGAATGACCGCTAACAAAACTGGCAATCGTGGTGTAGTGTGGGACGGTGTCACAGGACAAGGCTTTAAATATTATATTAGTCTCACAGCACCATTGAATTTCTCGGCTGGAGGTTATACCTTTTGAATAAGCAAAGAGTATTATTTTTAATAGTATGGCGGGATCATAAGCTGGACGAGCATTGTCTTTGTTTTTATAAGCTGAAAAATAAACAGATAAATCGAGTTTGTTGGTAATTAAGAAATGAATGGCGTGTTCGAATGTGCCGGGCTGTAACTGATCGAGATAATTAATAACAACCATAGAGTTCTGGTTGTAATCATAAGGGATAAAGTTTGGCATTTGCATGACTCCGTTTATGTTGAGTCATAGTAACAAATATTTTTTGTTTTTAGGGTTTTTCTACAGCCTCAACGCCGAGGTAAGTGGCGAGCCGATTATTGCTCGTCCAAGTGTGTGCTGCTTTATGCACACACGAGCTTGACCGTTTTGTTAGCATTAATTATCAGGCTTTGGAGGGCAAGTTACAGATAAAGGAAACTCTTCTTTTGTTTCATGGTACATCATTTGCACATAGCTAAATTTCCAGGCATTATTTTCAAATAAAAATTCAAAATTTAATGTAGTAGGTTCACCAACAGAATTATACCCATTTATTGTTAAACAGCTTTTCGAATCAAATATTTTATGATAAGAAACCTTTTCATTTACCACTACAGTATCTACTGAAGAGAAAAATGGGAATGAGTCATTAAAATCTTCACTTGAATTATACTCAGCTGTAATTTTACTCGATAACATTGATACAGCAGATTTATAATTTTTATCTTTTAATGATTGTATGTATGACTCATAGTTTTCATAGGGAGTGGCCACATTCTTTTTCTCATATGAAGCGCAAGAAATAAGAAAAGCAGAGACAGTTATTATATAAAAATATTTCATATTAATACCCCATAATTTTTTGCAGTTCCATATCATAGGCTCTATGCCTGCCTTTAAGGGCGCGAGCTGCTTTACATAGTAAACCTGAACAAGATAATATTAATTCTTCTATATTGAATTTTCCAGATACTGAAATAGAAGCAACTCCAATAAAACTAAACATTCCTGTATATTTGATATCGTTTCCCTCTTCTTTAGAAAAAGAAATAGAGATATTCTTTACTTTTGCGCCCAATCCTTCTAAGGCCGAATTTGCCTTAAATGTCATCATACCCACGCTTCCAGAAAGTGTGGCATTCCCTTGTGAATCGACAGTTATTTTGAAATTTCCTTTTTTTCTTACTATTTTAGTTGTTACTCCCTTGTTTTTAGAGTACGCAACTTCTAAAAGTTTTGCGATTGTAATTTTTACTTCAGTTTGATTTTGCATTTAATATATCCCTTATCGACGTTTCTAAATATGCTAGACATAATGATTCCCCTGTCTAAAGGGAGCCGATCTCCGTCCTACGTGGGTTAGCTACAAAGTAGCCAGTGCCATAATATGAAGGTGTTACCCATTCATTAACAGGCTCGGAGATCGACATGACACAATCTAATATACTTTTTATCGGTATGGACGTCCACAAAGATTCTATTGTAATTTCATTAGCAGATGATGATAGAAGTGAAGTACGCCGATACGGCAGTATCGGTGGTACATTGGCAGACTTTAAAAAAGTCTTACGTAAGTTTGTTGCGACAGGAAAAGATCTCTTTTTCTGTTATGAGGCAGGGCCAACCGGCTATGAGCTGTATCGCTACATCGTTGCTCAAGGCCATCAGTGTATTGTTGTTGCTCCCTCGCTGATTCCTAAAAAACCAGGTGATAAAGTAAAGACAGATCAGCGTGATGCAGATAACTTAACACGGTTACTGCGCTCAGGTGACCTAACAGCAGTGTATGTACCTAATGCAGAAGATGAAGCGGTTCGAGATTTGAGCCGTGCACGAGAAGATGCGGTGATCGTTTTTAAGTCAGCAAAACAGCGTCTAAAATCATTTCTGTTGCGCCACAATATTCGGTTCGATGGTTCAGCCAACTGGTCAGAAAAACACCTTCGTTGGTTGGCCGAGTCGGTGAATATGTCTTATCCCGCACAGAAAGTCGTCTATCAAGAATATCTAAACTCAGTGACAGAGGCCAATGCACGGGTCAAACGATTTGATAAAGAGATATTATTTCATACAAAACAATGGCGGTTATATCCCGTTGTTAATGCCTTGATGGCACTACGTGGTGTCAGGATGGTGGTTGCCGTAACGATGATCGCTGAACTGGGGGATTTAACCCGATTTAAAAATCCAAAACAATTAATGTGTTTTTTAGGACTCACACCATCAGAACATTCTACCGGCGATAAAAAGAAACAAGGCGCGATTACCAAAACCGGAAATCAACACGCCCGTCGTGTATTAGTTGAAGCGGGTTGGTCGTATCGTTTTCACGCAAAGGTCAGTAAAGAAATGCAAAAGCGCCAGGAAAGCATTCCATTGGAAGCACGTGACATCGCCTGGAAAGCACAGCTTCGTTTAACAAAGCGATTTAGAGTAATGGCAAATAAGGGTAAGTCACATAATGTTATTGTAGTCGCGATGGCAAGAGAGTTGGCCGCATTTATGTGGGCCATAGCGCAGGAAATTCCTATTTCATCGAGCAATTAGAGATAAAAAAATAAATAACAAAATAATAAAAAGGAGTGAATCAATAAAAATAAAAACATAACTTTTGATATAATTGAATGTAGGCATGCAACCACGGTGAGAAGAACCCTCGACGGCGTTAAGAGACAAGGCTTGAAGCTTGATTCTCGTGCCTAGATAGAGGCAGCTTCGCGACGTACACAAGTAATGTAGGTAACCAATCCACGTATATCAGCACGATCAACTGTCGTTTTACTGGTTCCGTGTCTACATTCAATTGTATAAAAAGATTTTAATCAATAATATTTTGGTTTGGATTGCTATTGTTTGTTGACAGGGGGGATCATATCAACGCCGTGGTAAGTGGCAAGCCGCGTTTTGGCTTGTCCAAGCGCGATTTTTGCGCGAGCTTGACTGTCTTGTTATGCATATTTGTCATCTTGAGCGTAAAGATAGATGTCGATTTCTAAAGCTGTCATTCTATCTATAGCTGATGGTTGGTGTTTGTTTTTATTGCTATCAACTGATTGTACTATTTTTTCCATATTTTCCCCAAGTTCTATCCTAAATTCTGGGTTAGATTGGTTAGCTTTAGGGCTTAGCTTGCAATGTGCATTTTTCGGCCCTGTGTCTGGGTATGATTGCATAGCACGAGATAATTTTGATTGGTATTCACCAAGAGCTATTAATGCTTTTTTATAAAATGATTTCCCCAGAAAACTAGCTACCACCATGGTTACTTTTAAAGAAGTTCCAGGTTTTCTATGATTTATAGTATCTAGAACGAGGTTTTGAATATCCTGTGCTCTTATGCCTCTAAGCCAAAAGAAAGGTGGAACTTCTGACCACATACAAAATTGCGCAACTGCTAACCTTTGTTTTTCCGGTATTTCGAGCTCTAATCTATTGCCATACCATTCCCATAACTCATTTAAAGGGGGAATGATTTGTGCGTTACCAGAAGAAATAACTGTCCAAGCTGCTACCTTTTCCTCACCTTTTTCAGGAGCAACAGAAAAACTCATGCCCTGAATTGGTATCGAGTCAGGGCTTGATTCAATTATAAACCGCTTATTATCAGGGTCATTTTCATCTTTTGACAAGATGTAAACTTCACTGTCTTTTGATGCTTCTACAACTCGACTAATACGATTTAGTAAAACATCTTTAAATTGGTCAATTCTTCTCTCAATTAGACTATCTAAATCACGTGCATCAGCAAGATGATTACTTGCGCTTCTTCTAACATAGAATGTGCCTTTGTGTAGTAAAACTTTTGGCTTTCCGCTAGGTTGATTGAACGCTGCATCTTTACTGATTATATGCGTTATGCCTTTTGCTGCAGGGATGTTAATGACTATAACTTTTTTGTCATCATGTATATATTCTTTACTACGAAGATTACCTAGATGAGGCTCGATAAATCTATTTATTTTTTGATGTATATTATTTATGTCGCTTAAATTAATAGAGTGCTCATCAGATAAGCCGATGATAGATTTATCATGATCCTTTACACCAAAGACGAGATAGCCTCCATAGGTGTTAGAAAATGCTGTTATGTCTTTAACTATTTCTATCCACTCTTTTTCTGAACTAGGGTCTAGAGTTAATTTGAAATCTACTAAGTCATCCTCTTCTTTATACCCTAACAAAAATTCAATAGCATTTTCAGACAGAGGGTCAGCTGATAATAGGTGATTTAGTATGGGGTGTTGATCACTCATTTATTTTTTACGCATAACGCTCTTATAACCGGCCAATAACAGCGGACGGCTAGTTTTTATTGTGTTGATGAGTATTGCACTTTAAGCAGTGTAGTTCAAGCGAACTGTTATTGGTCAGGTTTATATAATTGTTAGAAGCTTTGCCTTAACTGCTGACAGCCTATAATGTGGATACAAAGCACAACTAAAGGCAAGGACGGCTTGTTCAGTAAACATAAAAAACAGGGTTACTTTAAACTTAGCCCAGCATCAGCTGCGCAGCCCTAAACCAGTATTAGCTTTTCAGCTGTTTTTGTAATAGCAGCTTTCAAGCCGATAAGCACTAAACGATTATTTTGTTTTAGGCGTTTCAGATATAGTGGATATTTGCAACTATTCATTCTTTTCAGAATAAATACACTTAAATATTTTTAATCTTTTAAATTTCTAACGCTCTTATAACCGGCCAATAACAGAGGACGGTTAGTTTTTATTGTGTTGATGAGTATTGCACTTTAAGCAGTGTAGTTCAAGCGAACTGTTATTGGTCAGGTTTATATAATTGTTAGAAACTTAGCCTTAACTGCTGACAGCCTATAATGTGGATACAAAGCACAACTAAAGGCAAGGACGGCTTGTTCAGTAAACATAAAAACTGGGGTAACTTTAAATTTAGCCCAGCATCAGCTGCGCAGCCTTAAACCAGTATTAGCTTTTCAGCTGATTATGTAATAGTGGCTTTCAAGCCGATAAGCACTAAACGTTTATTTTGTTTTAGGCGTTTCAGATGTAGTGGATATTTGCAACTATTCATTCTTTTCAGAATAAATACACTTAAATGTTTTTAATCTTTTAAATTTCTAACGCCGAGTTCAGCAGCCGTTTACCCGTATTTTGTTTTGTGGCAACATGAGCGAAGCGACTGCCACAAAAGAAAATACGGGTAAACGGTCAGGCTGAAACGACTTGTTATATGCTTGTTGCTATTATAACCAATGGTATAAATGCTATTACATACCATTTTACTATTGTTTTCCAGAACGTAATTTTCTTATAAAGATTCTCTGCATTGCGATCTCCTTTTAACCAATCTGGTTTATTCCGATATGTAAACATGGATTCAATGCAAAAGGATAAATACGAACTGCCTCTTGGGTTAAAAAACATACCCCGTGGCTTCCTTGATGCTAACCATTCATCTTTATAATTTTCATACTGGTATTCGATTAGGTCATCAAATGCTTTAGAACTAAGTATGAAGATAAGTATCCATATTGTTATAAGAAATATTAGCATGATTATTCTTGTATATAACGCTCTTATAACCGGCCAATAACAGAGGACGGCTAGTTTTTATTGTGTTGATGAGTATTGCACTTTAAGCAGTGTAGTTCAAGCGAACTGTTATTGGTCAGGTTTATATAATTGTTAGAAGCTTTGCCTTAACTACTTGCAGCCTATAATGTGGATACAAAGCACAACTAAAGGCAAGGACGGCTTGTTCAGTAAACATAAAAACAGGGTTGCTTTAAACTTAGCCCAGCATCAGCTGCGCAGCCTTAAACCAGTATTAGCTTTTCAGCTGATTTTGTAATATCAGCTGAAAAGCCGATAAGCACTAAACGTTTATTTTGTTTTAGGCGTTTCAGATGTAGTGGATATTTGCAACTATTCATTCTTTTCAGAATAAATACACCTAAATGTTTTTAATCTTATAAATTTCTAACGCCGAGTTCAGCGGCCGTTTACCCGTATTTTCTTTTGTGGCAACATGAGCGAAGCGACTGCCACAAAAGAAAATACGGGTAAACGGTCAGGCTGAAACGACTTGTTATGCAATTTTTTGATTGATAATTTCAATTAATTCAATTCGCTCATCATCATTTTTGAAGCATGATACGGGAAATATATAACCCAGCATTTTATCGAAAAACAAATACACATTTCCATTGACTTCTTCAATGGACTCAACAGATGCCCATTTATAGTAAGCGGTTCCGAAGTCGTTTGTTTCTGTAATACCGGTATTATTTATTTCAATTTCTTTGCTTCCAAGTAATAAACCATGTTCTTTTGGTATTGCAAGTTTTTGTGCTTTTTTTGTAAAGAAAATCATATAGCCAATAAATATCAATAAAGGAGTAGCGGCAATTAGCGCACTATTCAGGTGAAAAGATTTAAAATTTGTAGATAAAACGTTAAATATTGATAAAAACATTAAGGCAATAACAAACCAGATAACCATGTTTGTTAGCATATTTCTCTTGGTAGTTATATTATTACCTAACAAACGATTGTAAGCATATTTTATAAATTCTTGGTAATCATCTTTTGTAACGTGTACTTTTAATTTCATTGTCGGTAAGTATCCTTATTACGCATAACGCCTAGTTCAGCTGACGGTAACATGGCTTGGCTTTTGTGGCAATATGGAGCGAAGCGGAAGCCACAAAAGGCGAGACATGTTACCGGTCAGACTGAAACGTATTGTTAGAAGTGTTTTACTCA